>Ga0180431_10000475_pt1 | contig 58272 bp, 89 predicted proteins | sample SS_ome_11_FD_132459 | JGI IMG/M metagenome (GOLD analysis project Ga0180431, IMG submission 132459) | Hypersaline lake sediment archaeal communities from the Salton Sea, California, USA - SS_1_MS_1 metaG | ecosystem: Environmental > Aquatic > Non-marine Saline and Alkaline > Hypersaline >... | reverse complement strand
CGGATCCCCAGCAACGTTCCCCGCGGCATAAAGGAGATAAGACCGTCCCCCAGCGCCGCCCCACTTTGAAAAAATGCCCTGAAAGTTCGCCGTATCGCCGGGGTACATGAAACAGCCAACCGTCAACCCGGGGTTTTCCATATAGGCTTCGTTCGCGCGAATGTCGAATTCGACCGAATCAATATGAGAAAGATAATCGCCCGCGCCGTCCAGATCGATATAGGGGGCAAAGCCGTCGTTTCCATATTGTGGGTTCCCGTTATAGGATAGCTGTCCGGCATTCCCCGCGATCGGTTCCGCGATTCCGCCCGCCGAAACAAGCGACATGGGCCAAAGCCCGCGAAGCCCGGGGAACGCAAGGGCCATGCTGATCGAATGCGCCCATGCATGCTGATCCCTATGGAGAATTTCAGCCTTTCCGCCGCGCTGAATGTCTTTGTTGATCGACGCGATTCGCGCCGCTGTCCTTTCGCCCATCATGATCCGATCAGCCCTTCATATACAAGCCTTGCCGAAACCGCGATCGGTTCGCCCGCCTGAAGATCGATATGAACCGTATCGATCAGGCATTCGTATTCGGTTTCATTGTATTCCGCAATTACCCGATCGCCAAAGTTCCAGTCGACCGCAAAACGCGATCCGTCCGTATCGACCGCGCCGCCTTCGAATCGGACAATGGGTCCCCGACTTGCCAGTTCCCGTTCGGCTTCAGCCAGAACCGCCGCGTCCGTTTCCGACATGCGCGCGTCGACATACGTTTCAACCCGCGCCCAGACGCTGTCCGAAGCGCCCGTCGCCGCGGCTTCCTGTTGGGTTCGATCTTCCCCTTCGCCCTGTCCCAACGCATAAGCATAAGTCGGACGCTGTCGCCAAGTGTACCAAACCGATGGATCGATCAGGTTTCCGCGTTCTTCGGAAAATACAAGCTTCTGGGATCCCGTTGTCCGATCAACGCCGGGTTGATTTAGATATGTGTCGAACCGAAAGCGAACGTTCTGTCCGCTAAAGACCGGGACAAGATCAAAGTAAATCTTCGTTCCCTTGATCAACGCCTGTCCCCGTAAGTCCTGAAGAACAGTCAAAACGCTTTGCCATGCGAAGCTTTTGGAAACATTCGGGCCTTGCGCCAAGTCGCCGCCGATCGTTAGATATGACGATCGGTCGCGGCTGGACGTCGCCGACGCGCCCAGGTTTTCGCGCATGACCGCCCGCATGATATCGTCCGCCTGATCCGTCTTTTCCGTTTGGGCTGTATGGGCTGGGTAAGCAACGATCCGATCTTCAGCGATACAAAGGGGGCTGTCCCCGTCCAGAAGAATCATGCCCGGAATGCGTCCCAGTTCGCGCAATAGAAAGACCCAACTTGTCCCGAAACCGCTTACTTCATACGTGAACGCGATCATCATGTCGCGCCGAAAATCCCCGACTTTGTATTTTCCTTCCGGAATGGACAGCCGACAGCCGCCGACGTCCCCCAGGACCCGGACGGCTTCCAGCCGAAAGAAGTCGCCGATCTGATATGCCGGGGTCCCCTTGTCATCATAGATCCGGACGTCAATTCCCATTTAGTCAACACTTCCATAGCAGATCGGCATGCTGATAAAGGGGGACCCGGAAGAGTGCGGGGTAAACATGCTGATTATGTTTTCCCCGGGGATAACTCTAAACTCTTCGATATCGCTTCCGGGAAGGATCGCGCCGGGTTTCCTTCCAGCAAATTCGCTGTAGACTAACACTTTCCCGGGTCGAAGATCGACGCGGAAATCTTCGGCATTTCTGACCCTATAGTCCATGTAAAGGTCCGCGCCCAGCGTTTCATTCCGGAAAAGATACAAGTCCGCGTTCCCTGTTGGATCGTAGAAACGAAATAGGGGCCTTGTCGCCTGGGTCCCAGGATATGTGATCGCCGTTCTGCTACCCGCGTAAACGGTCCCCGTCTGGGTTCCGCCGAAAAACAGATCATAACGTTCGCTAGTTGTCGGGTCCGGAATTCCGGTTGTCATTTCGTAGACCGTCCCCGCGCCGCGGTAAACCGGGACATGGACCCATGTAAACCCGTTCCATGCCGCCGCCCGATCGACAGACAAAACGCCCGCCGCCGAAAAGACGCCGGACACAAAAAGCATACCGTCGGGGGCCTTGTGAATGTTCCAAACCCGCCCGTTTGTTCCAGAATCCAGATCGAACGCCTGACCCGCCAGAATGCGCCCGATGTAATTACATGCCGTATTTCCGCCCAGCGTCGTGAAGTTTCCGCCCGCATAAACCGATTGATCGTCCCCCAGTTCCAACGCATTTACAACGCTGTTCGCGCCGCCCGGGACCGCTTGATACATGACGCCCTGAAATATCTTCGCGATATAGTTCCCGTTCGCGCCCAGCCCGCCCAGGTTCGCCGCGGATCCCGCAACCCAGACATAGTCGTCGGAATCGACAACGCAAGCATACATGGTCGCGGTCGCAGGTGCCGCGCCGAACGGGGTATTCCAGCCGCCGACAGAATAGTCGTATCGCGCGATATAGTCCGCGGACGGGTTCGCGCCAACGTTCAGAAAGTTCCCGACGATCCAAATGTCGCCGTTGCTGGCAAAGTCTATATCGTTTACGGTTGTCAGCGTTGCAACGCCCGCGCCTGTTATGTCGCCAACCGCGGCATAAGTATTTGTCGCGGGGTCATAGCTTGAAAAGCTGTCCCCGTTCGCGCCGCCCAGGTTCGTGAACTGTCCGCCGATATAGATCAGCCCGTTTGGTCCGACCGCCAACGCGTCGACGATTCCATTTACTGAACCCGCCGGACCGACAAGGTCCCATGTTGCGGCTTGAAAATCATATCGACACAAGTAATCAGCGCCCAGGATCGCGTCAAAAAAGGTAAAGTTTCCGCCGACATAAAGCTTCCCGTCTGGGCCAAAGACGATCGCGTTGATCGACGTATAGGTCCCCGCGGCATTCGGGGGACCCAGGTTCGACCAAATTTCGCCGTCTTTGATCCGCCCATAGACAAGCTGGGTGTTCAACAGCGTTTCGCGCCTGGAAAGCGATCGCGCAAAGTCCTTTATTTCGTAGAAATAGGGGTCTTCAGCCAGAAAACGAAGCGCCAGAACTTCCGAACAAGGGAAGGTCCCATGGACAGCCAACCGAAGCCCTTCTTCATAATGAAGATCGATGTAACGCGGGGGATAATCCGATCCTTCAGTGTACCATAAACGAACGGGCTGGGGACGTCCCAGGTTCAGGGGGAACGAATCGCCCTTCAGAATTTCGATCAAGTCCCTTCGGATCAATCGGACGTCTTCCAGGCTGTTCCAGGACCCGGGGTCTTCCAAAACGCCCGTCAAGGTAAAGGGTCGCATGGTATCGCGGATCTGGGGGACGTCGCCGCCTGGGGAAAGGGCGAATTCGAAGGACCGTATTTCGTTAGGGGGAAGCCCCGCGCCGTCCATGGATTCGATATCGAAATGATACACTTCCGACAGATCCCGGACCCTTCCCCCAGCCCGGGACAGCGCCGATCGCCGCGTTACACTGGCATGGGCAAAGCCTTCCCATTCACAACCCGGCTGATCGCCGTCCATGTACGTTGTCCAGTAGTTTTTTTGTTCGACCTGAACCCGATCAAGATACCAGTAAATGTTTCCGCCGACAGTTGTCCGGAAGGTCAGAAAGCCCGCGCCGTTCGCTTTCGCCGCGACATAGGGAACCCCGTACAAATGCCAGTCGCCGTCAAAGCCCGTATAAAGCAGTTGTGGGTTTTCCCATGTTGGTGCCGCGCCGTTCATATATGCTTGAACGCCCGGGGACGCCGGGTTTCCGCTGGGGGGATTCTTCAGCGCAAAGGTAATATAGTGATCGGCATTCGCAAGGGTCGACAGGTTCAGCGTAACACCCTGATTTACGCCGTTTGTGTTGATCTGATAACACTGAAAGCCACGAAAGGCGTCCAGGGAATAGCGACTTACCGCAACCGCGCCGTTGTATGCCGTGAAATATGTCGGAATGTTCCCCGTTTCGCCGCTGGGGGACAAAACTTTGTTGAACCCTTCTTCGGGAACGACGATCTTCCAGTATCCCATGCTTTATGCCCTTCGCCCTAAAGCTTCCATAATTCGGAAGTCCTGTTGAACCGCCGGGGACGTCGCCCGGGTCGATACATTCATGGTGTAATTGTTGACGGGCTGAACTGTTACCCGTTCCGGCTGATTCCCTTCGCCCGCTGTAATCCGGATCGGCCCGCCAAAGCCCGGTCCGACAATGCCAGCGAATCCATGCTGGGCTGAAATGTCCGGAATGGTCGCGCCCGGGGAATACTCTGAAACGACGTCCTTTATTTGTTTGATCCGGGTCGTGATCGTGATTTCCTTCGACTGAAGTTCGTTGATCGCGTCCCGAAGGGACGCCGTCGTTCCAACCGCCGCCGCGATCGAAGCTTCATAGTCCTGGAATTCGCCGCGCGCGTTCGTCGAAAACTCTTCAAGCTGGGATTCCCAGTCTTCGGTTTCCGTATCCATTGTATCGCCAAAGCCGCCCAACCGTTCCGCGACCTTTCCTAGATCGACCGTTGCGCCGTCCGCCCATTTGTCAAGCGCCGTAATCCATTGATTCGCGCTGTCAGCCGTCTTTTCGTCGATCAGCCCATATTGTTTGCTGATTTCCGTTTGCATGCGAAGCGTTTCTTCGGCTGGGATTCCGCGCATTTCGGCGAACCGGGTCGCCGTATCCAACAGCATGCGTCCAAAGTTTTCGCGCTGAATCTTTTCTTGTGCCGCGGCTTTCTCTTCCAGCGCCGCGATCGATTCGTCCCGATCCCGCTGGGCTTCCGCGATCAGCTTGTCCGTATTTTCCCCAGCGACCGCGATCATGCCGTCATAGGATCGTTCTAGGATCGACCGCTGTTCATGGGCTTCACTCTGAAGGTTTGCGATCCGTTCTTCCATACGAAGCCGATCCAGGGTCGACGTTTCTTCATTGAATTCCGCTTGCTGTTCTAGGGCTTCCTGAATCCGGGCTTCTGTTATGGCAAGTTGACGCCGCTTTGCGTCTTCGTCGATCCGATAATAGGTTGTCTTTCCCCTTTCCTGAAGGGTCGCGACCTGTTCAAGATATGCGGCTTCGATTTCTTCCCGTTCTTCAGCAAAGTCTTCGGCTGTTTTTGTCCGATCCTCTTCGAACCCATGCCATTCCTGGGCCAACCCGAACGCCGCTTCAGCTTGTCTTTGCATCATGGCGTTTACGCGTTCGACTTCCGCCTTCGCTTCTTCCTGGGCTTTCGTGAAAGCTTCAACCGCCGGGGTCGCGCGTTCGATCGCCTTTTCGATATCTTCAGTCGATCGCGCATAGTCGCCATGCGAAACGGAAGCGTCTTCAGCCATATACGAAATACGCTGGATTTCCTTCGCGCCGTCTTCGACCGCTTCGTTCAAGTGATATTGACGATAACGGGACAGTTCGCTTTCATGGTTCCAGTCAACCATGGACGCCGCGCCGCGTTTCATGCTGTTATTGAACGCTTCGAACGGGTTCTTCAGCTTGTTCAGCGCCGCCAAACCGTCATAGGTCGCGCCCGCCATGATAACGACTTGCTGAAGCGCCGTCGGAATGTTCCGGATCCGCGCCGCCAGATCGTCAACCCCACCTGTATTTTCGACGACGCCCAGAAGCAAAAGCCCCAGTCCTTCTTTCGCGTCGTCGGTCGCGGCTTTTAGCTTGTCTATTTTTACAGCCGCTGTATCCGTCGTATCGCCCAGGATCTGAAGGGCCTTGTTCCCTTCTTCGATCACGGCGATCTTGAACGCTTCTTCCCGGGACAGCCCTTCGATCGACGCCTGAAGTTCTTCGATCCGCGCGCGAACGCGACCCGACGAAATTCCAAAGTTGTCAAGCCGGGGGATCGACTGATTCGCCAACAGCGCCGCAAAGTCCCCGATCCGATCGCCCGCGGACATGGTTTGATCGCCCAGCTTTGTCGCGATCGCCGCAACCGTCCCCATTTCGTCGGACGTTTCGACAAGCCCCATTTGTAACAGCTTCGACGCGCCTTGCATGGAAGCCATGCGCGAAACGGTTCCGTCCGTCGCGTCCTGGAACGCCTGAAGGAACATTTCCGCCCGGTCCGCGCCGCCCGCGAACCGTTCGAACCGAAGGGCTGTCGCTTCGCTTTGCGTTCCCAGCTTGAACAGTTCCGCGGTCATTTTGGGGATTTGCATGACGAATTCCGTCGCCATTTGCCCCGCGCGTTCAAAGACGCCGCGCGTTATGCTGTCCATGGCGGACTGGAATTTCGATCCCTTTTCCGCGACCTTTTCAAATTGTTCGCCGACGTCGCCCATCGTATCGCTCAGTTCAGCGACAATTTTTCCGCCTTCGGTTTTGACGACGATGTCAACTTGAACGCGATTACGTTCTGGCATTCAGTTTCCTTCGGAATTCCATAAATTCCGCTTCCCAGTTCGCCATTCGCGCATGCATGGATACGGGTTCCCAGGCTTCCTTTCGGATCTGACCGGGGGTCGTTCCTGGGTATAGCCGACAGAATGACAACAAAAGCCATTCCGCCGGGGGTTCATGAACGTCTGGGCGATTCATAAAGTCCCAGAAACGGCCCTTCAGTTTTTTAGTTCGTCCGCTGTTGGCATGCCCAGGACGATCCGCGACAGGATCGCCAGTTCCGCGGCTGTACATGAATTCCATACGTCTGGATCCTCTTCCGGCTGGGGAAGGGGGTTCCCTTCGACGTCGACCCAGTTCCAGCGCAAAACGCGATTTCGAAGTTCGTCAAGCCGCGTTTCGTCTTCCGATCGCATGGAATTCGGGACAAGCCCCAGGCTTTCTTCAACTGTGACAGGGACGAATTCAACCCATGAATCCGCGCCCTGGGCTTCCCGGGTCCATGCCTGGACCGTCTGCTTTCTTTTTGGCATTGTACGCCTTTCTTCTAGCTAGAAATGACCGTCGGTTCGACGTAACCCGCGCGAACAACAAAGCCCGCCGCGATCGGTCCGCCCGCCGATGCGTCCATGTTGGGGAAGGTGATCTGGGTCAGAATCCCATTCGGGATCCGATACTGCTTTTCCCCAACCGCGCCGCCTTTCGGGGACCAACGCAAGCAAACCATGGGGTCGCAAGTCGCCGCGTCCCATGCGTCTTCGATCGTTTCCCAGGCTTCGCCCGCGACTTCCGTATATACGATCGTCACAACGGCTTCAAAGGGCTGTTTCTTTCCGCCGCGAATGATCGGTCGCATGCCATCCAGGGTGTACGTTTCCCCTGTCATGCGATCCTGGGAAATCGGGTCCAGGGACGTCGAAGAACCGGAAATGTCGACCCAGACGCCGTTGCAACCGACGTCAATTTCCAGCTTTCCGCAACCCAACGCTACAGCTTCGCTTGTTTGCATTTTCCTTTGCTCCTATGGGTCCGCCGGACCCGAATTCTGATTACATCATCCAGATTTTCCCCTGGGGGAAATGTCTGGATCAACGCCTAAAGCCGTCTTTAGTTCGCGCCGCCAACGCCGAACAAGTTCCGTCGGTAGGGACAGCGCATGCGCCAAGTCCTGATCGTTCCGATAAAGGAACGTTGTAACCGTGATTCCGTTTCTCTTCAGCCGCTTCGCCCGATATCGCCAACCTGGAAGAACGTCAAAAGGTGGGGTCCCGAAGGGCGATATCGCGCCGACGTTGACAAGAATGTCCAGGTTTTCCCGGGGAAGGTCCAGGAACATGACCGTTCCCTTTGGGACGATCCCGCCTTTGTAATCCAGGTTCTTCAGAACGATATAAAGTTCGTCCATTTAGAAGATTTCCAGTTCTAGTTCGTATCGGATCCCCGCGTATTCGGTTGCCGGGGAAGTGTTGGTGTAATCGAAAATGACCCGTTCGCATGTCCAGTGTACGCTTCGAATCGTTTCGACGCCGAACGCCGGACAGCCCGCTTCCGCTTCCAGTTCGTCTTCTACAGCGTCCCAGACGTCGACAAGCCGTTCCATGTTTTCGTCAAGATGATTCCGCCTGTCCGCGTAAACGTCCATGCGGACAACTAACCTATGGACCCGGACCGACTTGTTCAGCGTATGCGTATCGGTTTCTGTCCGCGCGTCAACTTCAAGCGTTTCGGGGTAAAACTGGATCGTCGGAAGGTCATGAATCCCTTCCTTCAGTTCGTCGTAATCCTGAAGGTAAAAGGGATCGCCGCCAACCGTCAAGCCGACGAACGCGTCGTGAACCGCTGTAACCGCCTGTCCGATCGTTAGCGCCATGTCCCCTTACCTTGACGTAATCGCCTTGACAGCCCGATCGATTTCACGTTTGATCCTGGACTGGCTTTCGTCGAACGCTTCTTGAAAGTATTTCTTTGCCTTGATTCCGCGTTTCGCGATCGACAGCCGCGCCTTATATGCCAGCGCGCCCGCCGCCTTCCGGTCCCCCTGGACAACGCGAAGCGCCCAGCGATAAATCGGTTCCCATGGGGGCCAGAATGGACGGGTCCCAAATTCCTGATATGGGGCATATTTCACATTTGATCCAACAATGCCGCGGATCGTTGTATGGTTCGGCTGTTCGACTTTAGGCGTGATGCTTGCGCGAAGCCGCCCGCGATCGACCGGGACCTTCTTCTTTGCCTTCCCTTCGACATATAGCATGGACCGCGCGACCGCGGACTGTAATTGACGCCCTGGAACCTGACCCGCGCCGCCCAAGTCGCGCGCGACCTGTTCAAGCTTCTTCTGGGTTTCCTTCAGCCCCTTTATATGGGCCTTCATGTTGAACCCGCGTTTCATTCTAAACCGCCGGGTTCACATGTCGACCCAGGATCAGGATCATTTTCACGTCGGGATCCAGTTCCTGAAGGAATGTCGGCTGTCCCAGTTCGATCGAAGCCAGCGAATCCGCCATGCCGCCTTGTAATCTCTTCCACCAACGCGCCGTTTGCATGATCGCGGCTTCCTTTATGTCCGCCGGGACCGCCGCATAACCGCCAAAGTCCGCGGTCAGCTTGACAGTAAACAGCCTGAACTTTATGTCCCCCTTTGTCCAGATCGAATAGTCCCCATTCGGATCCAGGAACAGAAGGTTATATGGGGTCTTTAGCTGGGGTCGCCGATGATCCCCATTCCCCGGGAAATAATCGCCGTCCCCAGCCCAGGGGGTTGACGGGTTCGACAGGGTTTCATACGTCGTATCGGTCATGGCGTCTTTCAGGTAAACCGCCGAAATCGAAACGCATTCGTCGACCCGTAACCATGGCTGTCCGGTCCCGAAATAGTATTTCGTCGCTTCAGCCGCCAGAAAATAGTTGTCGGGACGATTACAAAAGCCGTCGATCGTCCGGGAAGCCGCTGTTACAAGCTTTGCGATCGCAATATCCGCGTCCGCGCCTTCCTTTTCGATCTGATTTTTGACTTCGGCTGTTGAACAGTAATCAGACATGACAACCCCTTACATGTTGAAATCGACAGGATACGATCCCGCGACCGTTTGGACGAACGCGTCTGCTTCAGCCGCCGCCGCCGAAGCCGCGTCGTTATTGTCCAGAAGCATTTCAAGTTCGTTCAGTCCCCAGCCCGTAATCGGTTCGGGAATCGTATTCAGGTTTGCCGCCAAAAGGTTTTTGTATGCCTGGACCTTCTGGGAATTCGTCCCCGAAGCCAGCGCCGCGGACAGATCCGCCGCCGGGACGCTAACCGTTTTGTGCCGCCCGGGAATGACAAACCATTCGTCGGACCCTTGAACCGCCGCGATCGCGTAAATGTCATGATCGACATGCCCAGAACCGTCGTTCCGCGCCGTCGGCGATCGGGAAAGCCTGTACCTTTTGACATAGTCCGCCATGATATTCTCCTATGGTCGCGCGAACGTTGCGTCGACATGCTGGGCCGGGGTTGCGTTCGATCCCCAGAACATGCCCTGGGGGATATCGCCCGTAAAGTCGATCCCAGCCGCGGGGGAAACCGTAATTCTCAAAACGCCGTCGACATAAAGATATATTGAAACCCCAGTGTAAAAGACCCGGACAGCATAGGTTGTTCCCGCGACAATCGCGCCGCCGCCTGTCGCCCAGTCCGCCGAAGATGCGATTCCGCCGACCTGGACTTCAAGCCGAAGGTTGTCCGCCGCGGTCCAGTACAGTTCAATGTAATTTGCGATCGGACCCGCCGCCCAGAACACATGCGGGGTCGCGTTCCCCCAGTCGATCACGTCGCTGTCATCATGCCGCGGGGTCCAGTTGAACATAATCGAACCGAAGGACGGGGCAAAGTATCCGGCTGGGATCGGCTGTTGACAATCGTCGCGCCCGTCAACCCGAAGCCCCGTCGCTTCCGCGCTGTTGGCTTCGCTTGCGGGGGTAACGGTCAGGGTAACGGGATCAAGTTCGATCAACCACGTATCATCCGTATATCGCGAGCCCGCCGCCCCGCTATGCGCGTACAACATGCATTTTACGGGTGTCCCTACACACTGAAAGACATTCCAAACCACTTTCCATTGTGCCAACTCACTAGGTTCCAAGGCGTTGCCTGTTCCAACCTGAAACCTCATTCTATCCCCACTTGTCGATCCGCCCAACACAGGTTCTGAGCCATCCCCATAATACCACAGCCCGCCCATGTAAAATTTCCCAGCCGCTTCCCCTGCTATGTCCACATCCATATACTCGTTGCTTGCGCCAACATTCCACTGTAACGCTTCTGCGCCCGAGTGTATGATCCCGCCGCCACCGCTTGACGCTTGCGTATCGCCTGGATCAAGGTTGAGATTTGCCCATCCCGTGATCAATTCAGGGTTGACGCCCTGTAGACTTTCATGATCGCCATTCGCCAACAGGTTGGGTAATACTTGCAGTTGGTGAATCTGTATTACGCCTTCCGCGTTTATGTTTTCGACAAAGACCCGAAGGGTCGCGCAACCCGCCGGAACCTTGAAACAGAACGTTTCCGCCCATGGGTGTAAGCAGTAGGGTTCGTCAAAGCGAATCAGGAACACATCGTTTGTATCCCAGTCATTGTCCGTTCCGCCCGCAAGGTTCGCCGTGACAACGCCTTCGCTATTGTCCGTAATGGTCGCCGAAGACCCGTCCGTGATATTGTAGACCGTCGCGCCGATCAACGCGTCCGCGATCCATCGGGGGGACGTCGGCTGTAAGGTCGCCTGATTATTCGCGCCCGCATGCGTCCCGTACAGCATAGGGCCGTTGAATGTTACAACGTCCGCCGCGCCTGTTACGTCCCGAATGCGAATCCTGGGTCGCGCCCGCCCGTCCTGATCGATCGCCAGAACAGGAAAGACGACGTAATCGTCCCCAGCCGTAACCGCCTGTTCAATGTAAACCCCTTCCCCAGCCGCGTCGACGCCGACATTGTATCCGCCATTGTAGACCCTTGCCCCAGGTTCGTCGATCGCCATGTCCGGGGTTGTGTTCCAGTATCCATCCCCAAAGGTGATCGTGCCGTTTGCCGTTCCCGTTGCATCGGTCAGGGTTGCACCCGCGCCGTCCCTGAAGTTGAATTGACGCAAGGTGTTCCCGTCAACCGCTGGCGGGTTTAGGCGATCAGGGGGAACGAAGGTGCCAGTGTAGCGAATGCTGTCAGAGATGCGCGCCCAAGCTATGCCGCCATCATAAAACCCCGAAGCACCATAAGCGTTGCGACCGATATAAAGACTTGCCGCCGCATCGGACACATAATTGCCAGCAGAAGCCGCCGCCGCAGTACGAACTAAAAGCCCATCTATCCAAAGCCGCGCTAGCCGATCTCCCCCTTCGTCATAGGTTCCCACAACATGATGATACCGCCCGTCCGCCCAATCGTTCCCTACGGACACAAAGGCGTCCGTCGTATCATACTCTGCCCGAAAAATCAAAAAGCCCGCCGCTGAAAAGTACAACGCCCATCCAGCGCCGGAAGGCTGTTTCGACAGAACTGTATGATCGCCAGAAGCACCAAGACGCACCCATGCCTCAACCGTGATCGCGCCGCCATCGGGAACGTCGTCAATGTCAGCCGCCGATCCGCAGTTGACAACCGTTGCCGCCCCGTCAAACTCCAGGCTGTACGGAATGACGGGGCTTCCGTCCTGTTCCCAGATCGATGACCATGCGCCGTCCGTGATCGTCCCATCGTTCCCTGGGCTTGTGACTTGTGCCGCCGCTGTCGCGCCTGTCCCTTCGTCCATGTGCCAGCATTCGACTAGGTTGCCGCCTGGGGTTGGGGCTGTACGTGGGGGTATAAAGTCCGTTCCGGCTGTATGGTGATCGTCGTCCCAAATAGCCGCCCAAGCGATAGCGCCGTCAAGATCCTGGGCGCCGCCCGCTTCGTTAGATCCTATGATAAGATCATAGGCCGCATCTGCCTCATATGCGCCTGAGCCTGTTGCATGAGAAGACCAGTCCCCGTCCACTGCTGTATAGGATCGCTTTGTAGTATCGTTGTAATATCCAACGACATAATGAAATTTGCCATCATCTATGCTTTTCGTCGTGTACCATGACGACGCCGCACCGTCAGCGCACCATACAGTAAACCGCACCTGTCCGCTTGCGTTTACCCATAATTGCCAACCGCTTCCAAAAGGGCCTTTCGTGATAATACGGGGAACTGTTGACGCTGAATCAATCCGCACCCAAACCCCGACCGTAATCTCACCACCGCTGGGTATATCATCCAGGGTTGCGCCTGATCCGCAGTTGATCAGGGTACTTGTCCCGTTGAATTCAACCGCATAATCCGTTCCAGGCAAGCCGCCATCCCACATGCCATGCACGTCTGGCAAGTTATCGCCCCAAGGCCAAGACCATGCTTCGCCTGTTCCGGTTGTCAAGGCTTCGGCTGTACTGTCGGTAGGGAGACAAAAGCAGACATCTTCTGAGCCTGTGACTTCAGTAGGATCACGCCCTGATCCCGCATTGTAGATTTCGGTCAGTTCGTCGGTTGACGGTAGTTGGTAGGGGTTGCCTGTCTGGGGCAAGGTGCCGTAACCGTTGTCATCGGTCAGGACACGGCGATAGACCGTCAAGCCTTCGATGATAGCATCAGAAGCCTTCAAATCCGAACCCTGCCCAAAATTAATGACAGATGCGGTGTCCTCTGCCGTTCCGTCGCCCTCTGGACCACCATAGGAATGGGCATTGTTTACGGATAACCTTACATAGTTTGTTCCGTCTACCGTGTTCTTTACGTCCCAGCTAAACACAATGCAGTACGTGTTCCCCGCGACCCAAGCCGTCACATCTACATTGGCATCTACAATCGTCCCGCCGCTTGTCCTAAACAAACCGCGAAGATAACCTGAGGTTGTCTTATAAATTTGGATGGCACCCAAATCTGGGCGCAAAACTATATGCTCAATCCCATCATCCCCGTCCCATTCTGGCGTGATCCAAAAGACGATGGATCCCTGATATGGATCAAAGTTGGCATACCTGACTTCTGTCGCATTCCCCACCTGATCGCCACGGGGGAACGTCACAACGCCAGGGGTACCCGTCCCATCCCATTTGCCCTGTACGATAGGGGCTGTATAGAAGGGGCCGGGGCTGATCCGCTTGTCCATGGCGGGTGTAAACGTGACAAGATCCGGATCAAAGACGAACGTCGGCTGTCCGCCTGTCGGGTGTAGAAACTGGCTGTCCCTTGAAACGCGCGCCATATATCCCCCTATGGGGCTTTGGAAACCTTCAGGGTCCGTTCAGCCGCTTCAGCTTGCGGGGTTCCGTCCGCCGCTGAACAGGACTGGATCTTGACATACGGGACCGAGAAAATGTCCGCGTTCACGATAACGATCCCGTTTTGGATCGGCTGGGTCAGAAGGACGCCCAGCGTATCCCAGATCGCTTTCTCTTCGACGTCGGTCGATTCCATGCGCCCGTATAGTTGGAAATGGGTCCCGGTCATAGCTTCCGGGAACTGAATGCACATGCCCGCCCAGTATCGCATGTCGATCCAGCGACTTGTCAGCGACTGACCGTTCGGGATCGTGACTGATTCGACAACCTTTCGCCGTTCAATTCGCGCCGTCCCGACAAGGGCATGCGTCCCGTCTTCCTGATCGCGATATCGCGATTCCATGTCGTTTGGAACGCCGCGTTCCTGGGTCCTTACAATGTCCGCCATGTTGCCTTCCCCTTCCCCGTCCTGGGGTTGATCGCTATATGACCATTATACACTAGAACAGCCGTTCTATCAACATTATTCCCCCAGGACCCAGCGCCCGTCAACCTGGGTCCATGAATTCTCTTCCTGTTCGACGCTGTATCCCCAGCCTTCGCGCGCCAACCGTTCCCGAAGCGCCGTCCAGTTCCCGAACATTTCCCAAAGGGGAACGGGGAATTCGCGTTTCAAGTCGACCGGAAGGGGGATATTGTCGACGCCCAGGAACTGACAGACGCGCGCGCGTTCCCGGGGATTCATTTCCTGGGCCGATCCCCCAGCCGCGCCGCGGACCATGTCTTCATAGAATACTTCAATATATTCGCCGTCGAATTCTTTCTTCAGCCGATCATGTCCCCGCTTCCGTTCGCTTGCGATCCGCGCGACAGCGTATGCCGCATAATCAAGATCCATGGTCGCCTGGGGGACGTCGCGTTCCCTGAAGCTATGGACCGGGTGATAATCCAGGTTGCGCCCGCGGACTTGCTGTTGGTAAGCATAGGACAACGCCTGTCGCAAAAGCGATCGCCGCTGAAGGTGTATGATTTTAGGCTGAACCTTCTGGACTGTGGGCCAGACTTTTTCATGGAACGCCTGTCGATAGATCAGCCGAAAGCCGGACGCGAAATAACCCGTCTGATTCCAAAGCATGACCATAAGTCGATCCGGCTTGATCTTTGCCTTGCGCCAGATCGACGCATGATGCATGACTTCGCCGCGATCGCAAAAGACCGAAGGGTGATTCGACAGCGCATGGGCGCAAAAGGTCCCCCCTGTCCGGACATGCGCCAGAATCAAAAACGGGGTCGCGATATTTTTGGTTTCGTCATTGTCTATTCGCGCCATAGATCCGCCCAGTCATTCCGCTTCAGCATCTTCGCGACTTCCTTCCAGTTGGTGTAATAGGTTTCGATCGCCCGTTTGTGCATTTTCCGGTTGCCCGCGTACAAAGGACGGCGAATGACGTCCAGGAATTGACAGATCCGCTTTGTTTCCCCCAGGGGAATATATCCATTCGCCTGTTGGGTTATGTCTTCGTATCGGACTTCAAGAATTTCGCAGTTCTGTTGTACGCCGCGAAGGAACGCGCGCCGCTGTTGGTTCAGCCGCTTGATCCGGTTGGCAACGTCCGCCGGGGTCGCGTCCAGGACTTCATTGTCCACAAAGGACCCGTCAAAGACATGCCGCGGAACCCCGTCCCGGATTTCCTGTTTCGCCAGAAGGACGCTTGTCACAGTTGGCATAATCGCCCGCGTCAAGTGAAGGATCTTGACTTCGTTATTGACAAGGTATTCCATGACGCCCGGGTGTAGTGCCTGATCATAGGTCAGCCGACAAGCCGCGACCTTGTAATAGGGTTCTGTTAGGACAAGGTCCAGGATCCGGACCGGACGTTTCCCGATATGCTGAATCCATGTCGCCTGGGGCCGAAGAGGTTCTTCCCGGGGACAGTGTATGTCCCGATGGTTCGACAGACAGCCCGCAAGGTATAGCCCGCCCGACCGCTGGGTCGCGACAATGACCGCCTTCATGTTCCGTCCCAACCTTCCGGCTTTTTGATCAGGTTCCAGTAAAAGGACGTCGGACGCTTCTTTTTGTTCGCCCAACGCTTCAGGACATGCCATTTGTACGGGGTATAGAAGCCGTAATCCCTTCCCCGCTGGGTTGTCGGGTCCAGTTGGTCCATGATCCCGGGTCCGACTTTGTGAATGTGCGTCAAGTCTTCCCAGGTAACGTTCGCCTTCCAGAAAGGAAGCTTGACGACGCAAAGCCCGCCAAGTTCCGTAATCCGCCAGATTTCGTCCATGGACGTAAGCAGATTATGGTAAAGGTGTTCCAGGACCGAAAACGCGTAAACGCGCGCGAACTGTCCGTCTTCCCAAGGCCATGGTAGGTCGTTCAAGTCCCATGCCACGTCGATCGCCTTCGAATGTCGGGTTATGTCATGGTTGATCGAATCGTCCAGGATTCGGTTCCCCGCGCCCAGGTTCAGATTCATGTATGCCCTTTCTGTATGCCCGCGCCAAGTGTTCCGCGATTCGGGCTTCGACCTGTTCGATATCGCGATCGTATCGCAAGCCCAGCCGTTGACAAAGATCGTTTACGATTTCCGCCGCCCGCGCGCGCGCGTTCACTGTCCATGCTTTCTCATGTAATCGTCGACCATGTCCCATGCGACCTTGTCGGTCAGTCCGTATCCTTCCGGGACCTGTCCGGTCCAGCGCCGCGCCCGCCCAACAAAGTGAAGGACGCCCGCCGATCCCTTCTTCCCGGGGGGATATTCCTTTCCCTTCAGGGTGATCAGGGTATTCCATTCGTTCCCCAGCCATAGGACCCGGATCGGATCAGAGTATAGCGCCCGGATCAAAGCGCCCTGATCGCGTCCCTGATATTTGTTCCATTCGTCGAACCATCGGTCCATGAACGCCTTCGCCGCCCGACAGCGCCGGAATCCCCAAACCCCACCGTTGATCTGAAGACTTTCCGCGGTCCCGATCTTCTGGATCGTCTTCACGTATTCTTCGCGATTGTTCGACCTTTGGAAATCGTCCAGGGTATCATGAAGATGCGCGTCTTTGCAGATTATGAATTCCCAGCCCATGTCAAGCCATCGGAAATACTGTTCGACGTCGGCATGAACGACTTCAATGTCCGCATCCAGGTATAGGACCGATTCCCATTCCGCCGGGGCAAAGTCGTAAGCCTTCAGCTTTGCGATCCGCCCGCCTATATCTTTGTCCGGTTGCTTGATCAGGATATGTTCCGGACCCAGCTTCCGATCTGAACATAACGCGACCGGGATCCCGGGAAGATTCGCCCGGATCGTCTTGATCGCGATCTTTGCCGCGTCCCGGGCTGGGTCCCCAAACGCGACCATGTAGATCCCGCGCCGCCCATCGGACGAATCGATCGCCTGAAGCTGGGGCTTGTCATGAAGGAACCCTTCGAATGCTTCCCGGTTCGCGTCGACCCAGGCTTCGACCGCATGCGGCTTTGTCGCTTCCCGAAGGGCTTCCCGGTCGACCGTATCGAAGCCGCCCAGAGCCTTCCCGAATGCCCGCTTCAGGCTTTTGTAATCGCCCGCGGTATAGCGATATATCCCATGGACGTCGGGAATGTTGTCATGGATCCCAACCCCAACCGGGATCACAACCGGGACGCCGCATGATAAGGCTTCCAGGGTTGTCATGGGTCCGCCTTCGACCGTCGACGTACAGACAAAGACGTTCAGGGACTGATAAAATGCTGGCATTCCGTCCCAGGTGTATTTCTTTGTGGGGCAAGGCCAACCGCGACCGGACGCCTTGAACTGGGCTTCCCCCTGAAAGTCCCGGACAAGCGCCGAAGCCAGTTCTTCCCCCTTGCGCCCGCTTTTGTATCGGAAGCCGGAAAAGCCCGCGACCGGAAGCGTTCCGCTGGGCTGGGGGACAATGACAAAGCGATCGGTTTCCAGGGGAAGGGGGAAAACAAACGTCTTCCCGTAAAGGGGTTCAATGAGCGCCCTTGTCTGTTCGTTCATACAGACGCGAAGGGTTGAATTCTTTGCCGCCGCATGGAACAGCCGAACCTTTGCCGATTCCGCCGCGTCCGCGTCTTCAAGATGTGTCAGGTAAGCGACCGTCGGGGTCGCGTCGAACCGCGGGGCCTTCTGATATTCGAAGTATCCCAGCCAGTAATTCAGATCCGCGGACGGATCCGGACGATCAGACGCCTTCCAGCCGAACGCGTCCATAAGGTAACGCGCGAATCGGGGGATAACCCGATCGTCGGTCCAGTTCCGGCATACGATATGCACCTTCATGACGGTCCCTTCAGTTCCATAATCGCCCAGCCAAAGACCAATGTCCAGACGAACCCGAACAAGATCGCGTTTCCGCCCGTCGCCAACCCTAACAACGCGACCAACAAAGCGAACAAGGCCAACAATGGATCCGCCGCCTTCATGCGCGCGCCCGCCCGAACAAATGCGCGATAATGCCGCCGCCATTCCAGGGTTTGCCCAGAAGCCAAAGCCGAATGGGGGCTTCGATCAGCGCCCGAAGAAATGCGCCCTGATCCTGTCCCCGAAAGCAAAGCCATTCGCGCCGCCAAACACTGAAGAACTGTACGGTCCGGATCGACTTTCGGAAGAACATGACGCCGCATTGTATTTGTAGCACGTCGTAAGCGCCCGCCTTCTTCAAGGTCGCTTCTTTGTCTTCCGGGGACACATGCCACAACAGCCGCGCGCCCTGATTTTCCGACGTGACAAGCGCCATGTCCCAGCCCTTGTTCAGAATGTCAAAGCCCGCCGACAAGTCCCCGTAAACCCGAGTATCCGCGTCCAGGTATAGCGTATGGTCAAAGGGGGACAGCTTGTCCAGGTTGACTTTCGCCCAACGCGATTTTTGGACGTCTGTAAAGCCGGACATGTCCCCCAGTTCCGCCGAATCAGATCCGATCATGGCGATCGGAAGATCCGGCATGTGTCTCTTCAGGCTTTGGGACGCTTCCCAGTATTCCGAAAGCGCCCGGGACCCGTAAGCGATATATACCGCGCCGCGGGTTGTCAAGGTTCAGCCTTTCTATTCTTCCGTATAGCGGGGACCCGCTGTCCAGGTAACAGGAAGCGCACAAAGGATCGGACGGGTTCGGAAAACAGCCCGCAAAAAGGACAGCCGCCGATCGTCGCCTTCCTTATGCTCTTCTTCCCAGACGCTGAACAGTTCGTCCGTTTGGGGACAGCGCGCGACATACAACAGCCCGGGGTTATAGACCGGGACGCGCAAGTCCTGGACAACGTCCAGGGTCCGTTTCTTTTCGTCGTCTGATCCCAGGTGTAACGCAAGGGCCTTATATCGCCATAGGGGACATGCAACTTGCCAACCATGCTGAACCCTATGAAAGCCGACTGGCATAAGTTCACGGCGAAGCGAAACGTTCGGGTCCCAGAACAAGGTTGAACCATAGGGACGCCCGGAAAACAGGGTCCCAGCCTGGACGCCCATGCCGTCCCATGTTCCGTCGACAAAGTTCTTTGCCGATTCCGGGTCCGCCGGGTCGACGATTACGACGCCCGAATTTCCCCAGTCCGCGACCTGATTCCGAATATCACTCCGGGGGATTTCGCATTCCCCAGCCGCAAGCATAACGCGCGCGTCATGTTTGCCAACCTGGACCCATTCCCGGGCTTCATGCTTTTGCATTCGCGCATGTTCGTCTTTCAGGTATTTCGCGGTCAAAAGCCGGACCCAGACAAAGACAGACATTGTATCCCTTTCGGAAGGAAGCCGGAACCCGCCCCGTTTCCCCTGGGGGAATGCCCGGGGACGGGTCCTGGACTTCCTTCAGCCGGATCTAGTCAACGATTTCGCTGATCAGGGTTGTGGCGACAGGTTCATAACCAGCGACAAAGCCCCAAAGGGTCGCGCTGTATTCGACCGCATCGTTCGCAACCGTGATCAGGGGGGAAATGAAGTCGTAACCGGGGGTCAGTTCTTCCCCGCGAAGTTCGATCAGAACGACTTCGTTCCCGTCGCCGCCCGCCTGGGTAAGCTGGGTAATCGCCTTCCCGACGATATCCGCCATGTTCGACCCAGCCGCGTTTGTGCATTCGCGAATGACAGCATCCAAGGTCGCGCCCTGGGCCATTTCCCCGACGTCGATCACTAGCACGAACCGATCGTGATCGCCCGCGGTAACGGGACCCAACGCATGCGCGCCCGCTGTCAGGCTGTCGGCATGTTCGACCGCCAACAGTTCATAACCTTCGCTGAAACGTTCGCAGAAATCCATGATTGTTTCTCCTATGCTGGGGGACCCTTTCGGGTCCCCCACTACAGCCGACTTATGTCAGCTTATGAAGTCGGGTGAATTCCCAGGATCACGAACGGCGAAACCTGGGTCGTTCCGTCGCTGTACGTCAACGGAAGATCCAGCCACGGTCGCCCGCCAACCCGAGAAACAGCGCGCCATGCCGTCAAGTCGTTCTGGAACCGGAAGTGCTTCGAAGCGTCAACCGTAACCGCCTGTCGGTCCCCGATCAGGTATTTCGACCAGTCGCAAAGCGCCACGGATCCCACTTCGCCGGGTTGCGGCATGTGTTCGCTGAAGAAAACAGGATACCCGAACAGCGAACTGGGGACGCCGTCGCGCGCCGACGGCATGAAGACATAGGACGGATTCCCAGCCGGACCGTTCAACTGAATCAAGTCAGACATCCACTGTCGCGACATCATCCAGATCGGGGAACGCCCGACAAAGGCTTCCAGCATGTCCGCAAAGTCCGAAACCGCGATCGCGCCGATCGCCGCCGGGGGAATCGTGATCGTCCCAGGTGCGGGGATAATCCCCTGTGGCTGTCCAGCGCCCGTCCCCTGGATATAGGCATGTTCTTTATACCAGTCGATCGCGCCGCCGAATGCCGAATTCAGGAACGCTTCCAGCGAAACGGCATTGTCCATAAGCAATTCGTCGCCCGCTTCAGTATATAAAGCGAGCTTGAATGCGGTCAGGTTGATCCGCCTGAAGGACGGCTGGGTTTCGTCCTTTTCAGCCGCTTCTTCGGTCCATTTGGCGATGATCCCGCCAAACCAGTGGGGCTGTCCGGCTGTCGTCGCGCCCTGATTCAGCGCCGGAAGCTGGATCTGTCGACGCCGCATCGGGATCACGGTTGCCCGCGGGGTAACGACGCTGTCCGTTCCGCCCGGGTGAACCAACAGGCTTTCGCCTTGCTGTACTGGGACAAGATATCCGCCGGACGCGCCAACGGATTCCAGAAGGTCTTTGCTGTCGCCGGGTTCAACCCAGCCGATCTTCGTTTCGTCGACCGCGGGTTCTTCCGCGTCGCGCCAACGCTTCAGCCCAGGGTGAACCGACTTGCCGCGCCCAAATTCAGCGTTGAACACTTCGACCAACAGCCGACCCAGCGAACCGATCTGCTTTGCCGGACGATCGCCGCCGCGATTTTCGACCTTCGCGGTCCCCATAAGGGCCTGTTCCGATTCGGCGATCTGGACAAGGCTGTCGATTTCGCCCTTGATTTCGTCGACCCGCGCCAGCATGCGGGTTGCCTTTTCCCGATCTTGCGCGTCCGCCTTTTCGTTCAGAAAGATTTCCTTCGCGTCGTGAATCAGCTTCTGACCTTCGTTCCGAAGTTCGTCGACGCGATCGCCCACGATCATCATTTGTTCAGCCATGGTTATACTCCTATGATTTTTAGTTCTGCTTCCAACAGGTTGATCCGCGTCAACATGTCCGCTTCGGAAGGTGAATCATCTTCGGCCCGACCGACGTCGTCATGCTGTTCGGCTGAATCGGCCTTTCCCTTGAAAGGTGAATCCGCCGCCAACTTTCCGGGATCGTCTTCCTCTTCTTCTTCGACCGAAGCCGAAAGTCCGGGGACGTCGATCCCAGCGTCTTCCAAAAGTTCGACCAACGCTAGAACGGCATTCGCGATCCGCGTTCCGTTCCGCGCCGATAAAACGCGCCCTTCTTTTGCCGCCTGGACAAGTTCGCCCAGCCGCTTCAAGTCCTGTTCAGCCGCCCATGCCGCCTGGAAAATGGGGACAAGGGTCTTTGCGTTTTCTTCAGCCGCGTATAGGGCTTGAATCTGTTCGACCGCTTCGTCTTCCGTATCATGACAGCCCAGGCTTTCCCCAACGGCTTCCCCATCCTCATTGATCTTGTAAACGCAATACTGATCGCCTTCGACAAAGACGTCCCATGGTTTCTCTTCGGTCGCCTTGTCTTCAGCGTCTGGGTTGTCATCTTTGACGCCCGTCGTCGACGTCGCTTCGTTCATTCCCCATAGGACGGGGGATACTTCCCAAAGCCGCAAAGTCCGCAAGTTCCGGACCGTCACTTCCTGTCCGTCGACCTCTTCCTTCGAATAGTCAAAGTCCAGGGGGTCATATCCGAAGGACCATTCATTCACAACGCCTTCTTTGATCCGCCGGAAAATTGCCATGGACGCGTCGTCGTCAAGCATGAATTTCGAAGTCAGTTCCGCGCCGCCCGTCGCTTCGGGGAACTTTGACAAGACTTCCGGGGGAAGTTCAGACGCGCCGATTTCCCGAAGTCGAAGGGGCTTCGCGATCGCGTCCCGGACGCTGAAGGTGTTGTGATGATCCAGGATCCGGACCCGGGACCCGCGTTCCGCGAAGGTCTTTGTGAATGCGCCCGGGTGAATGCGATCGCCGCCGCTGTCGACGTTACCCATGACGGCGAAAATCGCCCTGACAATGCCCTGGGTTTCGTCAATTTCCGTAATCAGCCCGTCAACCGTTTTATGTTCTTTCGCGCCCATGGGTGTATCCCCCTATTTGTGTTCTGTTGGTCCGACAGCCCAGCGCCGGACAAATGTTATCTTTTCCGCGCAATAGGGACATTTCCGGACTTCGCGCCTGTTCAGCCCCAGCCGTAGCGGTTCAACATGAAGCCGCCGCCCGCAAGCCGGACAATAGGCTTCTTCTTCCGGCGATTCAAATTCAACCGTATTTCGCATGTCCGTCCCCTTCTTTCATAATGCTTGACAGCCGCCGCCGCCCGTGCTATACTATAGACAATAATCGCCCGATTCAGAAAGGACAAAGCATGCCCGCCGACAATGCCCGCCGAATCGTAACCGTTTCATGCGACTGGGAAACCGGAATCGCCGACGTCGTGATAATGCGCCGGACGCGCCGGGGAACCTATTCCCGATCCCGATATGCCCGCTTGCGACATGCGCCCAGCCTGACCCGGCTTTGGCAAGTCCTGAAAGGTCGCCCGCATTCCTTCGCCCTGGGACAGTCCGTTTACCATTTTCAGTAAACGCGCCCTTCGACGCCTTCCGGCTTTTCGTATTCGACGATTTCGCCGAAGCCGATCAATTCAATAACCCGTTCCGCTTCATGAAGCAACGGATCCGGATCCGCCGGACTGGGTCCTTCCTGATTCGTGTACGCGTTCAGGACGATCAGGAAATCCGCTTCTGGACCTGTCCAGTCGCCGTCAAATACGTATTCCCCCAAAAGATCAAAGTCGACCTTGATCATTGTCCCCTGATTACGCCTAAAACAAAGTCGAACATGTCCGGGTCCTTTTCCGCGAATTCCGCCGGATCGTCATAAAGATACTGTATGCCCATGCTGATCACTTCTGAAGACGATGCGCGCCCGCGATAAACCTTCCCGATATAAGGATCAATGAAGTCGTCTTTCTTCGTGACTTCCCAGTCGTCGTAATTCAGGCTTGTAACGTCTTTTAGCCTTTCTTCGGCTTCGCCCGCGGTTCGTCGTTCGTAGAACTTCGCCCGCTTTTCCTGAATGTCCGGGTTATCGTATTCGATCCGATGACCCCATTCATGCGCGATCGTCGTTTCCCCAGCATGTTTCGAAATATGGATCCCGGACTTCTTTCCGCCGCCCATGTGAAATGCGCGATCGTCCGTCGTATTATACACTGTAACCCGGTCCGGCTGAACGTCCCTTGAAACAACTGTGTTCAGCCATTCCGCCACCGTCTGAACCCGGGTTCGCCGATGATCCGCCTTCCGAATTCGGGTTGTGAATTCAAAGTCCGATCGCTGATCCGCCGGGATCCGAATCGCGTCATGCATTTGTTCCTTTGCCATCTTTCGAACTTCCTGAAGACGCGTCCAGACGGCTGAAGCTTCCTGGGAAGCCTGAAGGTAATTATCCTTCAGAATGCCGCGAAGTCCTTCCGAAAAGCCCGCCTGTTCCCCCTGAATCCATTCGTCATATCGCGCATTCGATCGCGCGCGCAATTCTTCAAGTTCGCGCGTAAGGTCCCCGATGACTTCGGTCGAAACCTGTCGAATCCGCGCCAGACTGTCCCGGACCTCTTCGAATGTCGGTTGACTGACCTGTTCCGGCTGGGGTTCCTCTTCTTCGAATTCGTAAAGAACTGGGGCCATAGTACAGCGACAGTTCGCCATTTCCCGAATGTCCGCGCCCATGGACCCGTCAAGGGGATACATCATTTGGAACCCGCCGACGATAAAGGGTTCATTCATGGGAATCGGACCGATCGACCCGCCTTCGCGATACGTCGCGTCCGCCTGGACATGTGTGTCCCGGGTTCGCCTGTCATGTGCCGCCAACCATTCCTTCAGTTCGACTTCGCCGCTTTCCATATACAGGTTATACGTCCCGGCATTCGACGCCCGCATGGTTTCGGTCCGCGCGATCAAGTCGCGCCGGGGTCGCGGCTTCCGATCAAAGAACCACTGGAATTCTTGATCGGTCATGATTTCGCGCCAGATTTTCCCGGCTTCTTCCCCGATCAAGTAATAGTCGAACGTCGCGTCGATCTGCTTCGATATTTCGTCGATCGTCCAGCCGTTGTTTTGCGCCTGGGCGATCAGGCTCTGAAGGTCCGCGATCGTTGTGTCCATAGCTGGCTGGGCAAAGACCATGTGATACTGTTGAACCCATTCGGAAGCCAGCATGTTCGCCACGTCGAACCGCATGCCCAGCGCCGCCGCCTGAAAGTCTGCAACGTCCGTAAACAGCGCCCGGACCTGGGGCATGAACGATTTCCGCCAGTTGATCCCCGCTTCGCCCTGAATCCGGAAGTAATCGTCCCAGTCGATCTTGATCTGTTCATAGTTTACGCTTTGCTTCTGGGCGAATGCGTCCGCCTTTGCTTTGGAAACCGCCGCCAGAACAGCGCGCCGATCGGCTTCGAACGCTTCGGTCGCGGACTTTGCGAACGCGGGTTCGTATTTCGTCGCGATCCTATCGATCGACTTGCCATAAGCCGCCCGCCGCCTTCCTGTCAGCCGACGATACTTCAGACGTCTTTTTTTTTACCTGTTGGTAAGGTGCCTTTGTCCCGATCTTCTTCTTCAGCCGTTGCCGCCGAAGAACTTTGATCCGCCTGTTCGCTTCCCAGTCGCCCGGACGGGACAAGTCCCAGGGGCAAATAGGAAACGTCGCCGCCCGGAATGTCCCCAACGTTCAGCCCAACCGCGCCCAGCGCCGACAGCGCCGGAACGCCCATGGTCCATAGTTGGTGCGCCGCGTTCACTAAAGGAACGACGTCCGACTTTAGCGCCGGGACTTCCGTCATATCGAACGCGACCCAGACGTCCCGATCCGGACTGTTCAGGTGATACGCGTAATCAACTTCAAAAAGCCGAAGTTCCGGGACGAATGTGTCTTCCCAGAACGCTTGACGGGCTTCCTGATAATTGCTGTATGTCGCCCGGTCCAGCCCAACCCGGGACCCGATCAAGATCGGGGGGACGCCGAAGGGACCCAGGATCCGCGTTTCATTCCGACTGTCGATCCCGTCGAAGCCAAGTTGATCGAACTGATATCCCAGTGCCTTCACTTCCCCTTCTTCGCCCAGGACAACCGGATCAAGCCAACCTTCCTGGGATCCACCGTAAGCTTCGCGCCAACGTTCCTTTGCCGACGATATCAGTTCGTCCGTCAAGGGGACCGAATACTTTATAAATACGTTTTGCATAAGACCGCGGTCGAACAGGTTCTTCAGGAAATATGAAACGGCATTGTCGACGTCGCCATTCCGCGCAAGGGCTGAAATGGGGGACAGCCCGGGTCCCATGCCTTCCAAGGGGTCCAGGGGGTTCGTGAACTTGACATGGATCATGTCTTTGGGAAGGATCGGCATGCCCTCTTCCCATGTCGCGCCTTCCGGAATGTAGCGATATCCCTTTATGTCCCGTTCGCCCGGAACGATCTTGATCCGGTCCGGTCGAAGGTTATACATGGCTTCGATTTCGTCGCCCGCGACCCGCTTCAAGTAAGTGTAGTTGTTTCCGCTTATGTTCAGGTAAACGGTTGCTTGCTGTTGGAATTCGATCATGCTTTGGTGTTCGTTCGGTCGACTGACCAACAAGGCCAAAGGATCGTTAGGGTCGACCTCTTCGCGCGCGTCCATGTCCCCAGTGTACGCCTTCAAGGGGGCCGAAGTAAGCGCCCGCGCTTTGTACATGATCGCGCCATAGATCAACGCGTTTAGACTGAACCCTTCGTTCACAAATGACGCATAATCATAAAGCGTCCACAAAGGACGCCCGGTTCGATACGAAGGAAAGAACAATGGGGCTGTCGACTTGACGGGGGAATCGAACGTCAATGCCCGCCATGCCGCTTTGATTCGTTCCGCGAAGGTCATGAAGTCCCCTATAACACAAACGCCCGGATCGCATATTCGCGATCCGGGTGATATCTGTCCGCTTCGCGCGATTCGGCCCGGTCAGCTTTCATTTTACCATGGTTCTGTCAACCCGTCAAGATTTCCCCGGGGGGAAGACCGGGAAAGCGTCCCGGACCGCGCAACCTTTCCCAAGTTCTGAAGAATGCCGCGGTCGCCAGTTCCGCATATTCGTCCGGGTCCGCCTTCGCCATTTCGCTGTTGTCCCAGAACCGATCCGGGTCCTGTCGACGCCGACATTCCCAGTTCCAGAAGATTTCCTTCAAGTCCCGAAGTTCGAACGAATAGGTTATTTCTTCCGGGGGAAGGTCGCGAACGATGATTCCGGGGACCTCTTCCAGAAGGGACCCGAAAAAGTTCGCGCAACCTTCCGCGATCACTTCAGCCGGGACCTGATCGACTTCTTCCCGGGTGTAGAAAACGCCGTCATTCGCCGGGTCCCGTTCAGCTTCTAACCATAGGACGAACGCGTCCCGAATGCTGTCCCGGCATGCCCAGTAAACGTCCCTTGTTCCGAACATGGTCCCTTCCTTTCTATAGGTTCCAGTCCCAGTCAAATTCCCCGTTCCCATGTGACGTAATTGACGGATCGACCCAGACAGGTTCATTCCCGGGAAGGTGTTCCGGAAGTTCCGGGCTTTCGACCAACATGGTCATGCGCCCGTTCGCATGATCCGTCAAGTCCATGAATACGCCGACGATCTTCGCGTCTTCCGGCATGTGTAGCATGGACCGAACAAACGCAAGCGATACGCGCATCTTTGCCTTTCCCATGATCTGTTCCTTTCTATCCGATCAGGATTCCCGTCTTCCCGTACAGCCCCAGCGCGCCCGCTGATATGCTGTCCGGAAGGTGAAACGACGTCCCCGATCGAAAGACGTCGTCAACCGAAGCCAGTCTATGTTCGGCTTCCATGAAGTCGATATGGGGACAGACAAAGTCCCCGCGCTCGATCGCCGCGATATATTCGGTCAGCATGTCCGAACGCCGCGCGCCAACCATGATCACGTCCTTTACAGACGTCGACAGGTAATCGCGAACGACGTCCCCGACGCCTGTCGCGTCATGCGCCGCGCCGCCTGGGTAACGCTTATGCCGAACGTTCAGCCGTTCGATCATCTTGGGCCATGGCAACCGCCCGATCCGTTCGAATGCGACAAGCCGGAAGGGTTTCACGTCCCAGCGCCATGTAATGATGACCGTCCAGTCCTGTTTTCGCGCCCAGTCCGCGCCCGTTCCGTATCGCCCGGAAACCCGGATCTTTGTCGACCCGCATTTCGAACAGCGATCGCCGTTCTGGAACCCAACCCAGCCGCATTCCCGGCATGTGATCCAGGGGGGTTCGATTTCGATATATTCGCCCGGGGACCCGCGATATTCGCCCAGGGACCGATCGAACATTTTCGCGACCATGTCGACGTTGATCGCCCGGGACCCGGGGGCCGGGTCCTGAAGTTCATATTCCGCAAGCCACATGGCGGACGTGACAGTCGCCTTCTTTTCTTCGACGTCCAGGGGGTCCAGCCATCCATGGGGCTGAAGATTTTCCCGATAGCACCATTCGTATATGGGCCAACCTTCCTGATTCGCCCTATGGAGAATCTTTGTGAACGTTTCGTCCGCGTAATGATGCGTCGAAGACATGACGTTCTGAGGACGGACGTCCAGCCCGGGCTTTCGCATGGTTTGCCCCAGCGCCGCGTTCAGGATCGATTCGTCCATTTCGTCGCATTCGTCAAGCCGAAGCCGCTGGGGATGCGGACCGCGAACCGATCGGGAAGACGCCATAAGCGATCGAATGTGATTCCCAAAGATCAGCCGGGTTTCATGCTTGACTTCGCCGACAAGGTAATGGGATACGGTCCCGGCATGCCAGAAATCGGACGTATATTCCAGGACCCGATCGGACTGTTCGCCGGACCCGCCCAAGACGTTTACATTACATTTCAGTGTTAGGGCTTCGGTCAGCGCCAACAGCGCCAGAAGGAAAGACTTTCCGCCGAAACCGCGCGAAGCCTTCCAGACAGCGTTCGGGGACCTTGCGAAATACGCGTCCGCGAACGCGCGCCATGGGGTTGTATGGTCTTCGCAAACCCGGACGTCCGGAACCCGGACGCCGAACGCCTGGAACACAAAGTCCCGAAGCTGTTCTTCGGTTTCGATCTTCCCAAACACATGGACTTCTGGCATTATACAAACGCTAGTTGACGCCCGGTCCGAATCGCGTCCGCAATTCGACCGCATGACATGTCAAAGTATTCGGGCTTCAGTTCGATCCCGACAAAGTCCCGTCCGGTCTTTACGCAAGCAACGCCGCAAGTCCCCGAACCCATGAACGGATCCAGGATAACGTCGCCTTCGTTCGATACCCGTTTGATCAGCTTGATCATATATTCCAGGGGCTTTGGCGTAGGATGATCGGGCTTATCGCCTGAAACAGCGAAGGAAAAGAAATTCTGTCCCATTCGCGGCTTTTCGCCCGTAATAACCGCCGCAAGCCAGTTCCCATATCCCAGGGGACCGCGCGTCATGCCGTTTTTGTTCCATGCCGCGATCACGTCGACAAAGTTGTCGCCAACCAGGGGGACGCTGTCATAAAGTCCCGACGATCCCGTTATGACAACAACCGTTCGGGACAACGCCCGGACCAACGAATACCATGCCGTCGGAAACGTATAATCCCAGTCCGCCTTTCCGCAACCGTAAGGGGGATCCGCGACCGTAATGTCGATCCGTTCGCTGAACCCGCGAAGGACGTCCAGACAGTTCCCTTTATACAGTCGAACGCCCGGGGCTGAAAATTCCGGCTTCATTCCGCGCCCTTTCAGTGTTTTATGATGATCAGTTCGTCGGAATCCAGAAGCGCCGCAAGCCCGCCGCCGGACCCGTCGCCGCCTTCGGGCTGATCGTACAGCCCCAGAAGTCGGGCTTCGTCCTTCAGAATCGCCAGCTTTGTTTCAATGTCGCCCGCTTGCGCGCGAAGGATTCGCCTTGACAATAACGCTTCTGATAATGCGTCCGCCTTTCTAGCATTCGACTGTTTCTTGATTTCTTCTTCAGCTTTGGCATAGTAGTTATAACACTGACGACGGTTTACGGGAAGGTGTTCCGCAAGAAAGTTTACAACGTCCGGCTTCGCATGCCCGTCCAGGATCATCTTATAGGCGATCATGACCCGCCGATCGATTTCGTCCGCGGTCGCCCGGTTCCCCTTGTTTCCCCCCCAGAACCGCCGATCGTCTGGATCGACAGCGTATTCGGCTTCAAGCCGTTCCCGTTCCGCCTTTGTCAAGCTGTCCGCCATAGTTCCCCCTAGATCCGCGTCCAGGTGTTCCCCGTCCGCCGATATGCCCGAAGGACATGCCGCGGAATCCGCGCCCGCATGACTTCGATCGTTGCCGCCGCCTGTTCGTCCGGGACCTTCAGCAGAACGCCCATGCCGTCGACCTTCCCGGGTTCGACTTCGACCGTCCGATCCGATATCTTTCCGCCGAACAGGATCTGGAACGCCATGCCAAAGCGCCCTTGAACGACGCCCGACATGTCCGCGACATTCAATGCATAGTTGTCCATGTTCAGTTCCTTTCTACCCGCTGTATGGAACCCAACGGCCCGAATCCAAACGATACGCCCGGACCATGGGGAACTTTTCCTGAACGATCGAAATCACTTCGGGAATGTTCCCCGCTTCACTGTTGAACCGCGCCAGAATGGTTCCGTCGTTCGCGATCGCCGAATTTCCGGACAGGACCCGGGAAAGCATGTAATCGATCTTTTCGTCCTGGGTCGCATGTTGTGCGCCGAAAAGGGATATTCCGTATTCGATCATGCGTCCCATTCCTTCGCCCAGGTTCCGTAAAAGAACAGCGAATGTCCCTGGGGGCCGTGAAATTCCCTCAGCATGATATCGTATCGCTGGGGCCAACCGCGATTCCGAAGATCGTTCCCGGACAGCATGGCAAGCGCGCCGCCCGTTATGTCATGTTCCCCCAGCGCCAACCGCGCGATATCGATCGCCCACGGATCAGGTGCGCCGATCCCGGCATGTCCATGGAACCGATCCCGAACGACGTCCGCGACAGAAGCCCAGCGCCCGTTTTGCCATGGGGCTTCGAACAGGTTGATCGCTGTATGGGCGATCCAGCGCCCAACCCTTACCCGGTCGCTGAATAGCCCAGCCCCTTCCCCCTGAATCGCCGCCGCCAGAAATAGGACGTCTTTGCTTTCTTCGTTCGCCCGTTCCCGTTTCAAGCGCCGGATTTCGCGCGCGATTTCTTCAAGCTGTTCGGCGATTTCGTCAAGCCGTTCGAAGTTCATTCCGAATCCTTTCTATGGGTCCGATAAGGAACCCCTGTTTCCGGAACCATGCGCCGGAATTCCAGGGTTATATAGTCGAAGACAGGTTCGTTCAGCGCGATATTTTCCCAGTCCGACAGGGACGTCGCCTGAATCGATCGAAGGACAGGAACGACAACCCGCTTTCCGGGGGATATGTCGACGCCTTCCGGAACATAGGGAAAATTATCCTGAAGCGTTTCGTTCGTCGCATGAATGATTTCGACAAGCTTTTGGCATTCGATCCCAAAGTCGCGCGCCGCCTTCCCGAGATTCCAGAAGGGGTCCCCGAAGCCGCCCAGCCCGCCGATATCGATCCATTCGTCCGCGATCTTTACTTCCGTTCGCGCCGTCTGAATCGCGCCGTAAACGGGGCTGGGTCCCCAGCCCGTCCATAGTTTCTTGGGCTGAACCGTCCCCGTAACCGCAAGCGCCAGAACCGATTTCAGGAAGTTCCGCCTGGACGTCTTCATGATTCCCCTTCCGGTTCCGACGTCGCGATCTTCCAGACGCCTTCCGGGATCCCGGCTTCCAGCATGGCATTCGCGACCTTTGTCTTTGTCAGCCCGCCCAGCGCGACCGGACCCGTTCGAAGTTCGGGTCCGTCTTCATACAGCCGACTGGCAACGATCGCCGCATGTTCGACAAGATCCAGAAGCTGAATCTTCAGCCCGGAAACGTCGATCGGGATCCGACAAACCGCGATCGCGTCCGGCTTCCATTCGTCATGAAAGACGATTCGTTCGCCGTCCGGGGAAACGACGCAAACGTCTTCCCCATGCACGTCCGCTTCGTAAAACATTATCTTCCCTTTCTTCGGAAACGCTTCCCCGCGGTCGAAATCCAGCCGCAACCTTCGACAAAGGGAACGTTCAGTCTTCGCGCGATACGCCGACAGTCCTTCACGGTTTTCCCATTTCGAATCTGTCGCCGCCCATCATTGTTTGTATGCCGCCTTTCAAAGTCCCTGATCTTGCCGTTTCGCCTGGGCATGGGTTCCCTTCCCTTGCGTCCATAACAGCATTGTAAATGTTCACGGTCGACGCTTCCGCCGCTTTCTTTTCCCCTGGGGGAATAGCTTGTCCGCCCGGTCCGCATGCTTGCGAAGGGCGATCGCGATCCGCCGCGACTGTTCTGGGGTAAAGATCATGAAGCTTGTCGGGCTGTCAAGCTGAATTCCAACCCAGGATCGACCTTCAGCCATAAACGACTTGATTTCGATCTGTTCCCCTTTGGCTGGGCTGTTGGGGGGTTCGGGCTGAATTCGCCTTGTCCCGAGTTTTTCAACATGCTTTGTCATGTTCAGTTCCTTTCATAAGTGAAGGGTCCCCGCTTGTCGGTTTACTTCCGCCATGGAAACCATGACGATACCTTCGCCGACAGGGGGACCCTTTCTTTTCTTTGGTGGGGGGACCCGGGACCGGAACCCGGGTCCCCTTTAGGAGAGTTCACAAGGGATCCGCCCGAAAGATCCCCGATGCGACTTCAGTATATCATGCCCGGGACCCGTCGTCAAGTTTTCAAAGCAAGTACAATTCCGGACCCTCAAATTGTACTTGTCCCGGGAATTGTTCAATTTCAAAAGATCCGTGAAATTGACGTGAATGCCCCTTGACAAGATTCTAGAACTATGCTATACTATAGCTGTACGCGGACGGATTCGGGGGGACAAACAAGAAAGGGAATGAAAATGCTGAACAAGAAAGAACGCGCGGAAGTTCTAGCAAAGCTGGCGGAAATGTCCATTTACGGGTTGACGGCGAAGGAATCGCGCGCCGTTCACAGTTCGACAATGGACTTCAACCGGGGCATGGAGTGGGGACTAGAAGTCGCCGCGAAAGCCGCCGGGGTCCAGGACATGGTCGTCTGGAAGATGCGCGAATATATCGAAGGCGCCGTCGCCGCCGAACACTTGCCTTGCAAGGTTCAGCGTTGCCGCAAGTGCAAACATTGTCGGGTTCGCGAAATCGCCCAGGAAGCCGCGAAGGTCGCGGAAGCCGAAATCGCCCGCCGGAAAGCCCAGGGATACTAGAACCCCAAAGGGGGACCCGCAAGGGTCCCCCAGAAAGGACCCAGAAATGAAGTTGTATCGGGTTCGAACGAATCAAGAAATCGTCGGGGAATACCTGAACAGCGATTCCGCCCGAAACCATCTTCGCCATTGTCGACAGTTTACCCGGGAAGACGCCGGGGAATGGGTCCGGCTGGAAGTCGAAGACGTCGACCGCCTGTCGGAACAAAGGGTCCTGATTACTGGGGACGTCGCTTTCTGGCAATTCAACCGGGAATCGAACGGGTCGCGGACGCTGAACCGGACCGTCTGGAATGTCCGCCGCGAACGATGCGACTGGATCGGGGAAGTCAAGTTCCTAGGTCGCGTCCTGTTGGTCCGGCATGACCCGCGCAAAGCCCGCCGCCTGTCCGCGCGCTGGGATTCGGATCCGGAATGGATCGCCTATGCGATCAGAGACTGAAAGGGGAACAACGTGAAGGACTGGAACGATCTTCAATGGAAAGCCTGGGAAGCCCGCAAGGTTTCGGTTCCTGTTCGCCTTATCGAAACGCTAGTTCGCGGCATGGAACTATTTTCCGAAGGACGCCCGGGTTGGGACGATGCGATCGAAAGGGGACGCGAAATCGTCCAGGAACAGGAAAACCGGATCGATCGGCTGGGGAATGCCGCCGCGATTCCGCAAACCTTCATGCATGACGGGAAGCTGTTTCGGACCGGGAAGACGACGACTGGGCATTTACCCGAACGACGCCGCGCCCGGTTCCTGGAAGCCTTCGCCCGGTTCGGAATCGCCGAAGAATTCAACGCCTGGACTGAAGGTGAAGTGTACGGAAGACAGTTCTTTTTGCTGGAAGACGGAACGATCAAGCCCGCGGACAGCCGGAAGAAAGCCGCGATCAGCCGCGCGTTTTCCGAACGAAGGGAAGAATCCGAATGAAGCCGAAATGGGACGCCGCGCCAAAGGGATCCGTTTACGGGCTATATCGAATCCGACTAAAGTATTCGACGCCTGTCGCATATCCGGAAGGGCTGTTCACTGAAGTTCGACAGCTTGTTTGTGTCGGTCCCCGAAGCGATATCGTCGAACTGAAGGACCGCATGACCGAACTGAATCGCCCGTTTTATGCCCGCCTGGACGGACTGTCATGACCGAAGACGGGATCGTTTACATTCGAAAGAATCGCCGGACCGGGACCCGGGTCGCCTTGATCGATACGTCCGCGCCCGAATGCGTCTTTGATTCAGCCGGGGGACGCTGGGTAACGCTTTGCACGGTCCATGGGTCCCTTTGTAACCATAGGACCCGGAAAACGGCTGAATCGTTCGTCGCATATCCAGAAAGCTTTTGTGAACAATGCGCCGGGGACGAACATGCCCTATAGAAAGGACGGGTCCATGGAAGGATACTATTACGTCAAGACCGCGACCGGATCGAAGGTTCACTTGATCACGAAGGACAACTTCGATCGCCGCCCGTTCCCCTTCCCCAAGTCCCTTTGCGGGGGACAGGCAACCCGGGACCCGGGCTGGGTCCGCGTCGACGAAATCCCCGAAGGTTGTACGCTTTGCCCGACTTGCGAACGCCGCAAGCTTCCGATCTTTTCCTGAATTCCCCCCAGGGGGACGAATCTTCGGATTCGTCCCCCCTTTACGTGAAATTGACGTGAATCCCCCTTGACAAGATTCTAGAACTATGCTATACTGTAGTTGTCGCGCGGGGGAATTCAGACAAAGAAAGGGACTGAAAATGGACTACAAAAGCTTGACAGCAAGGGCATACGAAGCCGCGAAACAGGGTTATGACCGGGTCGCGATCGCCTGGGTCCAGGAAATCGTTTCAATCGCCGTAAGCTTTACGGAACAGGACCGGGAAGGGGTCGACGCGAAAGCCGCCGCCCGTTCAGCCGCATTCGTAATCAGCCAGTGTTCAGAAGAAACCCAGAAGGATCAATGGGACCGCATGAAAGCCGCCCAGGAAGCGATTCGGGAAACCTGGACGCCGGAACAGGTTCACGACTTCACGTTTCACGACGCCGCATTCGACACCTTCAGCCGGATTCAGTTCTATATGATGACCGGGGGGGAAGATACGCTTGAACTGTCCGCCGACTGGGTCGAAGAGAACGGGGAAAAGGTCGAATTGTAATCTTCCCCCAGGGGAAATTGACAGGGGCTGTCCCCTATGATACAATGGGGACAGCCCGGAAAGGAAACGAAATGCTTGTCTATCCACCCGAAGCCACGAAGGAACAGAAGGAACAGATCCGCGCCCAGGTTCGCGAAGCCCTGGATCGGCTTCCGAACGGGCTGTTCGTCCTGGGGGTCCGGGTCCGGGGATACGCGGATCCGACGATTCGCCCGGTCGACTTTCGACAGTTCGGCGATACGTCCGAGCCGAATTTTCGCCCGCATGTTTCCTGGATTTCCGCGGAATGGCCCGCCATGTTCGGGAAGCCGCATTTCCGGCTTTGCTATGTTCGACAGACAAGCGCCGGGGCCTTTGCGGTAAACGGACCCGAACTTTCCGACGATCGGGACGTCTGGGCATGAACGATTTCTTCCGATACGTCGAACAGGAAGCCCGCCGAAGATTCCCGTCGATCGACTTTACGCTTGAAACATGCCATTACGGGATCGCCGTCCTGAACGAAGCCGGGGAAGAAATCGACTTTTACGAATGGGAAGATTCGCCCGGGACGGAAGAAAGGGTCCGATACTAGCATGAAAGCTTTGGAACAATGGCTTCAGGTTCGCGTAAATGTCCGGTCCGACGTCCTGTTCGTTTCGGACGGTCGCTTCCTGGAAACCTTCGCTGAAGACGCCGAAAAGGTCGCCCGCTGGCTGGAATGCCCGATTCGCGATTATATGGGGACCCGGGTCGTCGGATTCCCCATGGAAGTCGCCGAACGCAAGGTCCACATGCTGACCTATGCGGGGAAGACGGTCGCGATCGCTGAACAGGTTCGGCGATCATGACCCAGCTTGTTTCCGCGACCTTTCGCGAAGCCGTCCAGGAAGCCGAAGCCCGCGGGGTCCCTTGCGTCGTTTACTGGGATCCGGAATTGTTGGGCTTTGGGGTTTACACGGTCGAAGAGACTAGAACGATCGGGTCCTGGGTCCGCCCGGACATGATCGTTCATAAGACGAAAGGGTCAGACAATGCCGTCGAAATTCCGCAAGGCTGACATAAACTGGGCTGACAAGCCGGGGACGGTTTACCTTCTACACTTCAGCCGTCCATACAAGCATTGTCGGCATTACATCGGATTTACGGAACGCCCGGTCGACGCGCGATTCGCCCAGCATTTGAATGGTCATGGATCCGCGCTGACCGCCGCCGCCGAAGCCCAGGGGATCACGTTCGAAATCGCCCGCACATGGGACAATGTCGATCAGTCCCTGGAATTCGTTCTAAAGTCCCGGGGGGAAAGCCGGAAGCTTTGCCCGATCTGTTCCGGGGACCATGCCCTTGAAATCGCCGTTTACGAACATTCGCCGCTTCAGCCCGCCGGATTCGTCGAAGACAACAGCATTCCATTCTAGAAAGGGAACAGCATGAAAAACGCAATAGCACGACTTGGAATCGCCGGGATCGCCGCAACCTTCGCCATGGGGATCATCATATCCGCGACCATGGATATCCTGAACATTCAGGACCCAGCCGCGCGAATGACCTTCATGGTAATCGCCGCGATCGTAACCGTTCCGTTCATTCTTTGGCTGACCGCCAGAAAGGAAGCGTCATGAAGAACGCCGTCCGAATGCCCGGGTTTAGGGTCCCTGTCAGTTTTTGGAAAGCCCTGGGATATGAAGGATCGTCCAGGCTTGTCATGCTGTACTGGACGCCCGCCGGGGACGAAACCGTTTTCGAAGACGGGCTTGTTTCCGTATGCGGGGCCGACTGGCAAAGCTTTTTGTTCCTGTTGGCGGACCCGAGAAACGAAAGCGCCCTGAAACGCGCCTGTCGACTGTCGAAGGTCCATAAGGAAGCGATCGGGACGTCCGACAACTTCGCGACCCATGCGATCGTTGTCGACAGGGAAGAACAGAAGTCGTATCTTGTCCCGATCGAAGACGCGCGAAAAGAAGTAAATGCCCAGTATATCGACGTCGACGTCAAGATCGAATTCGATCAAGGGGACTGGGAAGCCCTGAAGAAAGCCCTTGACGAAATCCCAGCGCCAACCCATGAAGAAATCGAAACCCGGATCCGGGAACAGCAAGCGAACATGGCGGCTTTCGTCGCGGACATGCACAAAGAACCGCCGAACTGTAAGTCGATCATAAACGGCTGGGTTTGCCTTCGTCATGGCGGGTCGACCTGTCCCGGCATGTGTCCCGAATTCGAAGCCTTCGAAGAACTGGATCTGGACGGCTGTTGTCGGCTGTTGACGGAATTCGCGGAACGTTGCCACAAATGGCAAGACCATGAAACGCTTCGCGCGCTGAAAGAAAACCTGGGGCTGGAAGATGACTGAGGCTGAATTCCGCGCATTCGTGAAAGAAACCGTTGTCGAACGTTGCGGCTGGATCGTTGTCGCCGACTTTAGCGACCGCCGCCGCATGCCGTCCGGACTGACTGGGGTCCCGGATCTTCTGTTCGGGGTCCCAGCCCATGACGGACGATCCACGCCGATCCTCATTTGGTTCGAAGCCAAGTCCCCAACGGGGAAGCGAACCGAATCACAAATGGAATGGTTCGAAATGAACCGCCCGCTGTTCTGCTATAGCAACCGATACATTGTCGCGTCAAGCTGGCTGGAATTCTATATCGCCGTCGAAGACCTGTTGTCAAAGGAAGCCCTTACATGGAACCACTGACCGCAACCGAAGCCGTCGAACTTCAGTCCCTGGAAGCCCAGTTCGACAAGTCCGAAGAGGTTGAAAACCCGTTTCATATCACGCCGATCGGGTTGGAAGCCGATCGCCCGCCCAGCCTGGAAGAATGGGAAGCATTCGGACAGTCCCTTATGCGAATGATCGAAACCATGCCCTGGGTCGTCGGGGACTGGATGATCATGGGCGAAGCCTTCGGGGACGAACATGCGAACGCCATGGAATTCACTGGGCATGAATACGACGCTGTAACGAAATACAAGCATGTCGCGAAGCATGTCCCGAAATGGGTTCGCCGGGACCCGTCGGTCATAAAATGGACTTACCATAAGCATGTTGCCAACCTGGACCCGGAAAAACAGGACTTTTACCTTTCCCTGATCGAAAGACAGCGCGCCGGGGAAGAACTGATCGGAACCGCGATCGAAGTCCCCCTTCTGGGTTCGTCGAATGTCTTCTATCATTTCGTCCGCGCGAACGAAAAGGTCGCGGCTTTGTCCCTTCCGGAACAGGTTGAACTAGACTGGGCCGATCCGAAGGACGCGCGAAACGACGCCGACTTGATCGCCGCAAAGACGAAATACAACCCGAAAGACGACGCGCCGCCAGAACTTCCCGACGTCAAGAAACCGGACCCAAACGCGAACTTGCTTCCCCCCTGTCCCCTTTGTGGGGGAACACTTGCGCCGAATCACTGTCGCGACTGTTCAGCCGGATTCGAAGACATGGCATGGACCCTTCACAACCTGATCAAAGACGTCCAGAAGCTGATCGATTCCGGGGAACTTTCCCGGGGCATTCGGGACGTCGTCTTTCACGAATTCGATTCGTGAACCTTTCGTGAATCCCCCTTGACAAAGTCATAGCAATATGCTATACTGTAGTTGTCCGGGGGGATACAGTCGAAAGGAAGCCCGATGCAAACCGGAAACAGATTTTCAGTTTACAATTTCACAGACGGCGAAATCGAACAGATCGTTCGCCTTCTGGAAAAGCGCGCCATGGGTTCGATTCGCCCGATCGATCGCCGCCGCTATTCGAAACAGGTTCAGGAATGGGCGATCGCCTGGAACGTCCTGGACTGGGGACGGAACATAACCCGATACGAAGCCCGCGGGGACGAACTTGTCAAGGTCCCGGAAACCTGGATCGAATCGCCGGATCGCCTGTACTTCAAGCCATACGGGGACTTTGACTTCGTTCACTGTATGCCAACCGAAGCCCTTTGGAAAATGGTCGAACCGATCGTCCGCGACCGTTCGGGCTATAGCATAACCGCCGATCGCCGCTGGCGGACGTTCGACGTCTGGGAAGCCGGGAACAAGCATAGCACGAACGACGATATCAACAAGATTTTCCGGATCCTGGTTCACCTTCAAATGCATGGATATATCATATTTCAAGCCGCCGGATCCATTTGGCGGGTCGAAATCGGGGGCTGGAAACACTGAAGTCCCCCAGGGGGACCCGAAAGGGTCCCCCTTTTACGTGAAAGTCATGTGAATCCCCCTTGACAAGTGTCTAGAACTATGCTATAATAAGGACGTGGCTGGGGGGATTCATAGGGGCGAAAGCCCGGAAAGGGGTCCGAAAATGGGGAAGACAGAAGTCCGGAATCGGGAAGACCTTCAGGCTGGGGACCTTGTCACGGTCGAACTTGCGACCGGACGGGGATTCGTGAAAGCTTGCGCCCGGGTCCTTCGGGTTATGCCCGGGAACGACGTTCAAGTCAAGGTCATCGGCCTTGAAATCCCCTATCCGTATCACATCGGCGACATCGTCGTCGTTCACGGCGAACGCGTCGTCGACTGGGACCGCTAGAATTCGAAAGGGGGACCCGCAAGGGTCCCCAGGAAGGGATTCAGGAAATGCCGAAGCAGATCGCGCGCCCGGACGTAAAGAATATAAAAGAACTGGAAGCCGCCGCCCGGGAAATCAGCCGGGACAATCCGGGGAAGATCGTGACCTATTTCGTAACCTTCGGGGAAGCCCGGTTCCAGGTTCATGACCGAAAGCCGCGATCGTCGACCTGGGGGGAACAAACGTATCGGGACTTCGGGGGGTTCTTCAAAGACGGCGAAATCGTTCGCCCGCTGAAAAGCTGGATCAGACAGTTCAACTTTTGCCCGGTAAGCCGCTGAAAGGACTGAAGTCATGAATAACCCATGGGCGAAACGCTGGAATAACCTTCATTCGACCGAACCGGACCCGGGGGAACGCGCGTTAGCGCGCCTGGAAGCCCAGGACGCCGAAGACGCCGGGACCCGCACATGTGGCCTTTGCGGGGGGACCGCTTACTATCGACCCGGGGTTGGGGCCTTTCAATGCCCGAACTGTCGGGCTTTGTTGGTCCGCGGAACCTGGGTCCGCTGAAGAAAGGGGACCCGCAAGGGTCCCCAGAAAGGTTGTGAAAATGGGCTGTTCGGGTTGTAAGTTCAATTCGAAATTCGGTTGTAACGCCGGACCGGACGATCGCTGTCCTATGGAAGCCGCCGAAGAACGCGCCCGCCGGGAAATGGTCCGCCCATGCCCGACTTGCGGAAGATATGACCTGGACGGTCGATCGGTATGCCCGGGTTGTGGGCGAACCATGACCGGGGAATCCTACTAGAAAGGTTGTGAAAATGGCTGTCAAGCTGAAGGAAGTTCACTGTCCGGAATGTAATCAGGACGTCACACCGGGACGGGTTGTCCTTCGTTTCGGTCCCGGGCTGACAAGCGCGATCGATTCCTGTCCATTCTGTAACGCGCGATTACCGCGACCGCCCAGCCCGCCGCTTTCCGAACGGGGACTGGCGGAAATCCTTCTGTATCACGGATCGCGCGCCGCTATCCAGGTTCTGATCGGTAAGGGGCTGAAGCTGGAAGACGCCGAAGCCCGGGTCAATGTGATTCACGAACGCATGGCGGACGGCTGTTTCCTGTCGGACTTTTCGTCCGCGATCATAGTCGAAGGGACAGGGACATGACCCTGGGTCGCGGGGACACAAAGTCAAGCCCGGACCTGGACGCCCGCCGCGCCGTTGCGGAAATGCGAAGCTTCGCCGGACAGGGGATCCGGGAACAGTCCGGCATGAACGTAACCGCGACCGAATGGAAGCTTGTTCGGGTCCTGAATCCCCATCGGGTCGAATGCCTTGTCATTGTCACAACCGAAGACGGATCAGATTTCAGCGTCCCCGTTGTCTGGGACCTGTTTCATGGATACGCCTTGCTATCCTAGAAAGGAAGCGCCGTGAATCACTCGCTGGAATGCAAAGCCGAACTGGAACGCCGGGAAGCCTTGCGCGAAGCTTACGCGATCGCATGGCCCGATCACTGTGAACACTGTGAAGGTTGGGGTCAGTTCTGCTATTCTTACGATCCCAGCCCAGCCGGGGTTTCCCTTGCGCCCGGAAAGCTGACCGACTGTGATCCCTGTCCGGAATGCGCCGAAAAGGGTCGCTGTCCCCGTTGCGGGTCCGTTGCCGTTTCCCCTGAAGGGGACGAATGCTTCCGTTGCGGCTGGAACCTGGACGCCGAAGGAATGCCGCCGCCCGCGGAATGCACATGCTGGGTCGACCGCATGGAAGACGAAATCGCCCGCCTGGACCCGTTCGGGGAAGACGACTGGGTCGAAGACTTGGGCGAACAAGTCGACTGGGATCACTATGCCGAAGCTTGATCCGGACTTCTTCAGACGCTTTTCCGAAACCCGGCTGGAAGACGTCCTAAAGGAATTCCGGGGGGAAGCCGAAGAAATCGCCGCATGGACCTATGCGGTTGCGGCTTCCCCAAAGTTCCGCCTGGATCCACAACAGATCGCGAACCTTGCGATCCTTGCGTTTGCCGTCGGATCCGATCTGACCCGCAAGCGCATGGAATTCGAGCGACTTATGGAAGGAATGAGAGAATGAAAGCGAAGCTGATCGCAAACCTTGTCATTACGATCCTTGTTTCGTCCGCCGCCGCATGGCTGTACTGGGAACTGACCCGGGACCGGGGAAAGGCCATGATAACGTTCCTGATCGTTGCGCCATGTGCGGCTGTAATCGTCGGGTCCTGTCAACTTGCTTCAAAAGTTGACAGCGATCGGGGAAGATGATATACTATGCATGTCGGCCTGGACAACCGACGGAAGACGGGGAATCAAAGAGAAACAAAAGGCGAATCGAATAGACAAGAAAAAGACCGTTGTCATGGACGGGTCCCTTCAATGAAGGGGCTTCGTCCAGCCCCAAAGCCTTTTGTTTCGCGGGGACAAGTCCATGACAATGGTCTTTTTTGTTCCCCCAGGGGAAAGGAAACCACATGCCCAGAATCCGCAAACATAACCGCGATCGCTATACGCCCGTCTGGAACGAAACGATTCAAAACCGCGCCCTGTCCTGGAAAGCCCGCGGGATCCTTGTCTATATGCTGTCCATGCCCGAAGACTGGACATTCCGGGTTTCGGATCTGGAAAAGCGCGCGCCGGACGGAAAGGACGCCTTGCGAACGGGAATTCAGGAACTGGAAGACGCCGGGCATGTGTATCGCGCGCGGTCGCATGCCGAAGACGGAACATTTGACGGCATGATCTGGGACGTTTACGAAGATCCTTGTGACAACCCCCATAATCACGTTCTAGAACCGATCGAACCACAGTCGGGAAATCCGCCGATGGATAACCCGCCGCCGGAAAACCCGATGCTACAAAAGAAACAGTATAGAAAAGAAACAGATCACAAATTATACGCGGCTTCGCCGCGCGCGTCCGATCCCCCTTCGGGGGAAGTTCAAGAATACGACATGGTCGACGAAACAGACAGCGAAATCGAATGCCAGAATTGCGGGGAAGTCTTTGGAATCCGCTTCCTGAAGAATTCCGCGGCTGAATGCGAAGGTTGCGGACAGCCCTTCCGGATCCGGGACCCGCATGGACGCGTAATCAAGCGACCGCCACAACGCGCCCGCCGGAAGACGTCGACGTCGCCATGGCTGAAAGCCGCTGTCGCGTTTGTTGATTTCGCGCCGTCCCTGGACTGGGGGACGGTCCCGGGGAAACAGAAGGGGGATATCGCCCGGACCCTTCAGGATCACTATGGGGACGTTTACGAACCCGGGGATATCGCGGAAGCGATCTATCGACTGGACCCGGATCGCATATACAAGCCCGAAGAACTGATTACGCCGCGCCAAACCCGCTTTATTGACGTCCTTCGCGCCGAACTTGCGCGACCGTCGACGCCGCGCCGCTTCATTCAGGGAAACCCCTGGGAAATGACAGCCGGGGAACGCCTGGACTTCTGGGTTTCATGGCTTCCGGCTTTGTACGTCCTTCCTGAAGACAAGGTCGCCGAACTTGCCGCCGAAATGGGGCTTCAGAAACGGGGGGATCTATGGTACAATAGGAACGGGGACCTGTTGGATCCGGAAACGCATTCTGTAGACTGGAAGGAATCGCCCGAATGGAAGCAGTAAAACCGTCCGAAAAGCTGATCAACGTCCCTATGGAACAAGCCCTGTTGGGGGACATGCTGATCGATCCCGACGCGATCGGTAAGGCTTTGGAAATCGTATCCGCCGAAGACTTTCACGTCGAAGGTCATGCCCGCCTGTTCGAAGCCCTGAAGCGACTTCACGATCAACAGTCCCGGACCGACGTTCAGATTATCGCCGACGAAATGGGGGACGATCTGAAGGAACTGGGGACGGATCCCGGGGGTCGCGGGGTCGCGTACATGACATGGATCATAGGGAAGACGCCCAGCGCCATGCATGTGCGCGAACATGCCCGGATCGTGAACAGGCTGTCGACCCTTCGAAGAATGGTCCGGGTTGCTGGACAGATCGCCAAAGCCGCTTATGAGGACCGCGAAGAACTTGACGAACTGTTCGGGAAAGCCCGCCGCTGGCTTGACAGCATTCGCCCGGAAGGGTCCCATGACGACGCGATTCTGTACTGGCTGGAATCACTGTCCCTGTTCGTCGACCTTCAGCTTGAACGCAAAGCCGACGAAATCGCCCGGGAAGAGGGTGAACAATTCTGGATCGACTTCCCATGGAAGGGTGTAAAACACCTTGTTTCGCATCTTCGCGCCGGGACGCTTTGCGCGATCGCGGCTGAACCGGGGGTTGGAAAGACGTCGTTCATGGAACAAGCCGCGGAACACTGGGCGAAACAGGGGATCCGGGTCGCCTTCTTTCATTTGGAACTGAACCATGCGATCATGGTCGACCGCCGGACCTGTCGACATTCCGGGGTCCCTATGGAAGCCCTAGAACGCGGGGATATGCCGGACGCCGCGCTAAAGGCGATCGACAGCATGAAGCCCTGGGCCGGGGGGATCACGTATGTTCATAGTCCCCGCTGGTCCGCCGCCCGGATCGCCCGGACCGCCCGGACCCTTCACAGTAAGGGGCTTTGCGACATTGTCATTGTCGATTACCTTCAAAAGCTTCGCCTGGACTATGAGCATGGGGCTGTACGCGCCCAGGCTTTAGGGGACGCGATCGAACTTCTGAAATCGTCCGCTGAACAGTTGGGAATTCCATACGTGATCGGGTCCCAGTTTTCCAAAGGAAGCCGGGACAAGAAAATCAAAACGTCCGACGATATCCGCGATACGGGGGAACTGGAAGACAAGGCGAACGTCATGTTCATGCTAGACCGACAGCGCGCGACAAAGGACATGCCCGAATATGACATTCGGGAAGGGGACCGGGGACCCAGCGCGACCCTTCGCGCCGACAAAAATACACTGGGGAAAACGGGGTCCTGTTCACTTCGATTCGAAGGGGACCGCTTCCGGTTTATGGATTCGGGACCGCCGATCATGGACAGCCCGCCGCCGAAAGGAAGTGAAGACCTACCATGGTAACAGCAAAGTTGTCCGCGATCCATCCTGTAGAAGACGGCTGGAATTTGAGCTATTGTGTCGCGACCGGGGAACATTTGCTATACGTTCATGTTGACGGCGAAGACGTTCAGATCGACGCGCCATGGGAAAAGCTGGAAGACGCCGCGATCGCGCGCGCCATGGACGTTCTGGGCGAAACAATATGATCGCCTGTTACGAAGGATATGAAGTCATAGAATCTTTGGTGTATGGTCGAAGCCCGCGCGCCAAGTTCACGATGCATGGACCGAAGGGGTCATGTACAGTAATCTGTATCGTATCCTGGGACCTGTTCGACCTTGTCGAAGCCGGGGACCCGATCATAATTGATTCCATGGCGAAAATGGCAATTACGGAATACGAAGAAACGGACCCGCCCGCGGTCCATAATACGGGACGGCTGTTCAGCGTATCGGGAAAGGACCCGGCATGAAGTTCGATCATATAATCGCCGATCCGAACTGGCATTATAACCAACGCCTGAACGAAGGGTTCGGGGGGACCCGGACAAAGTTCGGGAACGGGGCTGAAGGACATTATAACCTATCGGGGCTTGACGAAATCTGTTCCATGCCAGTCCCGGAAATCATGGCCGACGACTGTTTCGTTCACTTATGGACAACGGGTCCCCATTTCTTCGACGCCGGACCCGTCCTGGAAGCCTGGGGCTGTACGCCCATAACGCTGGAATTCGTCTGGATCAAGCTGACAAAAGGATTCCTGAACGAAGTTCGGTCCCAACCGCTGTTCGTCGCGGATCTGATTCAGCGCCGGAACCTTCATGATCTGTTGGTCCGCGGAATCCATAAGCGCCCGGGGCATTACACGGCTTCGAACGCTGAACTTGTTGTCCTGGGGAAGAAGGGGAAGCCGCCGCTTCCTGAAGTGAAAATGTTTCCCCAGGTTTTCTTTACGATCCCGGGGGACCATTCCGAAAAGCCCGACAACGTTCATGAATACCTAGAAGCCGCGTATCCGGGGCAAAGATACTGTGAACTGTACGCCCGCCGCATGCGCCCAGGCTGGGTAACGCTGGGGAACGAAGTCCCGGGACAAGACGGGATCGACATGCGCGATTCGATTCCCTATATCGGTAAAGCAAAAGAACCGCGGGTTTCCGAACTGTTGGAATTGCTTGACGAAAGGATCTGACATGAAAATCGAACAAGCCGCAAGCGAAAGCATGATCGAAGAATTCCGCCGCCATTACCGCGCCCTGTACGGGGAACAGGCTGAACGAAGCCTGTTTCTGATCTATCGAACGCACATGTTTCACATGACCCGCCTGGACCGGAAGGACGCGCCGATCCAGGACTTTTCCTGGGAACAATTCGTCCGGGAACTGTTGTCGCTTCGTATTTGCCGAATCGAACATGAAGATCAAGTCGGATTACACAAGCCGATCAACCTTCGGTTCCGCCCGCGCCGATCTTGCCTGAATTGCGAATGGATCCAGGAATGCGCCGATAAGTTTACATGCGGACGCGACCCGGGAACTATTCGGACCGAAATCGAAATGGCTGAACTGATATGCGACCTATGGGAAGGGAAACCATGAAGAAAGCAAAGGCTGAAGTCGAAGTCGGGGTCGATTATGCGGGTTGGCTGGGATATGACGGACCGCCGCGCGCCATCTTTGCGATCGAAATCGGGGGAATGCCCCAGGACCCTGTCAAGCTTCCATGCATGCGCGAACCGAAGCCGGAAGAGGTCCCCGCGCTGGAAGCAATTGTCATGAAGAAAGTAATCGCATGCCTGAACAAGCCGACTTCCTGAACCTGATTCCCAAAGTGAAGCCCTGCTATTGTTGTGGACAGCCCGGGGATCCGGTCCGCTGGAATGAACTGGGCCGAATGACCATGATCCTATGCCCGAAATGCGCCGGGGCCGTATGGAAATGGAAAGCCGGGATCTTTGCTTTGGAATGCCCGGTTCACGGTCGACAGAACCCTAGAATCTGAAAGGAAGCCGCATGACTAACATGGCACATGGAATGGAAGTGAAAGCCTGGAAGCCGGAAGGGGATCGACAGTTGGCGATCGGGTTCCCGGACGTCGGGGACGATCTGAATGCCCATCGCTGGGTTCAGCTTTTCCCCTTCCTGAAGCTTCGGGACGGACGGTGTTGGGTAACGTCCGCGGACTGTTCGCCGAAGGGATTCTATATCCATGAAGCGATCCGCCGATCGGCTGTCCAGGGTTGGGCGAAGCCGCTTCGGGTCCTGATTCATACGCCGTTCAATTGCGTTCTGCTTTGCGCGAACCATCATGAAACCGCGATCGAACCGCCCATGTTGGAAATCGCCGAAAGCATGTTCCATGTGTACGGGCTTCAATACCTTGACTGGCTGAAGTCCCTTCCCTTCCTTCCCGGGTCCCATCCCCTAAAAGGGTTCCTGGAATACCATGGATCTAGCATATAGAACTTGACAGCGTCCGTTCATTGTGCTATAATACGCATGCGAACGAAAGGACGGTCCGAAATGAAAGCGCCCGGGGAAAGCCCGGGGACGTATTCGCCAGACGCTGAAAGGACGGTCGACATGTAGCAAGCGCCGAACGTCAACAGAAACCGACAGGGGGACCCGCGCCCGAAGCCGGGTCCCCCCACCAAAGAAAGGACGCCCGAAATGTCTGAACAGAACAGCCCGAAATCCCTATTCGCAAAAATGGCCCTGATCCTGAAGTCGATCGAACGAATCCCCAAACGCGGACGGAACCCGCATTTCAATTATGATTACGTCCTGGACGCGGACGTTCTGGAATCGGTCCGGAATCAGTTCGCCGAACATGGGATCGCGTTCTTTGTGTCCGTTGCCGACTTCCGACAGGAAACCCGGACGTCTTCCCGGGGGAACGATACGATCAAGACGATCGTCGGGATCGACGCGACCTTCGCGGACGCCGAATCCGGCGAATCGTTCACGGTCCGATGGATCGGGGAAGCCGACGATCAACAGGACAAGGGGGCAAACAAGGCCCTTACCGCAGGTGTAAAATACGGGCTGATCAAAACGTTTCTGATCCCGACGGGGGAAGACGACGCCGACGGTTCAGCCGGGACCCAGCCGGGAAGCAGACAGCCAAAGACGACGCCGACAAAGACCCAGAAGCCGCCCGCCGGAAAGCCCGGGCTGTACGTCATGACGTTCGGAAAGCATGGCCCGCCGAACGCGAAGACTGTCGCCGAAGTCGCGGAAAAGGACCCGAAATACCTAAAATGGATCCTGGACAACGTCAAGCCGGAAGACCGCCCGGACGATATAAAGGCGATTCGCGCCCATTTGGGCATGACAGATCAGAAATCGCCCACGCCCGCCGGGGACAACGTCGGACTGCTTCGCGCCCAGTTCCAGGAACTTATGGAAACGGTTTACCCGGACCTGAGGGGTGTAACCGCGATCAATCGGGCTCTGAACGAAAAGGGAAAACCCAACCTTCAGGACATGACCGCCGAACAGTTGAACGCCGGGGTCGACTGGCTGAAAGGTAAACTAGAATGAGCGACTTTGTAACGATTTCGAATCGGAAGCTTGTCCGCCTTTTGGGACAGTTGGCAAAGGCTGAACAAGACCTGGAAGACAGCGCCGTCATGCTGGCGGACGCCCAGGAAACAGCCGAACGGATCCTGAAACGGGACGGGATCTGGGACAAGATCGAACGCTGGAAGGGGGACGTCGCGCAAGGGAAGGCCCGGATCGATACTCTTCGCGGAAAGATCCAGATCGTTATAGAAGACCTATTCCGGCTGACCGGGGAAAAGACCCATGAAGTTGTGTCGGTTGTCGAACGGCATGTCTATGAAATCGATCAGGACGCCGCGTTCCGCTGGGCGAAAGAAAAGGATATGGCCCTAAAGCTTGACGAACGCGCATTCAAAAAGCTGATCGACGCCGGGGTCGTTCCCGAAGAAGTCGGTCGACAGGTTGTCAACCCGGGGATCCGGGTCGCCGGGAACCTGGAACAGTATCTTCCCCTGGGGGAAGACGCGGACAGCGCCCAGGAAAACGAATCCGCCGAAAATGGGACCGAAGAACCCGTCGGCTTTGTAGAAGACGGCGATATACCATTCTAAAATCTTACGCGAATGCCCGGGTTGTCACAAACGGCGATCCGCGTAAGAAAGAAAGGACAGGACATGAAGGTTTGCGCGTTCGATCTGGAAATTTCGGAAGAACTTCCGGAAGGGTTTCACTGGGAACGGGGGCTTGACATTTCATGCGCCGGGACAGCCCTTCAGGACGGCGAAAGCCGCTTCTGGGCTGACCCGGACATGCCGGGTCCGGGGTTCGACTTTGCGTTCGCCATGTCGCCGGAAGCGATCGGCGATCTTGTCAATTACCTTTGGGACCTTCAAGCTGTTCAGAAGATCCCGATCGTAACCTGGAACGGGCTGTCCTTCGACTTTCGCGCCCTTGCGTTCGCGGCTGGGGGGGATCGGGGGCTGGAACAGAAGATCGGGATCCTTGCTATGAACCACATCGATCTTATGTTCCTGATCCGGGTTCAGAAAGGGTTCCCGATCAGCCTTCAAGCCGCCGCGGACGGGCTGTCCGTCGAAGGAAAAACCGAAGGAATGCATGGGGACCTTGCGCCGGACATGTGGCGGTTCAGCGCCGAAGAACAAAGAAAGGTCCTGGAATACGTCGTTCAGGACGCCGAAGCGACCCTTCGCGTTTACCGCGCGCTGAAAGCCCAGGGACAGCTTTCATGGCTGACAAAGTCCGGGTCCATTTCGAAATACCCATGGATCCCGGCATGGACGATCGGCGAAGAGGTTGTCCCCCCTGAAACAGATCGGTTCACTGGCGAAGCCTGGGAAAAGGCATTCGCCGATCCCGGACGCCGCTTTCCGACTGTAAAGGAATGCCTGGACCGGGTTCCCAAAGCCGACACATCATGGATGGATCGCGCGCCGCCGCCGCTGGAAACGTACTTTTCATGGACGGCTGGAATGATCAACGCCGCAAACCGCCCACGAATGAACACTGAACCGATCCCGCTGGATCCGCCACAAAAGAAAGATCCGCCGCCCGCCGAAGAAGATCCGCCGGACTGGGAACAGGACGAATGGACATGGTAACGAAGCCGCATGCGGTTGAACTAACATGGAAAACGTCAAGCCTTCAGGAAGGGCAAGCCGTGATCGCCCGGATCTATGATCCCCAGACGCAAGCCAAAGCCGGGGGGACCCGGGTCCGAACGAAGATCGAAAAGATCCATCGGATCGACGAAAGCCTTACCTGTTCGGCGAAAGTCGGGGGGCTGTTTCTGGGGTTCCGGGTCCTGAAGGGACAGAACAAAGCCGTCCGGGACGGGCTGATCGAATGACCTGGGGAAGCCGCGGGGAAGTCGAAATTACCCGGCATGCCGGGGACGAAATTTCGAATTCGGTCCGGGTCGCCTTTCTGATCGCAAAGTTCGCGGATCTTGCGATCGGGGTTTGCTGGGTCCTGATAACGGCTGTCTGGACATGGATCGCCGGGTTCCGAAATTACTGGGACGCCTTGACGGGCTGGGTTTACATTCCCCTGTTTCTGTTGTTCGGGGTTCCCTGGATCGTTGCGCCCGCCGCCGCGATTCTTTGGTATTTCGTCCCGAAGCTAAAGAACCCGAATTGGCCCGCGCCATTCGCCCAGGTTGACGTATCCGATCCGGACGCGCCGATTACCTGGGACGATGCGCGCCACATGCCATGGAAGGACAATCGCCCGGTCGCCGAACCGCGCGAAGTTGTCCGGGAAGTTGTCTGGAAGGTCGAAGGGTCCCTTGACACTGGACAGGGACAGTCCATTCATGATCATCCTACACTGAAAGACGCGCGCGCCTGGAAGAAGTTCTGTTCAGCCGTCGTGAACGAAGGACGAAACTTTTCCCAGACAGAAGCGATTCGCCGACACAAAGTCAACCCGTCCGACTGGGAAACCATGTTCGACCGCTTCCGGGATCGCGGCTGGGTCGACGCCGTCGGGGAACGCGAAACGCCGGAACTGTCCCCAACCGGGAAAGCCTGGGTCCGGCATTACGCCCGGTCCCCCCTACACTACCCGGGGACTGACATGGCTGTCATGACAGCCCCCAGGACAGACAGACAGCAGACAGACAGGAAGACATAACATGCCAGAATCGATCTATGGCTGGAAGACAGAACAGATCGCGAAAGAATTCGCCGAATTGAATGCCAAAGACCGCGCCCGACGCCTTGTTTCCATGATCGCGGCTTTGGTCGATATCGCCGCGGGTTCCTGTTGTGAAACCGAAGGTTGTTCGGAAGAGGATCCCATGTGCGATACGATGATCGCCCGGGCTGGGCTGAAGGGGCTTTACTGACATAATTTGACAAGCGTCGTTCAATTTGCTATAATGAACATGTGCGAATCAAATCCGCCCGAAAGCCAAAAGAAAGGACAATGTCATGGGGCAAGTCGAAGTTTTGTTCAGCAAAAACGTGCATCTTCGGAACGTCGCGCATGCGGTTCGTGAATCGCTGGGGACTGATATTCCGTTGCATGGGTTCAGTTCGCCGGAAGTCGTTCATGACTGGGAACGTTATCGCGTATGCGTTCGGGTCATGAAGGAAGGACAGAAGACGAATGCATGGGAATGCGAAATAACCCAGGACGAAGAGGGATATTTGGTCGCCGTCCGCGAAAACCTGAAAGACCTGGGGCTTGCGATCGCGTCGTTCATGGTCGACGCCGGATTCGGGAAAGTTCTACTATGGGTCGATTTCGTTCCGCCGGAAGGGAACTAGCATGGCCGACTTTTACGAAAGCTATTTGCAAGGTGATGATATCCCCCTGAACCTATGCAAGATCGAAGAAAGGGCAAACGACATGGAAGACCGGATCAGGATCTTGTTCGTTCGATCCCGGACCGCCGAAGAAACGATCGCCGAAATCCGGGACGGGGAATATATCTTTCGGGGATACGCGACCCGTTCGCCCAGGGACCCGAACGATCCGATGATCGGGGCCGTTGTCGCGGCTTTGCGCGCGCGAATGCGCCAACTTGCGGAATGCCCGTCGATCGGACGCCTGGACAGCGATTCCGGGGTCTTTGCGTCCCGGGGCTGGATCGAAATCCCCGATCTGGATCGATACGTCCTTCGATACGTCCGGGACGTCGCATTCAACAAAGGGCGAAACGTTCAGACAAACGGGAAACACCCGGTCGCGAAGAGTGCGATCGCCTATACGATCGCCATGGATATCCTGTCCGGGAACTATGTCCGGCTGGAACTTGGGCAAAACCCAAAGTCCTTTGTGTACGTCGCGCCGGAATCGTCCGACGTTCCGCGGCTGGGCTGGGGGCTGACATGAAACGCTTTCTGATCGGGCTTGCGATCCTGACCCTATTCGCCCTGTTCCTTTGGGCCATGATCGCCGCCTTTGGTGGGGTTCCAGCGTTCAGCCAGTCGCCCATATCGCCGCCGATCACGGATCCGTCCTTTGCCTGTATTCTGGAATGCGTCGAATCGGGAAAGGACCCGGTCGAATGTGAAGCCCTATGTGACGAACAGCGCCCGTTTCCGCCGAACGAAGCCGCCGATCTGGAACTGAAGGGATACTTTCCGATTATCCGAAAGGACAAGCCGCCGCCGCCAAGACCAACGCCGAACATATAGAAGAAAGGAAACGAACATGAAACAGCTTGGGACCCGCGTTTCGAATAACACTTATGCTCAAAAGGAACGGCTTCAGACGGAAGGGGACTTTACGGTCCGCGAAATCCTGACCCTGGGGATCGGCATGCTGTACGAAGCGACCTTCGGGACCATGGACCGGAAAGCCCTTCTGGAACGCGCCCGGGAACTGACCGCCGAACAGGAAGGAAAAGACAATGGCTGAAGAACTTCTTCGCGCGATCACATGTGACGGCTGTATCGCGACCATGCCCAAATTCGCCGAAAAGCGCCGGGACGAATGCCAGCGAATGATCGCGCATGGGAAATGCCAGAAGGATATCGTCCGCGGAATGCTGACCGAAGCCGTCGATCTGATCCTGGACATGGCATGCGCCGGGGATCTTCCGATCTTCAGTAAGCCGATCGTCGGGGAAGCTGGCGAAACAGAACTTCCAAAGATCGACGACGATCCGCGGAACGCCTGGACGCTGAACCTTCAGAACCTGATCCATACGCTCGCCGATCTGGACGTAAATCCTGGACATTCAGACGCGTATCTATCCGCAACTATCAAAGCCGTTCAAGAAGTCATCGGACCGATCATCGATCAAGCGCCCAAAGAACGAAGCGGCTGGGAAACGCGCGCCATGGATTTTCTGGAATGGGTCGCCCAGCGCCCGTCCATGAAGCCGGGACGCCTTGAATACCTTTACCTTCGGGACATGATCGAACTGGCACAAGAACTTGACGCCGATCTGTAGAACGTGATCCAGACGATACAAAGCCGCGATCCTTTCCCGGGTCGCGGCTTTGTGCTATAATGGAACAAACCTTTTAGGATCCATCATAGGGGGTTATATGTCCGACGTTCCAGACATACATCTTGAATGGGCATTCCGGAACGCTGTCGCGCATGGCGGAAAGTTTACGTACAGCGAACTGGCTGGGTTCTTCGGATTCGACGCTTCGTATCGAATACGGAACAGGCTTCGCAATTATGCCGAACGCCGACAGTCCATGAAGAAATTGCCAAAGCCCGAACCGCCGCCCGGATTTGTTGATCCAAAGCCGAACGAACCGAATCCCATGCAAGCCCGGTTTACCGAACAGGGAAACTATGCCGAAGCTTCTGTCATCGGTCCCCAGATCAAAACCCTGGACGAACTGATCGAAGCCTGTTCGATCGATCTGAACGTCTGGGACCCGCTTCAGCCCGAATTCAAAACCTGGGACGGCTGGGCAAAGAAAGAACGCGCCGATCTTGTATGGTCCGAAGGAAAAATAATCGAAGGATACGTCAAGAAACAGGGGCTGGAAACGATAACGCTGTATTCGGTTTCCTGTCGCTTTGTGCGAAAGGACCCGATCGAAGTCCGCCCGATGATCAAGGCTGTAACCGCCCAAGTCCCCGCGCCCGAACCGCCAGAACCCCAAGTCGCCGAAGGAAGGTCGATCGTGATCGCGGACGCCCATATAGGCTTCGCGCGCGAAAGCATGAAGACCATGCGGCTTGTCCCCCTTCACGATCGCCGGGTCCTGGACCTTGCGCTACAAATCGCCCAGGTTGCCCGGGTTTCCCGGGTTGATTTCTTGGGGGATTTGAACGACTGGACGGACACAACCGATCATTTCGTCCGATCGCCCGAATATCAGTTCCTGACCCAGCCCGCGGTTTACGAAGCCCATTACCATCTTTCCCGATTCCGGTCCGCATTTCCCGGGGCAAAGATCACATGCCACGAAGGAAATCACGAAGTTCGCTGGGTCGACGCGATCGTCAAGCGCATGGCATGGGCCTACGATCTGAAGTCCGCGGACGCGCCAGAAGGACCGGGGCTGTTGACGATACAAAAAGCCCTGGGGCTGGACAGCCTGGGGATTGAATGGATCGGGGGATATCCCGACGACGACGACTGGATCAATGAAGCCGTCGTTCTTCGACATGGTCCCAAAGCCCGCGCGCCTGGGCGAACCGCAAAGGCCATGGCATGGGATTCGGACGCCGTCGAAATCTTCGGACACATTCACCGTCGGGAAGTCCAGGGACGGACCATGTTCTATAGGGACGGACCCAGGACGATCGAAGCCGTCTGTCCCGGCTGTACATGCCATATTGACGGACGGGTCCCGGGGAAAACCACAAAGCAACAATGGCAACAGGGGCTGTTGATCCTGGACTTTGACGGAACGGTCGACTATGGATACAGCCTGATCCCGATTCGGGACGGGGTCGCGTTCTTTGACGGGAAGAGGTTCGAAGCCCGTCCTGTTGTCCCGGGGCTGAACGACGCGTTCCCGGGCTGGGCATGGGGGGACGAAGTCTGAACGAAAATAGTCTAACCCGGGTTCGAATAGGGGACGAATTTCCGAATTCGTCCCCTTTTTACGTGAATTCGTCGTGAATCCCCCTTGACAAGATTCTAGAACTATGCTATACTATAGCTGTCCGGGGGGATACAGACAGAAAGGGAAACGAAATGAAGACCCTGAAGCAAGCGACAAAAGAAGCCACAAACCACCTTATCAGAAGCAAAAGCGCCCGGTCATATCGCCGGGACATGGGCAAAGTTCCGGACGGCTGGAACGCGGAACAGGTTTTCACCCTGGACTTGGAACGGGACGGGAAAGACTGGCTGAAGGTCACAACCTGGGGGTTCGACGAAGCCGGAATCAAGGTCCCCCAAAGCCGCTCAGAACTGATTCGGGTCAAGATGCTGACCGGGCTTTCGAACCCGCGAAGCCCAGTCGATCAAGTCGCGTATAGGTATTACCTGGACATTCTTCGCCGGGAAATGGACTAGGAATCGAAGGGGGACCCGAAAGGGTCCCCCTAGAAGGGGACAGAACATGCCGCGCCAAACGCTGACGAACAAAGCCGGGAAAGCCCTTTGTATGGAGTACAGAAACGGGAAGCGTTGTAACCGGGTCGCCAGATTCGAAGCAACCTTCACAACGTCCATGGGCTTGCACCATGAAACGCTTTGTCGGGAATGCATGGGAAAGATCCAGGAATGGGAAGACGAAGGGGTCGCCCGGGACCTGTCCTTTGTAGAATCCCCGAAGGGGTTCCGGGTCGAAGCCCAGAACGCCGCGGGTTGGATTCGCCGCGAATACGTTCCGATCGCCTGAAAGGGGCAAACAAGATGCTGAACAAAACCGAAGTCCGCGCCTACATGCGCGAAGTTGTCGAAGAATTCGTCGACCCGAAGACCGATCTTGTCAACGCAACCCAGCTTGCCGAAGACGCCTTGATCGAATTCGGGGTCCGGGACCCGATCGACGAAGAAACCATGTTCGAACTGTCCGCCGACGTCGCGATCAGCTTTCAGGACCGCCGCGCGCGCTATAATCAGGAATTCCCGTACAACCTTCGCGGTCCAGCGATATAGCGCCCAGAACGCGAAAGACGGGGATCCGTTGCCGGGTCCCCGTCTTCGATCCCCCTGAATTGTCTTTACTTCCGCATGACCCGCGGAACGCCCGCGATCGAAACCGCCGCCTGTCGAAGAATCTTCTTTCCCAAGTCGTAATAGCCCGTCGCCGCCAAAGCGCCCGCGATCGCGCGCGCCGCGATTATGATATACATAACCGCCGCGTCCGGGATCAAGCCCGCTTCGATCGCGGACGCAACCCCGAACAGGACAACGCCGATCCCCAGCGCCAAGGCTTCCGACGCCTTCCCATTCACGCCGAACCGCTTCGCGGCTTCGACAATGCCCAGGACCAACAAAACTACCTGAACGGGTCCGATCATCATTTCCAACATACCAAATTCCCCTTTCCCTTCATACATGAAGGACCAAAGAAACAATCGCCGCGCCAACCGGAATAATGATGACAGCCAGCAAGATCGCCCATGCCCGCTTCCAGTTGTCATCATGCCGCGCCTGATTCGCCTGAAGCAGTTGAACACAAACCGACATTTCCGCGATCGCCTTCCTGAACTCTTCATGGTCCGCGCGGTTTTCAGCCGAAAGCTTCGCCATGGTTCGTTCATATATTTCAGCCCGTCGATCCTGGGCTTCGCTGAACGCTTGCGCGATCTTTGCGATTTCAGTCATGGCGTGATCGACAGTTTCCCCCATTTGACGAATGGCGTCCTGAACGCTTTCGGCGATCTGTTGGTTTGTGATCCCCATAGTATCCCCTATTCGACCAAAAGACAAGTCCTGGAACCGGAAACCACAAAGTCTTCCAGTTCCCGAAGCCGATCGTCGACCTCTTCCAGCGCCGCCCGAACAGCGTCAATATGATCATACAGTGTTCCCCCAGGGGAAGGACCGGGTCCGGGTCCTGGGCTGGATTCGCCCAAAACTTCGACCGAAAGATCGTCATAATGGCTGTACTGGGCTTCATACGCTTCGCGCGCGTCCGATCGAAGGACGATCCATGGGTTGTCGGAAGGGGCTGGGCCTTCATAGTGGATCTGAACCCAGGTTCGTTCCGCCCATGACGAATCGTCCGACGAATACCATGATCCATAGGACCCGGAAAGAAAGTCTTCCCCGTCCGCGACAACGCCCAGGACCTGTCCCAGCCCGCCGCCTATGGATCCGTCGTTATGATGCGAAACGCCCATGACCCAACAGAACGCCCGGATCTGTTGTCCGGCTTTGACGCCGACAAGCCGCTTCCGGACGCATGCCCTATGGGACGCGAACGCCGTCCCGATCGACAGCGACCGCGGTTCGGTCCGGACTTCCGGTTGATTCGTCTGACCGTCCCGGATCTTTGGCTTGATTTCTGGACGGTCGAACTTCCCTTCGGCTGGATCTTCATACCATTCCGCGACCCAGCCGTCCCCAGGGACTTCTAGTTCGCTGATCCCGTTCTGATAAACCCAGCCTTCAGGGGGGTCGAACGACGTTCCATAAACCGTCTTCCATTCTTCCGGCATTTCCTGATCCCCTTTCTTCCAGGTTATTCCCCTGGAAAATACGCTTCTGATTTCTTCTATAACGTCCGGCTTCCGGACGATTTCGAACTTGTCATGGTCCCAGCGATACAAGATCAGGGACCCGATTGTCGGCTTCCGTTCAGCCAAGTTCCAGGCTTCGACAAAGGTATAGGCTTCATTGATCCAACCGTTCGCGACCCAGGGTTCGTTCTGATCGGTTTCCGTAATCAACATGGGGACGTCCCCCAGCCCGATCCGAACGAACATGCGCGCGTAATCTTCGAACGCCCTGAATTCGAACTGTCGATCTTCGAAGGGGGGATCCATCGGTCGATCGACGTAAACAAGCCGCGGGGACGCCCCATGGGTGTACGTATGGATCGCCGTCGCCTGAATGTCGAATCCCCATTCCTGAAGAAATAGGTAAACGTCCTGAAGATACTGAACCCAGTCCCCGCGCGGGTTCGTTTCATAGAACGTCTGATTATTCCATGGCCCTGTCGGTCCCGGGATCACGATATCGTCAATATGTCCTGGGTTCGCCCGGATCGCGCCCGCGCAAGCCTGGACGGTTTCAGCATAGAATCGGGGAAGGATCGGGAAGCCTTCGGGACGTTCCCAGTCGACGTTCGGTTCGTTCCCGATGATCCAGACATGAACGCCCGGGGACGCCTTTGCATAATTCCCAACGCGCCGAACAAAGTCCCCCATGAAGCGTTCCGGTGCTATGCAACCGCCATGCGTCCCCCATGCATGCTGAATCCGGACCGCGACCGTCAAGCCGTCCCAGGGGCTGATATCCCCGATCCCGCCCATGTCGTTCGGATCATGCCCAACCGCCCGGGGAAGCAATATCGTTCCGCCCGTCCGGTTGAACAGCGCCGGATCGCCTTCGTCGTGAATGCCGTTCACAAACCTGGACAACATGTTCTATCCTTTCTATATGCTGTAAACCGCGCGCGCCTGTTGGTAAAATGCGCCGATCAATGCGTCTGGAACCGCGGACGCGACAAGAAAGACAAGGGACAACCGCCCGGTAAAATACGACGCCGCGCCCAGCGACCCAACCGAAACCGCTGAACCACTGTTGAAAATGCTGTTCCGGGCTGTCCCAGCCGTCGTCTTTTCGTCATTCAGCCAAATGGCAAGCTCATTCCCCGCGTCCGAATCGTCGAACCGCGCACAAACGAAATGCCATGTATTTGCCGAATACCCGCTAACCGACGATACTGGATCCGAATTTGTCCCGTCGTCGCTTATATTGAATCGAAACGGATCCCCAGCAACGTTCCCCGCGGCATAAAGGAGATAAGACCGTCCCCCAGCGCCGCCCCACTTTGAAAAAATGCCCTGAAAGTTCGCCGTATCGCCGGGGTACATGAAACAGCCAACCGT
>Ga0180431_10000474_pt1 | contig 58321 bp, 95 predicted proteins | sample SS_ome_11_FD_132459 | JGI IMG/M metagenome (GOLD analysis project Ga0180431, IMG submission 132459) | Hypersaline lake sediment archaeal communities from the Salton Sea, California, USA - SS_1_MS_1 metaG | ecosystem: Environmental > Aquatic > Non-marine Saline and Alkaline > Hypersaline >... | reverse complement strand
CTTCTCCTGACTGAAAGTTAGCTTCGTCGAGTAGTACCCGACCGAGACAACCGTGTCAAGATAGAAATGACCCTAGGGGGATTCGAACCCCCGTTTCCTGCGTGAGAGGCAGGCGTCCTAGACCGGGCTAGACGATAGGGCCATATGGCTTCTATTCACTTGTCAAAGATTCCCCTCCACTGGAAGGGAAAGCGACCCTAGCGGGACTCGAACCCGCGGCCTCCGGCGTGACAAGCCGGCATTCTAACCAACTGAACCATAGGGCCAAAAAGGTTCTCAAGGAACCTCGGTTGACTCGCATGAGGAGGCATTAGCCAGCACCTTCCTCACGTAAGTCTCTATGTACGAACTCGGAGAGCATTCTCCTTTACCCCACCTCTTAAGAGTGGTGTGGGAAATCTCTATCATGTCTCCAAGCGCTTGAACGCCGTATAAGTCAAGAGCTTCTGCGATCAACTCTTGAAACTCTTGCTTATTCTACTCGCGCATTGGTTTGTCCTCAAAATGAAAAACCCGGCTATGCTTTGCAGCACGCCGGGTTCCAAGGGGTTATGAACTGAAGGTTAGTTCTGGGTCTCCCTTTGGCACACGACGTCTGCACGACGATCTTGCTGATCGCGTTCCTGACGTGCATCACGTTGTTCTTGCCAAAGGTTCATGGTCTTGCTTCTCCAGTCCAATCGTGACATCTCTGTGATGTCACGTGGTATAACCCCTGCGTATAAGAGGTTTATTTCAGCGATCTCGGAAAAAATGGGCCGTGCGTGACTCGAACACGCAACCTACCGCTTCAGCTACCCCCAGATTTCTCTGAGGACTGGACTATATCATCACCCGTTCTGGGTGTCGAGCGCTCTAGCCGGTAATTAAGAGGGCTATACCTCTCCGGTAGTCTCTACACCTTCCGAAGATGTATCTTCGGCTTGGCTCGGGGTTGCCTTACTAACTTTACACTTAACACACCACTGCCTAACAGTGTTATCGCTAACGCCGTAATGACGACCTGCGGCGGAGTAGTTCCACCGAAGATCTTCAAGAGTCTTTTCTAGCTCTTCTGGGGAAGGGCATTTAGACCTTGAACGTCTGTAGTGAAGCTCGCATTTTTTAGAACAGAATTTCTTCTGTTGCGATAGATATTGCGAGCATATCAAGCATTTGGTTAACTTAGGTTTCTCCGAATTCACTCGATTCTTCCCGTTCGATTCCTCGAACGGAGCACCTTTATCTAGCCAATTATGAAGTCTGCGGTGATGGCTATTTGAAAGCACAATCAAATTTCGAGGCAAGTTGTGGTCCTTTACCCCATCCAAATGATGTACGTGCTCGCCTTCGGTGAGACACCGACCAAGCTCTAGCTCCATCACATAGATATGTTCATAGACATACCCTCTGTGATTACCCTCTTGGTAAGAAGAAGGATGGTCAGGCTTGTAGATAAGACGATACCCATTTACGCTTCTATCTTTCATTAGTTGGCCGAATGTTGATGAGGCGGCGGCTCTACCATTGAGCTAACGGCCCGAACAGTCTCCACTTTGTTGTTGTGTCAACTGATGTTGTAAGGTACATTGACCTTGCGCCTCAGACAATAAACTCAGGAGAACCTCATGTCAAGAACTTTTTTCACTCTTCTAGTCCTCACCCTCTGCTTCGGGTGTGGAGGTGAAGACATCCTGAACCCTTATGAGGCTCGTGATGCTTCAGAGGCGGAGCCTCCTTGCCTGGATATGGGATACGAAGAGGATGTCCCTGAAACGGATGCCTCAACTCCAGAGCCCGACGATTACGAAGCTCCTCAGAGAAGCGCGTGGTGTGAGGAGAAGCTCAGGAGAGACTGTGAGGCGATGAGCTTCGCCGTATTCAACGGGTTCATTGACCCTGAGCTGTACTACTACCTGTGTCACGGCGCGGGTCGTGACCGCTATCAGTGCTGAAGTCGGTGCAGGAGGGGTCAACAAGGTCTATCTGACACCTGGGGGGTCCAAAATGCCTTGCCGAGATAAGAACGGTCTCCACCAGAAGCAAGCAAGTGATGAGCATGAGTACGATCATCACCATCATCGTCGCGATCAAGAATAGCTTCTCACCTGACACAACTTGGCTCCTTCTGTTGTAGGTCAAAGAGGCCGGGGCAGGAATCGAACCTGCGACGGAGTTTCCTCCACGGGATTTGCAATCCCGTTGCTCGCCATGAGCCTCCCGGCCTTGAGGGAGTCAAGCTCCCATAAGGTCACTCTTCTTCTACCACGTCCTCTTCGAGTTCGTCAAGACCCATCTCGATAAGAACATAAGTCGCGTCCCGAATAGCTTTCATCGTGTCTACAAAGTCTGACATGCTCAGGGAATGTGAGGAAGCTGGGAGCTGAGCCGTGCCATGTCTCTCATTGAGGACGGAGTAGAGTCCCGCACGAGTGAGCTTCACCTTGTCTTTGACCGAGTAGTCGGGCCACTTCAGGTCGGTGAGTAGGTCGAGGCACAGGTAGATTTGCATCTCCACGGCCAACTGGCTTCCGTACATACCAGGGCGCTCCAAGAACTCTTCAATGCGTGTGCGGAGGTTCTCTTCCACCTCTTCGATCGTCGTCATAGTCTCATCCTTCGTGTTCGTTTGATTCATGCCAGTTGGCGCTCTTTTCGTGAAACGGAGCTGATAGGGTCTCTATTCACTCCACTGCGACTTTTTCATAGGCTACTTCGACCACCTGATCGAAGTACATAGGGTACGTCCTGGGACCGTAGGTCAGGTCAAACGAACTGGCAGTTGTGAAGTGGTTTTCGATTTTCGCTACGAATGCCTTCGCGTCGTCCTCGTGCTCGAAAACCTCAAACACCATGAGCAGGTTCTCTTGTCCCCCAAAGGTGTTGTATTCGTTATGCTTGACGTACACGACGTACCCATGCTCCGCGCCGTCGGGCAGCTCAAAGCTCACGATCTTCTTGCCTTCCCGAATGTAATGAAGATCCGCGTAGAAGTGGTGTGCCCCCCCACGTTCCCTGAAACCCTTCCGGGTCCTATGGATCGCCAAAAGACGGCTCCCATAGACTTCGGTTCCCTGGTAGTCCCACTCTTCGGGAGCCTCTGGAACGTCACGATCATATTGAACAGCCTCATAATAGAGGACCTCTACTTTGGGCATGAAACCTCCCACTCCTCAAAGTCGATATCCTCCACACCCCCAAAGTAATCCGAGGCTCCAGGGACCGAATAATACCGACCGTTGATCTCCACCGAGTGCATGGATCGGGACTTGACGTGCTCTCGAAGGGCCTCACAGAACGCCTCTGCGTCCTCTGAGAGAGGCAACACTTCAATGATCCCCATGAGGCCGTCTCGGCACCCGAAGGAGTCTCCTGAGCTGTAGAGGCAGTAAATGACGTTCACCTTGTCGTGATCGCCTTCCACCTCAAACTCGCCAAAGTCGTGACGACGGACCATCGTGATCCTCGACGAGAACCTCCGAGTTTCATAGTAGGAATCCTCGTCGTCGTCATAGATGCCACAGTAACCATCACACGTGACATCATCCTCTTCATAGTCGACTTCAACCCTCATGATTTTCTCCTTTGATAAGAGGTCCGTGTTCTCACCCTGCTTATAGCACCACCGGGTCAAGTTTTCAAAACTTAATCCTCTTCGAGAATCAGCAAGACCTCTTGAACGGGTAGAACGTACAGACCTTGGGGTGTCAGAGGCAAGGATGGTTTAGTCGCATCAGAAAGACATACGGTTTGACCCACCTTCAAGCCGTATCTAACCGCAGCTTCACTCACCCCCACCACGGTAGCCGTAGTGAAGTCGGTATACGAATAGTCGTCAACCCCTCCCTCAAAATACTGGTCCCAGTCTACGTCTCTTTCCGACGGGTAGACCGCCACCTTCCCTGCGCCGACCTTGACTTTCATTTGAAGGCCCGGATGACGACTGCTGCCGAGAAGCTAGCGAGGGCTACAAGAATGAACGCACTCACTGCGTAGTCAAGAGGCCAGATAGAACTCTCAACCAATCGAGGTTGGTACACCGCTACGGCACCAAAAGATAGCCAATGGCTCGTGCAGTAAGGGCAATGGACCAAATCCCCGAAGAAGTCGGAGCGGTCATCTATCCACTCTCGCCATGACGCGAAGATGCCGGAGAGAGTGATCGTGACCGATGCCGATGAGATCGCCAGGGCGAGCGCTACGAGGGTTACAATCGTGGTTAGCATCGGCACCTACCCCAATTCGAACGCTCCTCACGCTCTTGCTTTTCCTTCTGAGCCTTCTCTTCCTTGAGACGCTTCTCCTCGCGTTCGGCTTCCTGCATCAGAGCCTCGGCCTCCGCGAGCGCGTCGTCCACGTCAGGCATGTTTTCGAGGCCGGTGAGGTCGAAGTCATTGTCACTGTCGCCGGGCTTCTTCGTCTTCTTCCGCTGCTTCCACATAGTGTTTCCTTGTGCGGGTGTTTTCGTTTCGTATCAGTTGAGGGCCGTGAGGGTCCGGGCGGCCAGAGAGGCTTCCCATTCCATCAGAGCATCCGTGTGGTCCAGAGCCTCGTTTTGAGCGTGAACCTTATCCAAAGCGAGGCGCACGTCGTCGAGGTTGATCCCCGAGGGCTTCTTTCTACCGTTTTCGATGTCGCGTGTCAAGGCGTTCTCGCACGCCTTCTCGATGATACCCTTGAGCATCGCGCCATTGAGGATAGCCCGGAACGGGACCCCCTTGTTCCCGCGAGAGGCCAGAGGGCGCTCGTTAGAGTACACGTCCTCGACCACCATGTTCACGATGTCCGTGACGCTCGCCTTGAGCTTCTTTCGCTTCAGGTGAACCTTGAGGATCGCGCTCGCCGTGTTCTCATCGGGACGGGGCACGTGAACCTTGACGTCGATACGCCCGTCTCGCACCACGGCAGGGTCGAGCGCGTCGGGACGGTTCGTAGACAGGAGCATGATGCACGACGAATCGTCGAGCCCATCCATTTCCGCGAGGAACATGGGAACCACGGTGGAGGTGAGCCCGAACTCACGTGAACCACGACGTCCCAGAAGCGCCTCCGCCTCGTCGATGTAGATGACCGCAGGGTAGCCGTAATCTTCCTTGTGCTGACGCGCTCGGGAGAAGAGACGGCGCACCTGACTCTCGGTCTCACCCACCCACTTGTTCAGAAGCTCCGCGCCCTTCACGTAAATGAAGGCGCTTGGGTGGAACTCCCCGTGCGTGTTAGAGAGTGCCGTGACGACGGCCTTAGCCATCATCGTCTTGCCGCAGCCCGGAGGGCCGTAGAGGAGCACACCCTTTGTAGGGCTCTTACCGTAGGCTTCGTAGAGGTCGACGTTCTGGAAAGGCACCTCGACCGCACGACGAAGCTCGTCCTTTGCTGTGTCGAGGCCGCCGATGTCCGACCACATGACACCAGCGTTCAGGCTCACCTGATGAGTGTCCTCGGTCTGACCGAGGTTGTTGACCACGACGAGAGAATGCTCATCCGTGACGACACGATCGCCCGCCTTGATGGGCAGGTTCGGGTCGCAGAATACAGTCCTGATTCCCCCATCGGCGTTGATCTCAACGCATCCGTCCTGGCTCTTACTGCGTGCAGTTACGATAGGACCCACACCGAGGGGGTCACGGACCTCTACGATCTGTCCGTCGGGCAGAGCGAACACGGTCGACCCGACCTTCGCACCCGAAGGCTTGGTAAACCGCATGAGATTTCCACTGCCGGTATTGACCAGAACATGGGCACCCTCTACAAGTACGATTGTACCCGTGACCAGGGGCTCATTACCAAGAGCCTCGATGTAGTCTTGCTGCTCTCGACACAGACTCGTCAGTTCTGTGATCTTACCCTTGAGTTTCTGAATGAGATCGCTCATGCCTATTTCTATCCTGTAAGATAGGTTAGTTAACCAAGGACCCTTTCCTCGGTACACACAGAACCTTAGCGTAACCGGATAAGGAAGGCAAGAGCTTTTTTATGCTATTCGTGAGTCGAAGCGAACCTCGCCCTTCTCGTCTACGATAAGCGTCCGGTGAGCTTCGTCAAGGTCCGGCCACTCCAAGTAGCTCAACTGCTTGTCCAGCACCGAATCAGGTACGGATCTATCCCGACTCCGATTTCTACGGAACGCTTCGGCAGGGTCCAGATGAAAGATCACCTGCGTGACATGAGCTTTGTAGTCTCGGGCAAGAGCCGTAATCGGACTACGGAAGTCTGCGCGAAGGTTCGTAGCGTCCCACACCACATCCCGTTCATCCCGAAGACACTGTTGGTAGCGTTCGCGAGCTATCTCAAGCACCTTCGAGTTCTGGCTCTGATCGCTGGCCTTCCCTGTCACCTCTTTTCGGATCGTGTCCAAAGAGATCACCTCATGGTTCGGATAGTGCTCTGCGATCCAAGTAGACTTCCCACTCCCGGCGAGCCCAAAGGTGAAGACGACGTTGCAGTGTCTCTCCAGAAGAGAGAAAGACCGGGAAACGGCTTCTTCTGGGGTGTAAATGACCCCCCGCTCCAAAGCCCAAATCCCCTCCCTGAGCACCTTCTCTACCTTGTTAGAGTCAGTACCCTCCAAAGACTGCAAGACGTGTGCAGAGAACTCCCTGTGCGCGAGATGAGGCCGATCCCATACGTCACTATCTTCACACTCCAACCTGAAGAGTTCGATGATCTCCAACTGGTCTTCGAGGTCTCCGCAGATGCGGCCCTGGAGGTCTGCGACTTCGAGTGCGTGCAACATTCGCACGTCAGCTCGACGTGCTAGAGCTTGATACGACCCCAGAGGCTTATCTTTGAGTACGAGAAACTTGGGGTTGTGGTGATGTCTTACGAGACCCATGATAGGGTACACGTCCTCATGACGGACACCCAGGGCGAGGAGACGGTATGCTATGTAGTAGGCTCCCCTCTCCGCGTGCTTCGGGGCTATGACCTGCTCCCTGCCGTCGCGAACTCTTGTCCTCGTGGTCAAAGGCTTCGCGACGTCGTGAAGCAAGGTCGCTAGACGGAGATGAAAAAGATCCTTGTCCGTAAGGTACGGGTACTTCCCTTGAGCTATGGATTCTTCCAGGCTCTCCAAGACCATACGGGTATGAATCTCTACGTTGCCTTCGGCGTGCCACACCACGTCTTGCTCGGTTGAAGCCAGCTCATTGAGCAAAGGGAGATGCGAAGAGAACTCCTCTTTGGCTTCGTCGAAGATTAGAGGAGCACCTTCTTCGAGCTTCTTGAGGTATGACATCAACCTTCCTTGAGTCCGTTCGGCACCACCTGCTGGTGCATCCAATGCGTGTCCGTCTGGACATGATCTTCACGAACCCACTTCGCCAAGCTCACCCCGAAGTCCTCGTAAGCAAAGCTGTCCGTTACCCGAACAACGTATCCCTCGGAGGTCTCTGTGTTCACCTCAAGAGATCGAATCAAGCTCTCATCCCATTCACCTCTCCAGAGGACCGGGACGGTCTCCAGACCCAAGAGGTCTGCGTACTCCACGGTCTCATCCCAGGATAGAGCTTGGTTGTTCTCGTCCCAGATAGAGAAGACCATGAAATAGGTAGAGAGGCTGTCGTACTCTACCGAATGACGAGCGTACAGGTTCTCCCCACACACGCGCCACCCTTGAGGGATGTTGTGTGCGATCGTCCCGTGGAGGGACTTGACCCAGTTTCTTGAGGGGTGATGCTTGGAGTCAACGGAACGTGCGTGAATATGGTCAGAGTACATGGTGGTGTTCTCACCATCCATCTTCTCCGTGACTACCACTTCGCGCCCGTCGAAATGAGAGAGGTCTTTGATCTTGACGTCATCATTCGTGGTCCCCAGGCTCCAGGGGAGGTGCTTCGTTCGGGGATACTTCACGTACATCATCAACTCCTAGTACCGGAAGAGGGACTCGAACCCTCACGTCACAAGGACACCGAATTTTGAATCCGGCGCGTCTACCTAATTCCGCCATTCCGGCATGTTGAGACCTTGAGCGTGTTCAAGCCCGTTCCGCTGGACCAGCGATGGTTCTCGTTCAACAAACAAGATCTCAAGTGCCTGTAGGTGGGATCGAACCACCAACCTCGCAGATATGAGCCGCGCGCTCTAGCCAATTGAGCTATACAGGCAAATTCACTTTAACTACAACGATGCTTTCTAAGAAAGGGTTTCAAGATTTCGACGGTAACAGCCGGAGCGTGAGCTGCTGTTCCAATCGAAAGGGTTTCGTGGTCGGTGAAGTGGAAATGAAGGGAGAAGCCCTCCTTCCCGATGTCGACGAGAGTTGGGAAGTCTTCTCGCAGCAAGTCCATCAGACTGTGTACGGTCATGTTAAACACGCATTCGCTTCTAGAAGACACTTTCATAGACATTACTTCAGGCAAAGGGGGTCATTGACTCCAGGGGAAGTGATCGAACACTTCAGTCAGTGCAGGGACCATGCAGTCTTCAACTTGAACTACCGGCACCCCTTCAGGGGGCATCAACATGGGTGACTCTACCATAACTGGCTTCACATATCCAGTGCCAATCGTAAAAATCAGACCGGCAGGTAGGAACGTGCTGTCCTCGATGTCAACAACGTCTTCGAGGAGTATAAACAGATTCCCGTGGTAAAACCTCTCTCCTCCTACTGGAGTCAACTCTTCGACGTGGTAACGGTATTCCAGGGAGGAATCTCCTCCTCTCAAGGGGAACACCTTGCAACGGCCCTCCACGGGTGCCTTGAGGACGCGATACAGGTCCCACGATTTGTACTCGTACCGAAGAACCACGTCTCCGGCTTGGATATCACTTGACATGTCTGTCCCACCACTCTTGGGCTTCTTGACGTAGTTCCTCATCTGTTCGGTCTTCAAAGAGTTCTGGAGGTCCGTATTGCCGGAAGATCGCGGGTGCCTCGTCCGGTGTTGGCGTGCAATCCTTGCAGGTCATGACGTCAACGTAGAAGTGGTACAGGGGACGACCCCGCACACCGCACACCTCACACGAGAAGTTATCCCTCACCTGAACAGTAAGATCCATTTCATCACTCATTCGGTCTCCTCTCGGGGGTGGGTCTCAACGATGAGACCGTACACCTGCTTCCACTGAACCCTGAAGTGCCTTCCCTTATCGGGGTGGAACCACAACCCGTCCTTGTCAATGATAGACCCGCATTGAAGACCCCTCTTAGTCTTGCAGATGAACTCCCCGATGTAGAGGGAGGGGAACTCTCCCACCATCTCGTCAGTGACGAGAACGGCACGAGACCTCTTAGTCTCGGAACGGTTGAACCATACCTCTTTTCCCTCTCGGAAGTGGTCCACGATCTTCTGTTGGATCAGACGGTTCATTCGTCATCCATAGCAAGGAGAATGAGGCCATGCTCCATCACGTGAGATACGACTTCTTCCCACGAGATAGTACCGTCCAAACCGTCTCCTACACTATCCGAGAAGGCAGTCTCCCCTCCGATATCAACTCGGAGGTTGCCATACCTATAACGGACGTACAAGTCTTCACCTTCTGCCGTCTCCCCTTCCCACTGCGACGGGCAGGCGGGCGACGTTTGTTCAAAGCTCGCTCGTTTGATACGAATCAGCGTGCTACACATAGATATTACTCCTCTTCAAATGAATCCTCATCCCCATACACATGGGACGGGAGGGGTCTAGCTCCCCAGGGAGCGTACATCATGAAATTTACCGCAAGACAATCGAGCACCATCTGATCGATGTCTTGAGCGTACAAACGAAGGCTGTAGTTGCTGGCGAGAAGCAGCGTGCGTCCCGTCCCTACAGCGGGGTCCAACACCTTCGACACCTTGTCGATGTCTCCACGGTCGAACACCATTTGACCCATAAGATCCGTCACCCCCATAGGGGTGGGGAAGAAGGCCGTGCCGCTCTTGCCGTGACCCGCCTCCGCGAGCCAGTGACCTAAGTAATCATAGGGGTACAAGATCATGGGGTCAAGCTGAAAAACCTGATACGCGATCTTGTCACTAGGGATATCTGGGTTCGGAAGATCGGGCTTCGTAGGAGACGATCCCAGAGACCACTTCAACCACTCGACTAGCCACCGGAACGCCCTATACCTATCCACGGTGCCGTGAAAGCAGCACTCGATCGTGTGGTTGATCATCTTGACGACGAAGGGGTGAGGTGTCGATACGAAGTCAAGCTGAGGGATTGGACCCTCGGGGACATCGATCTTTGCCCACGCTTCCATCCAATAAGGCCATCGGCCCCACATGAGCCCTTCGAGCTGGAAGAGCATGTCGAACATCCACCCCGGCTCAGTCATCAGGGAACATTCGGCGTCGAGGTCTACCTGATCGTAGGGCTTGAGCTTCAAGGGAGCTTCGGCAAGCTTAGCTCGAAGGTCAACACGGTCTAGCATAGGTTCTTGTGTCATGGGGAGTCCTCAACGCAGGTAAGCGCCTTCACGACGTAATGAAATGCTGAAATCATCATCAAGACTGGAAGCCATCGCCCTGTATATCAAGAGTTGACGTTCGTCATCGTCTGGAGTCAAAGGCCGTAAGATTCCGTGTAACTGCGTTTGAAGCTCGCGAAAACGCGAACTGAACCCAGGCTTCAGCTCAGGGAACGGATAGGAGTCTTTCTCCCAACCGTCACGCAGAATCCAATAAACCAACTCTTGCAAGTCAGGGGAATCTTGGTACTCTTCGATCAAGAGGTCCAAATAGCACTCGCGGTCCCGAGGATGATCGGGCTTCACTACTTTGTCCCAAAGCGTCGAGCACCATAGGTTAGACCGAATTTGATCCGTTTGGTACAGGTCGTCGAGCCAATAGACAGCTTTTAGCTCTCCGAAGAAGTAGTTATCAAGCTCGGGGGACCATTCGAGAACATTGGCCCAGTAGCCTTCGAACTCTTCGTGGGTTTCACCTAGAACCTCACCGTCAGGGCCGATAGCTCGAAGATGAATGAGGTAGTAGTGGTCTATCGCGACCTGCCACGACGACACCTCCTCCCCACCAAGACGCTCTACCCAGCGCCGCGCCGTTTCCAAGTTCCTTGTCATATGAACTACCTTCGTTTTCTAGAACCCTCACCCGGACTTGAACCGGGATCTAACCTTTAGGAGAGGCTTGCTCTATCCAGTTGAGCTATGAGGGCAAAGCCGAACATTTAACTACACTAGCTCAAGGTTCGGCAAGAGTCAAGAGAGGAATCAGTCCTCTTGCCAGAAACCACGAACAGTGTGGTACTCGGGAGGAACGGGGAAGTTCAGCATCACCCCTCGGGCGTGCGCGTCTTCCATCTTCTCCTTCATCGTCGCTACAGGAAAGATGGAAGTCCTCTCAGGACCCACCGAGACGTACCGGACATCCGTGCTGGTGTAAATCAGCAGGTAGCGGAGCAGATCCCTAGCCCCTTTGGGGAGGTCCCTCTCATGACGAACCTGAGAGATGTCCTCAGACCACCCACGGATCTCCTTGTAGCGAGGCTTGAGCTTCTCCATCACCTTCGGATCACTCGGAGGCTCGGAGTACAGGAGTCCTTCGTCATCCTCGTATGCGGTGCAGACCTTGATGGTATCGAGACCCGTCAGGACGTCCAGCTTGGTGACCACGAGGTCGGTGATGCCGTTTACGCGAGTGGCGTACTTGAGGGCAGGGATGTCCAACCAACCGCAGCGTCGAGGACGCCCTGTGGTAGCTCCGAACTCCTGACCCACTCTCTGCATGTGCTCCCCGTTCTCATCGAAGAGTTCGGTCGGGAAAGGACCTCCGCCCACACGGGTCGTGTACGCCTTTGTGACGCCGTATACACGGCCCAGATCCGAAGGGGCGAGGCCCGTCGAGACGCACACACCACCTGCTGTCGTGTGGCTTGAAGTCACGAACGGATAGGTCCCCAAGCCCACGTCGAGCATCGTTCCTTGAGCGCCCTCGAAGAGAATGCTCTTCTTTTCGAGACCGTAGTGGAAGAACAACTGGTCCGTGTCTTGGACGTAAGGCTTGACCCTCTCTCCAAACGCGAGGTACGTCGAGATGACCTCCTCTGCGCTGATGAGATCCTTGCCGTACATCTGGAGCAGGACGTTCTTCTCTCGAAGGTTGGCGTACACCTTTTTACGGAGGGTCTCTTCATCCAAGAGGTCCCGCATGAAGATGGCGCGGCGAGCGGACTTGTCCTCATACGCGGGTCCGATGCCTCGCCCAGTCGTACCGATCTTGCCGTCGCCCTTCGACTCCTCACGCGCCTTGTCCAAGGCCACGTGATACGGCATGATCACGGAGGCTCCCTCGGAGATCACGAGCTGCTCCGGGTCTTGCAGGACGCCACTCTCGGTCAGAGCCTCCATCTCTTTGAGCAGGACGCCGGGGTCGATTACCACCCCGTTCGCGATCACGCACGTCTTGTCTCGGTGGAGGATTCCACTGGGGATGAGGTGGAGGACCGTCTTGACCTTCTCACCCTGGTCATTCTCGACGACGAGAGTATGGCCCGCGTTGTTCCCGCCCTGGAATCGAACGATCACATCGTTATCCTGAGCGAGAATGTCTACGAACTTGCCCTTGCCCTCGTCGCCCCACTGAGCGCCTAGCACCACGCACGGCTTCTTCATCTTTCGTTCTCCTGTACGGAAAGGTTGAACCTCAACGTACTCTACTCAAAGAGCGTTGTCAAAGGGAAGAAAGCTCAGTCGTCTGGGAGCCGCTTGACTTCTCCATTGACCATCATCAAGGATGGCTTCCATCCGTAACCTTTGACGAACTTCTCGGCTTGATCACGCGACCACGGATCGCAGTTGATGAAGCTGTTGCCTTCCTTTCTTCTCTTCTGATCCCAGAAATCACCGTTCTCCACGAGGTAGTCGATGAGTTCCTCTGCCGTCTCGAACACGGGCGTCACCGGGGTCCCCTCCGATACGGTCTCGTACACGCACCACCCGTCGCAAGGTTCGGTGAACTCAGGAAAGTAGTAATCGGGGTCTGGACGCTCCCCGTCCCATTCTTCCCAGGTTAGGTGGCTATAGCCCTCTTCCTTCTCCCCGGCATCCCATCGGGCTTTCCCGTCTTCCCACTCTTGAAGCTCCTTACGGTAGCTACGATCGAACATGGGCTGGAACTCGTCAACCAAAACGCATTGACCCCTGACGTACCTTGTAGCAAGCCTCTTGGGGTGCTTGAAATTCACCGGCACTCGTCTAATCTCTCTACCCATTTTACTTCACCTCTTGTTCAGCACGACCCGCCCGTGAGTGACGTGAAGGCGGCGAGCGCCTCGTCAGCAGTGGGACACAACGCCTCGAACTGATCGTAGAGTTCGTCTTCGTCGAGGAGGCCACGGTAGCAACTCAAAATGAGCCCCTGACGAAGCATCTGGTCTCCTCCGCCACGGATGTGCCTGTTGCACTCCAGAGCTGCGGTAAGGTCCCCCTCCCCGTATGCCTTCAGGGCGTCTCGGAGCGTCATGGGAGTAGGTGACTTCCACTGGCAGACGCTATCATAGTCCTCCACCAGATTGAGGTCATGACACATATCGTTCCCGGTGATACCGGGCTCATCGAACTTGAGATGGAGACGCTCAAGCCGATCGAAGATTTCATCCTCGGCTTCCTCGGTGTAATCTGCCCCGAGCCTGGAATGCTCGATACAGGTGCGAAGGTAATCTTTGGTGTTTTCGTTGAACATGGTCTTACTCTTTGCTTTGGGTCTCACTCAGGTAACTCAGGACTGAAGATCTTCGAGGATTCCAAGGAACGTCATGAAGTTGCGTCGACTCTCCTCGCTCCCGACCTTCTTGTCAAGGCAAAAATCTTCCCAGGTCATGAACGAGTCTCCCCCTCGTAGCACGATCGTCCTGTCGTAAATCTTGCGCCAGTGGTCGAAGTAGAACGCTTCCGTCCAAATCGCGCATCCGATGGCGCTCAATCCTGTCAGTTTCCATGCGTTCGGCTTGCTCATTTTCGTGTCCTTTTATGTTAGCGATCCGACAAAAAGTCAAGGATCTCGTCTGGTGAGAGTTCGATGTACTCTTGGAAGGTCCAAGAGACAGGGTTTGAGGTCTCGAAAGTCACGGTACCATGTTGGAGGTCCACGACCACTACTGGGTTCCCGTTGTCAGGCATGTACGGAGCTATCCCAAACCCCGTCTCCTCATCCTCATAGCCTTTGACAAGCTCGCAGAAGATGATGCGGGCGAGGTAAGCGTCGTCACCCCACCTCTTCTGACGCGAGAGGGCGGTGTGAAGACGCACTGCGTTACCGGTTCCTAGCCAGTGTGAGTAGAAGAACATGTGCTGATCGTCGTTGAAGACCATCATGAGGTTGCTTCGATTACCCATTGAATCCTCGTCTGTGGTGTAGAGGGTCATGAATCCCACATGACCCTCACTTCCATAGGGGGTGAAACCGGCTCCTTGAATAGAGAAGGCTTTCACCTGCCCAAGTAGAGGCTCCGGTATTTGAGCAAGACACTCTGCGGCAGTAGGCTTGAAGAGGCCCGGAGCGCCGTAAGAATGCACCGTGACCACTTTATCTAGCACTTTTAACCCAGTCCGTGGAGAGCTTAGCACGTTAATGTTCCACCGACAACAGTCGTTCCTGGGGTGGTAGGAAGGAATTACAGGCCAGAGGTCACTACCTCGGACATCGACTTGCTCTATCCGGGCAAATCGATCCGCCAAGTCGGCGTCTGAAATCATCAAGAGCCCACGGAAATATGCCACTCGGGCTTTGTAATTCTGAGGTCCTTTCAGAACTTCAAGCTCGGATTTGAGTGTAGCATAGTTCACATCGGTCCTCGTGTCAAGTTGTGTAGTACGCCCGGCAGGATTCGAACCTGCGACCTAGCGGTTATCGGGATAAAGAGACTCGAACTCTTTTACTTTCCTATTACCCCGGAAGCCGCTTGCTCTGATCCAACTGAGCTACGGGCGCGTGGGGCATTACCCCGGCAAGACGCCGGAGTAATGCCAAGTTTCTCCCTTGTCGTCGGTGATGACGAACACGGGGTGACCGTTGGAGTGATCCATGAAGTAGCGGATACCTTCCCGCTCCTCTTCAAGCTCGTACTCCGAGATGTCGTTTGCACTCGAAGGGTATCTCAACCAGCCGATCATCTTGGCGATCGGGAACACAGACACGATTCGTGCCAACAGGGGGTCTTTCATTACACCTCATCAAAGTTGATAGTCTTGAGGGCATCCAAGAAGTCGTGCCACTGCTCAAGGTAGGGTACGAGCCAGGGGTTCAGGTCACCAGTCGACAGGAAGATCCCCCTCTCACGTAGATAGAGGAAGTCTTCCAGGGACAACGGCTCTCCTTCGTCCATGAACCGACGGATATCCTGCCGAAGAGACATGCGGGAGCATAGAGCTTCGTAGAGGAAGCTCGCCATGACCGTGTACTTCACGGTGAAGCCTGAAATGAACTCCGCTGCCAGAGTCTCTACCGGCTCCCGATAGTGACAGGTATGCACGAACCCCTGGAAGAGCGCCTCGAAGTCGGGGTCCTGACGCCAAAGGTCCAAGACCTCAAGATCACGTTCGGTCTTCGTGTTCAGGTCAATATCACGATCAAGATCTTCGAGAAGCTGATCGATCTTGCTTGCGTCTGCCATAGCTCACCTCGATAGCGAAAGTTCTCCTGTCTTGTCGGTAGACTCAGGAGAAGCCGTTCTCCGACAGGTTCGACTGCACCCAGGCAGCAACCTCCAACTCCACGTCAGTACGTCCCTCACTCTTGAGCACCTGCTCCGACATCTTGACGAGGAAGTCCAGAACCTTGTCCCACGTCAAATCACCCTCAAAAGAGGGCTGACGGGATTCGGCATCGTTCAGGATTTGAAGCATCGCGAACCTGAAGGTGCTATCCGTTAGATTCATGAGCAGACGCACTTTCGGGCCTATGCTCATGAGGCTCAACGCGACTGAGGTAAACATCTGAACCGCGTAAGGGGTCACTTCCAAAGGGGGTAAGGTCTTGATCATTTCGTCTTCTCCGTTCAGTTCGTGGGCCAGAGGACAACCGCCGACTCAAGATCCCTCTCGTCGTAGTAGCCCGTCTGAAGGTCAGCAGGGGGGATGACTTCCCCCGAGTAAGAAGTCTCAGGCATGTAGAGACATTCCTCGGCGCCCACGAGAGGGCTGTATCCGTTACCTTCGGCATCCTTCTGGAGAATCACCTTGGCGTCCGGGTCGAGGTTCATCAGTTCGTCGATTAGTTCTTGTACGGTCATGATAGTTCTCTCCAGTCAGCGTTTCAGAAGCAAGTGGTAGCGGCGCGCGGACACTACGGCGTACCATATCGACAAGGCACCCATCCAAAGGAGTACCGGGATAAGGGCCGTGATGTAGTCTTGAGTGTCCTCATGCCACCAGCCCGTCGTTACCACGAGACCGCAGCAAGTCAAGAGGCCCCCCAAGACCATGTGATGAGAGTCCCTGAGAGACCTACGCAGTTCTTTCTCACTCATGCTGCACCTCTTGCTTCTCGGGTAAATCCCATCTCTCGCCCGTCACTGGGCAATGACTAGGGACTGTATACCACGTCGGCTGAGGTAAGTAAACCGTGTTCGTGACCATTCTCACATACACCTCGTAAGGCTTACCTTCGTCGAGGGTCACGAACGTGTCATCGTCGTCGTGGTAGTAAAGCTCCGTATCGCCATTCTCACGCTCAAGAGCTGCCAGGATGATGAATCCCTCTACTCGCTCCGTGACGAACGGCTCCGTCGCCCCTAGACCCTCTCTGAGCGATCTTAGGTGCAGACCTCCTACAAAGCAAGATGTCATGTTCGTGGGGACTATCTTTTCGGTGCGTCGTGTCATGGGACTTCAGGAGCATAAAGAGAGAAGTTCTTCGTGTATCTCTACGGTTATACCAGCGTTCTCCAACGTCTTCAAGATGAACTTAGGCGGGAGAAAGGTAGACTTCGTGGAATATCTCTTCACTCATAGGAACTCCCAAGGCTCTTCGGGAACGGTTAGACGGTCAAGGTCAGGGTAGGATCTCCACCCCTCACCGGGTTCTTCTCCCAGGCCCCAAGGTTGATACGTGAAGCCTGCTTTTTCCAGTCGGTCTTTGATATCTCTGCGAGTCTCACCTTCTACCTCGTAGCAGCACTCCATACCCGACCCTCCGATCCCCAGGTCATCTAGATCACTCTCTGAGATGTAGTCGGTGAGAGAGCCGTCGTCGTAGTAGCCAGTCCCGTTCTCTTTATGAAAGAGAAGCACGTTCCAGACGGGAACTTTCATGTCCTCGGGGTCGAAGAAGCCCTTGTCGTCATGCGGGAAGCAGAACAGGAAGTCTTCACCCACTACCGGAACCCCTTCGCGGGTTTCGGGCAAGCACGCGAGAGCTGCCTCCAGAACCTCACGAGCCTCTTGCGTAGACATCGTGAAGCCATCCGAACGCATGAGGTCAAGCTGGCAACCGTAGGTAGTCAGCAAGCACATCTTCTTTAGCTGTGTTGCAGTCATCTTGGGCATGAATCTTTCCTTACAGCTTTGTCCAATGTGACACGTACCGAAAGCCTGCTTCGATCAGGCGCCCTTCGATCTCTTCAGGTGTACCTTCTACCTCGTAGCAGCAATCCATGCAAGCAGGTCCTATACCTAATCTCTGGAGGTCACGCTCGGAGATTCGCTTCAGGAGAGCTTCCTCTCTCGTCCAATCGGGCCAGTATCGACCCTCGCCAGGCTTCAGGTCGCCTTCGATATCATCCTCATGTGCGATATACACTTTGGTAACCCAACGACCATTGTATTGCTCGGGAGCACTCTCGTCAAAGCAAAACGTGAAACCTTCTCCTACCTGTTCCATACTGTCTCCAAAGTAAAGAAAGGGCGGCCCCCGTTAAAGGACCGCCCTCCCCGGTGCCCGAAGGCACCTAAGACCTACCTTGCTACCTCCACCCCGAAGGGTATCGGCAGGAATGGCAGGGAGGTTAGCGACCCCCCCTCGTAGGAGGGAGCCGAGTCAAGCCGGTCAATTCCGGTGTCGTACTACACGCACGCCTCACAGGGTGGCTAGTTCCTGCTACTTGCCCTCGGGAGCCACCCGGAGCTACTTGACATTAGACGGTCGGGAATCGAACCCGAAGTATCCTCACCGTCTAAGCTCATCTTACTCAAATCGTCGCTACTGTCAAGACCTTTTTCAAGTGCAGGCGTTCAAATAGCTCACACACTTCGTCGAAGAGGTCAATGAGGTCCACTTGGTTGGTCACCGTACCTAGCAGGACAAGATCTTCTCCGTCTCCGCCATAGATGACCACCGATCCTGTCTTCAAAGAGTGAGACCATTCGGCCATGACCTCTACCTTGCCGAACTTCTCACTCTCAAGCACTTCCGTTGCCGTTCCCATGACCTCACCGTTCGTCTAGCTTTTTCTGAAGTAGGGGCGCTGGGATTCGAACCCAGAACTAACCTTGCCCAGATTAAAAGGGCTTCTTGACCCTCGCGTCTGCCGTTCCGCCACACCCCTTAACGGGCACTTCCCAGACCGCATTCCTAGCCTCTCGCCCTCTAGGAGCAATACGAACGGCGTATCCAACGGCTATGGGTAAGGGTCTGTGCCCACGACCCATCATGACCCTGACAAGGGAGGCGCTTTTTGGTACGAGTCGCTACGTCGTGTATCCCTCGGGGGTTCCTGACCCCGACTGGTGAGGAAGCGTTCCTCACGTACCTCAAGCAAACTAACTCACGGAGGGGGTCATGTCAAGAGGTTTTCAGTCGAACTAGACGGTGTTCACCTCGCTCCAAGATTCCCTCGCTGATCATCCCCAAGACGGTAGACATGAGCTTAGCGGGCTTCCACCCGTACATGTCTACGAAGAAGTCTACGATGTCCCCCGTGCCCATCTCTGATCCGTCTTGGAGTAGCTCTCTGATCTCAAGCTTGAGCTGCTGGCTCTCTGGAAGCTTGGAGGAGGCTCGGATCTTCTGGAACCTGCCCCTCTCTAGCTCTCCACGGTTGAGCATGTGGAGGATGTGCTCGTTCACATAGCTCGGGTCATACTGGAAGCCCTCATAGAAGAAGAGGACGACCTCCTTGGAGCTAGCTTCCCCACCGTTGAGGTAGTCTAGGACTTCTGCGAGAAGAACGTCTGGGTCAGGGCAGGTAGGCACGAATCTTCTCCGCTACGCGAGCCTGAGAGGCTGTGAGGTTTCGGGCTGCTTCGAGGTCGTCGAGGATCTGTCGCGTGCTGACGAGGTACTTCTGAGAAGGCCCGTCTGCGACGTTGGAGAGGCGATCGCAGAGCTTGATGCAGAGCGCATAGTTGCTCATCCCGATCATCTTCTTCGTGAGGTACGCCGTCTTGCCGATCTTACGAAGCTCTTGCTCGTCCGACGTAAGCTCCAACACTACCGAGGCGACCAACGGCGAGAACTCGGTCGCGAGTTCCACAAACGTCGTCTGGGTGTCTTCCAGGGTGTCATGAAGCACACAAGCGCACATGAGTTCATCACGGCGCTTGGAGGTCTTGTTCGCATCGAAAATGACGCTCACGTCTATGGGGTGCAAGATATACGGTAAGCCCGTCCCTCGACGGACCTGACCTTGGTGCTTCACCCCGGCGAACTGAAGGGCTTTTTGAATGATCGTCATCTCACTCTCCTTTTTAGTGAGGGTTAGCTGTTGGTGCTACCCTACACAAAAAACAAGAGAGATGTCAAGTGTCTCATCTCAAAGCTTGCGGCTTCACGAGAAGATTTCCCCAGGAGAGGTGTTTCAGCCGGACCATGATGCGATCCTCTTGAAGCTCGAAGCCGTCCACGGTATACACATCCCCGGCGAACTGGACCGAAGTACCTATCTCTATACGAGTCTCGAAAGAGCATAGCTCCTCGAAGGCTTCACGGGTCTCTTTCTCCCGAGTTTGGGCAGCTTTTGTCTCTCTCCTGGCTCGGTTGTACTCGTAGTGCGCGTCTTTTATGTCCTGCATGGCTATCTTCTCACGTGCTGGAGCTTCCTGTATCGAGCTTAACCAGCTCATCCAAGCTAAGATCCATTAAATCGTAAACAACGTCCATGATAACGTCACTGGACCCGGTGGGATGTCTTTTTTTCGCGATACGGACCGCAAGGCTAATTTTCTCCACCTTCTCTTTATGACTCAGTTTTTCCATTTACGAATCTCCATTGTTGTACTGGTGCAGAACTGCCTTCTGGAAGACTTCGAACTCCTCATCATTCAAACCGTAAGGAAGCTCGGCTTGGGTAGGCCATCGAGGTCCTGTAAGGTCTACACGTCGGAGCTTGATTTTCCCACCTTCCACGTACTCAGGATCAGCGTCGACCGTGATCATCATCTCCATATCGTAGCCGTAGGTGTATTCACCCTTTGGGTTGTAGCTCTCCCAGTTGTTCAGGTACTCGGCACGCTGCTCTTCAGTCATCTTGCGTTGCGCGTAGAGGAGTGCGTTGAAGATGTTCTCGTCAAGTGCTTTTTGAGTCAGCTTGTTCCAGCTCATGGTCTTTACCTCTCAACTTGGTTACTCGAAGCGGACTTGAAGGCTTTAGAAGCCAGGAAAGGAACGGCTTGTTCTCCCTGCCATGAGACCATCTGATGTATACCGTATCATCATCGTCTGGGTCAACCTTAAAAATCACGCCCCTGTTCTGGGTGACAAGGCTTATGACTTCAGCTCCCAGGAGGATGCTCACATCATCTTCAATGCTCATGATGTCGGACACATGCTTCATCACCTTCTCCTGGCAAAGATATTGACTCAGGCGGGAGTCGAACCCCTCATACACCGGATTGTGAGCGCCCACCTTCACGCCGGTACGTGAAGGCAACCTGAGTCAAGTCGACGGCAGGAATCGAACCTGCACCTTCAAAATCCCACGTTCGTGCCGTGGCGATCCCATCTTCCGCGCTGCGCACCGCGTTGGAAGATGCCCATCTAGGGTGCTCTACCATTGAGCTACGCCGACTAACGGACAGGTTGACCTACCCGAGTCGAAGGGGAGGGATTTGAACCCTCGATCTCTCGATTATCAGTCGAGTGCATTAGCCAACTATGCTACCCTTCGATTGAGGCCCTCGGGGTATCGCAACCCCTCATCCTCATGGCCATATCACGGTCGGATTCGAACCGACGACACACGCCTTGTCGAGACGCTGCTCTACCAGACTGAGCTACGTGTATGGTACCCTTTTCTATCACCGGGGTGGAAGTCAAAGCCGTCTTTCCGACCGTCACACCTTGGTTTTTCCCGTTTCGCTTGCCCGACTGCTAGCTAGTCGTACCACCGGGTGGAGGGATGGTGTCCTCCTCTGCTGCCTTGAAGACTAACCTGGGTAGTCTCGCATGTCAAGGTGTTTTTGCGTATTCGACGAGTGTGTGATCCTCGCCTTCGAGTTCCTCGTCGATGATCGCCGCGATCTCACTCCAGTTGCCACCTGCGAGTCCTGCCCCAATCTTGGGGTAGCCGATGCGCTTACCTGAGAACTCTTGCTTGATGCCCCGGAAGCACTCTCTTAACGCCTCCAGGCGAAGATCCTTTCCTAGATTGTACTGCGTGTACGCGTTCACGATGGTCAGGTCTCCCACGGTCGCCTGAGAGTACGTCCCAAGCTTTTCGGGGCACCCAATGGAGGTCTTCTTATCGGCCTCGAAGGCTTCGGGAAACTTGTGTTTGATCTGACGTGCGATCCCCGCCCCCATTGTCGTCCAACAGTTACATCCGTGGACGATGACGTCGAAGGTACCTTGAGCCCCTAGCTTGAGCAAGTCGCCTTTGATGACTTTCATGTATCATCCTCATTCATAAGGTTCCAACTTACCGGATAAAACTCTAAGTCCTTAACTTCATAAGCTATACCTTTAGCCTGAGCTAGCGCATCAAAACATGAAAAGCATAACACATTACAAGAAGGGTTTACCGCACCCCAAAGTTCATTAGGGGCGTTAAAACCTACTCCTACACGTTTGCCTCTACACCAGTCTGAGCCACACCTTTCTCCTCTGTAAGATAGACCTGTTCCGTCAAAGCCCTCTCGAAGAGCTTTCTTATTGAATATCATTTAACCTTGTCCTCCGACATGGATAGTTCGCCTTCTTGAGCTTTCTGAGAGTTCTTTTTGAGCGGAGGGTGATGGGATAAGACCCTCTCCTCCACCCTCCGCTCAAAGTAGTAAAGAGACTCCAAGACTGGGATAACACAGAGACTCACGGACCACCATACGAGGCAAAACATGGTCATGTCGTCTGGGGAAAGGTGGAAGTAGTAGTAGGCGTTGACCGGGATCAAGGCCGCGCACAAGAACCAGTACACGAGAAATCGAACCTGAAGCCACATGTGCCACCAAACTCTTATCCGGTGTCGCATCTTCAGTCCCCGTAGTCCGTGAGATCCTTGTCGTAGTAGACCAAATTCGTCTCAGGAAGGCTCTCTTCCCAATCAGCTTGGTCCCACTCCTCGAAGTCGATTCCGTGTCTTGTGAAGCGAATACGGCGCTTCTCCTCAACCTTCCGGTCGTAGAACTCTCTGACGGGGATCTCATCGTTGAGATAAGATCGCACCAGATCGCCCGACACTCGACCTACCATGTATACATTTTGATCGATGATACGAGCGACCCACTGCCGACCTGACCTATCTACCCAAGCAACCTCCAGGGTCGTGTCGTAGTAGTCGAGAACCTCGTGATCGTGCTCCCACCAATAGCAGTCTTGCTTTCGCATCTCATCTCCTTAGAAGTAATTGGCCCAAGCTTTCAAGCCAAGGTCTTCGGACAGGTCGCGACCTAAACCCTCGTAGTATTTGTCCAGATGCACAATACCTGCGAAGGTCATCAGGGCTTCACGAGCGACAGACACCTCCTCCTCAGTGAAGGTAGGGACGTCGAAGGGTGTGCAATAGCCCGCAGTAGACAAGTCCTTGTAGTACAAGATAGGCTGCGTGTAGTCCCCCACACCGAAGTGAGATACATCTACGCCCAAGGCTTTCCGTGCCTCATTGACTTGATCCCGCTGTTCAGACCAGACCTTGTAGGTAGGCTGCTGCTTCCACTCTTGGTAAGGCAGGTGATCAATCTTTTTGAGTTCCGGCTCCAGATCAGGAAGACCCAAGGTCTCTCGAAAGCAACGAAAGATCCAATCGTCGTCACTGTCAAGGTCTTCAAAACCTGCATCGCTTGCAATAAGGTCAAAGACGTTGGTCTCATCGTACTCGGTGTACGGCAGGAGGGCATACCCAACATAAACATCTAGACTGCGGCCCATTTCATTCTCCTTCGTATCGTGAATAGGTTCGATACCTAGACCTACGGGATAATGTTCTTATCGAACCCCCGGACTATACAAAGCTAAACACTTGAGGATCGAATGTCAAGTAAGAATACACATCCTGACCTTACGGAAGATTTCTTTTCTGAAATCGACACTCTCCAAAAGGCATATTGGCTGGGGTTTTTGTATGCAGACGGATTCGTATCCAAAAGTGGAAATAGAACAAGTCTGATTTTATCGGCCAAAGATACCGATCAGGTCGATAGATTCGCATCTGCGATTGGAGCCAATCCAGATGGGAAGCGTTTTTATGGTCCATATGGGGCCACTAAAAAGCAGGTCCACTTTACGGTGACAAATCGAGACTTCACGCAAAATCTAGTTAGGCATGGTTGCCTTTACAAGAAGACCTTTAAGATAAGATGGCCCTTCTCATCATTGAGGACTGGGGGAGTAGAGTTAGCATTTCTCATGGGGTTTTTCGACGGCGACGGTTCCGAAGACTCTACCGATATTACTTGCGGTAGTTTTCAATTTTTAGAGGATATTTCTCAAAGATATGGTCTCGGTGAAGTTGTATCTGTAACAGACACCACTCACCGACTTAACCTGGGGAAAGAACTATTTCTTAAAATGATAGAAAACTACCGGGATTCAATGCCTCGGAAGAGACGACTCCACAGGGAAAGCCTTTTGTGGGACTCTCAAATGAAAGCTATTTCCCCTAAAACTTGTCTTGATTGCTCCGCTCCAATTTGCCATTCATCGACCCGGTGTGGACCTTGCGATGCCAAAAGACGCTTATTCAGTACCGAGGGGGAGAAAATTGAGTGGCCAGAGATCGACCAGATTGTCAAGGATCTTAAAGAGTCGTCTTTCGTCAAAGTGGCTTCAAAATACGGAGTTTCGGATAACGCCATTAGAAAACGTTTAAGAAAACGAGGTATCGACCCGAAATCTTTGAAGTAGGGGTGGTGGGGCTCGAACCCACGAAACCTCCGCTGTGTAAAAACGGCGCTCTGACCAACTGAGCTACACCCCTGTATCGGACCTCTACCTTAGATAGAAGGTCCTAGCTTGTCAAGCTCTTCCTGAATCTTTGTGACGGCCTCCTTCATCACTTCAGCGATCCTCTCACGAGCCTGAGTCAAAGTCAAGACCGCAGACAGCTCTTCGATCATGCCCGGCTGGTAGATTCTCAAGTCAACGTCGAGAGACTCACGGCGAAAATCAAGCTGGACCAGACAAGTCGACAAGAAACCGAAGCTCAAGTTCTTGGAGAAGCACGAGCCGATGAAGGTCTCGTTCCCTGGGATAAGGGTACCTATAATCGCCGTAGGTGCGCGCTTTAGCTCGAAGCCCGAGAACACCTCTTCCAAGGCCGTCTGCTGCGTAGCCAGGATTTTGTCGGACTTCTCTTGTAGGTCCTTCAGCCTAGCCTTCATCTTTGCTGGCTTCAGGTACTCCACATGGTCCAAGTCGCTCTCTGTGAGAGAGAAGGACGCCGCCGCTTCAACGTCTTCGTTGAAGTAGACGCCCGGCATAGCTGAATGATGCTTGTAGGTCCTAACCATGTACCCCGGAAGCTCCCACTCAGCCAAATGGCTAGAGTCTTTCTTGGGCTTTGTTTCCCGAAGAGCCTCAGCTACCTTGTTATGCGCGTCCAATGCGAGTCCCATGACCAAACCTCCGTAGAGTTGAAGTGCCAGAAGCAGGATTCGAACCTGCGGCCTCTTGTGAGTCATACAAGCGCTCTAGCCAACTGAGCTATTCCGGCATTATGGACACCTTAACGGGTCCAAATCTCTTTGTCAAGAGTCAATCGAAGGTCAGGGTCAGCTCGGTCAATCGCGCCGTATGCGAAATGCTGTGAAAGACCGTATGCTTCTCCGGGTCCAAATCAGCCTTCCCTAACAGAGTGATTTTTTGATCGTCCAGGGTCAACACCACGAGGCGGGGGTCCTCTTTGGTTGCTCCACGAAGCACCACTGCTTGAGGGCTTTCAACTCGGGGATAATGGCCGTGAAGCTCAATCAAGTCACCTTCACGGAGACTAAAGAGAAGATCTGTGTTCTGTAACGGTCGAGTGGTTACTTTGGTCATGCATGTCACCTTGCTACATCGTGTTAAGTGATGTCCGCTACCCGGCCACGGATTCGAACCGGACCCTTTACCGAGGGTGAGAAGACGAAACCCTTGTCTTCCAGTAAGAGGGGCACCCACCCAAACTACCCATATTCCAGAGGTAGCGGGCCACCGGGGCGGACAGTACCGAAGGTCGGATTCGAACCGACGACTCTCTGTATGTAAGACAGATGCTCTAGGCCATCTGAGCTACTTCGGCATGTGACATGCGACTCGAAGTCTAAACCCTAGACTCGTCGAAGGTTCACCCCGTTTAGGATCTACTCCAATCTCCCGTAGGATTGGTTTCCAAAACGTGGGATTCGCTTTTCGTTAACGAATCGTATGTCAAGCCGAGAGATGGAATCGAACCACCATTGGGAGACTCATTGCTTTGCCTCAGACGCTCGTGAAGTGTCGCCACCGCCTACCATTGCGGCCTAGTCTCGACGTACACCCGTCTCTCCGGGTCGTCACGAGCTTTCGGTCCCGTCGCCGTCCGCTGATTCTTCAGATGAGACAGGCAACGGAACCTGCGATCTCTACTCCGAGGTCTGGTCTCCTCGGGACACCCTTGTCAGCCTAACTGATTACAATGGGGTCGTATCTCGAAAGGTCACTCGGTAAACCGCCTCGGTAGGAAGGTTTCTTCCGACCTCCAAGGCTTCCTTCTCAGTCTTCCTCACTGTATAGAGGCTCCACCCCAAAGTCAAGGTGTAAATCTCCACGTGGAACATGGTCTAACCTCTTCACTCAAACTCACGGTAACAGAACTCGACGTCTCCGTCAAGACCATAAGCTTCAGAGGTTAACCAGCCAAGCCCGTCATTCAAGTCGAGGTGTGACTTACCCTTCCAAGACAACGCCATCTCCCAGAACTCGTCCAGGGGGATGAGGCCGCCGTACTCGTCTTCGACCTGACCGTACTTATTGAGTTCGGCTTTCCAGGCGTCTACGGTCTTGATGTGAGGATGCCCTTGAAAGAGGAAGTTCCAGCCCATGCTGCGCTTGCCGACATGACGCTCTTCCTCGGTCATGCCTTCGGCTTTGGGGTGGTTCTCTGGAATGTAGAAGTTGGTTCCCATTTCGGCACCTCCTCACTGATCGTCCAGTTCATCTTGCATCTTTGCGCTCAGGAACGCAAGGAAAAAGAGAACGCCTGCGGCTAAAACTGCGTTTGTCATAGTCACGAAGTCCTACTTCATGATGATGATTTAGTGAGTCGGGAGGGACTCGAACCCTCAATCTAGGGGTTAAAAGCCCCTTGCATTAACCAAATTATGCTACCGACCCTAAAGAGAGAGGGGAAGCTCCTGACTTCAAGACGGCCTCGACCGTACCCGCTCCAGTAAGTTCATATCTTTTCTCTCCACAGAGGGGGAGACGCCGCCTCGACGGTAACTGGTCTCTCTAGTAACGCGGGGAGGAATTGCACCTCCATCTCCCTCGGGCCGTTGACTATCCGTCGGGGTCCTCTAGGGCTTTGCTCTTTAAGCTACCGCGTTGCTCTCACCTCTCTTATAGCAGCTTGAGGTGAGTTTTCAAAAACTTTTTTCAAGTCCACGTCTCTTCGAGGCCGAAGCTGCCTTCCACGAAGGTCTTGCGGACCTCATCTGCCCACTGAGCTAACGTCATAGCGTAGACGGTCCCTGCGGTCAAGTCCTCTCCTTCAGGGTCGAAGGTGTACTGTAGGGACTTGGCGAATGCGTCAAGGACCCTGTAGCCCAAGGTAGTATCTTTGTCTCGTGTCACATACTCCAGATAGAACTCGAAGAAGTTCAGCTCGTGCAAACCGTGAATGCTTAATGAATGCGTCCACGGAGCGTCCTCACGAACGCCGTCAATAGCATCCAAGACCCATCGAAGGGACTCGAAAGACCAATCTTGGGACGTACCGTAGGTAGCGTAGATATACCCTTCGGCTTCGTCATTGGCGTGCTCCAAGTACCACTCGTAGTTAGAGTCGTAGTGGTCGTCGAAGTAGGCGAAACCGAACGGTCGCACCAGTTCAAGGAAGCGTTCTTTGTCTGTCACCTTCAGCCAGCAGACTCCACCGTCGGCACCCATGAGTCACTCCTTGTATACCGAAAGGGCCATGGTCAGGTCCCACTCTACCATTCTCTTCATGAGAGGTAAAGAGAGCATAAGGCGCTGACAAAACTCGTCTTTGCTGCGATCCCGAGAGTAACCGATGTCGGCTACCTTCTCTCCTGCCGAACGGAAGGCTTCCTGAACCTCGTAAGCGAAGTGCTCCAGGCAATCGAGGAAGTAGGAGACCTCCGCTTCCGCCCCTTCCAGGGGCTCGGCAAGCTGACACGAATGGAGAAAAGCTCCCTTCCAAGGTCCAGCATGGTTGAAGTCGAAGCCCGCTTGCTCCAGAGCTTCTACAAGCTCAGAGAGGAGGCGATCTGACTTGAACTCGAACTCAACGGTGATGAATCTCATTTTATCAATCCAAAGAGCGGGTAGAGGGATTTGAACCCTCGGCCTCCTGCTTGGCAAGCAGGCGTTCTACCGCTGAACTATACCCGCGTGTGCGCTCTCAGTCAAGAAGAATGAGGCACATGACTACGCTATGATCTTCTCGACAGTCTTCCCACCGAATAACGGTCAAGGCTACCCCCAGGACGATGACCGCCAGGACCAAGAAGAAAGAGAACACGGCCTTGATAACTTCGTTACGGGTCGCTTTCATGATTCTCTCAAGGGGAAGTAGAAGGGGTTCTCGCCTCCGCAAATGCCCGAGACGCTCGTGACCATCAGATGCACATCCATGTCAGGATGAGCTACCCCTAGCGCTCGCAAATCCCTGGCAATCGCGGGTCCGTGCCACAAAGATCCTTCCAACTCCTCTGCGAAGTCCTCGGAGAAGACGTCGAACGCGTCTGCCATGCTCTCTGCGTACTCGTGACGAAGGATGCACCCGTCGAAGGTAAAGAACAGTACGTCCCTGTGCTCAGGCTTCACCCTGGGGTCTTTGTGTAGCTTCCAGATGGGGTCCATGTTCCAAAGGGGAAAGTGCTCATCAGCGGGCGTCTTCACGTAACGTTCCCAAAGACACCGCCAGATGACCATTCCTCCACCCCAGGCGTTGCGGTACTCGGCGTACTCAATGCTGTCTTCCAGCATGTCCCCGCCTTCAGGGAGTAGGTACAAAGCACTGTAGCTCATATTCGTATCCTTAGTGGTAATTTAGTTACCATAGTCCTCGGGTTGGGATTGCACCAACGACCTTCACCTGTGAAAGTGACGCTCTACTACTGAGCTACCGAGGGAGGAAGCTCTTGCCCAGAACTTCCCTTAGTGGACGATGAGAGGCTCGAACTCTCGACCTTCTGAGTGCAAATCAGATGCTCTTCCCAACTGAGCTAATCGCCCGTTCTAGAGCCTAGGCTCTAGGAGGTGAACGGACTTTCAACCGTTCGTGTCCGAGGTTAACCGGATGTTTTAAGCGTGTCAAGTAGAATGTTACGGTTTGCTTCCATAAGAAAGCGGTTTACGACATATCTCTGCGTGAGGGCGGGGGGTTTATGAGACCCGTGAGCCCATCGTTGCAGGGTAGGCACGCTACATTCAAACTCGTCTGCCCATCGCCTCATTCTTTCGGGATGAGCTTGAAGCACGAAGAGTACGATCTCGGAGAAGACCTCGGGACTCTTTCTCCACTGCAAACACTTCAGCTTCAACTTCACGTACATATCCATGATGCACCTCCCTGGGTGAAATTGAGGTTACGGATAATCTACGAGCCTGTCCCTGAACGAAGCCACCGGGTCTCGGTTGTAGGCTTCGGTAGGGAAGAGAGGGTTAGGCGTGCAGCGCACATCCCTGACCTCGATATCAATGAACGAGACGCGGATAAACGTCCTGTGGTGTCCATTGCTCGCCGGGTCACGCCTGTGTAGACAGAACGGCGAGAGAAGATACCACGTCTTCTCTTTGGCCGTATGAACCGGCTCCTCTTCGACCTGCTTGCTTGCGTAGGTGAAGAGGTTGTGCTTCACCGGGTCGAAGTCGTCCGGGTACTCCACGCTACCGAGCTTGTACTGAACCCCGAACTTGGAGCACCAGATGTAGTTCCTCTCAGGGATCAGCTCGACTCGAAGAGAGCCCCCGTCGAAGTGCCACTCATCCGTGGTGGGAAACGGCATTCCGCTCCTCACCGTGATGTAGCACCACGAGTTCGATATCCCCGTGAGAGCCTTGTCCATACGGGCAAGGCCCTGAATGCGATCTCTCATCCAAGAGAGGTTCTCTGGGATATGGAACTCTCCGTATTTGGGTCGGAGGAGCATCCGTAGGATCATCTGGTCGTCTGGAACGTCCGGAATCTCATCCGACTCCAACTCCACAGGGGCGTCCAACGTAGCCCAGTCGTCCAGAGTCTTGATCTTCGTGAAGTCTCTCATGTCGGTCTCCTTCTCTAAAGGGTGTTCCCTATGGGGTATAGCACCTTTGGAGAAGGAGGTCAAGGATTGGTTGCGGCTCCTCGGGACACTGCACAAGCTCCCGAGGTTCCCCCTACCGTAGCGGCGAGGGGCGTACATTGGGGTTGATGATTCCCACGAGCACCTTAGTCCGGTCATCACTCGGACCTGAACCGCAAGTTGAAGCTGAGGATTCGAACCTCTCCTGGGGAGACCTAACTCCCCCGTGCGTCCGAGGTCAAAAGAGCCTTCATGACGACTCAAACGACCAATTTTTACACCATACTTCATCCGGGTAGAGGGATTCGAACCCCCACTATACAGTGTCTAAGACTGTCGCCTCCTGCCAGTTGGGCTATACCCGGTTAAGATGTTCGTAAGTGACCGGGACTCGAACCCGGACTGTAGGGGACACCTCCATTGTAGGAGGTGGCCTCCGCCTCTGCCAATTGGGCCACCACTCACGAGTCGGAATGACAGGATTTGAACCTGCGTCCTCTTGTCCCCCAGACAAGCGCGCTAACCCGGCTGCGCCACATTCCGTTAGAGAGAGACACGCGTGCGCCTTCTCCCCCTGAGACTAGGGCGTCTCAGTAGCCTTGTCAAGTATCTTCTGGAGATCCTCGACGGTCATCGTCAAGAGGTCTTCGACATAAGACTGAGCATCCTCGTACCCACACGATGCGTGTGTATAGGACATCTCGTCTATAGCATACGCGGCCTCTTCGTCTTCAACCCAGAGGGCCAGAATCTCGAAGATGAGTTTCTCTCGTGTCATGTCTACCTCCAAGGAAAATGAGAGGATAGGTGTCCTGACCGGACGATCTAATGAGGGACTCGAACCCTCGGATAAACCCGCGCGAGCTTTCTGCCGCCTGCTTAGATCCTATCTCTCAGTCTGGGTGGTGGGATTCGAACCCACAATAACTCCTGCTTCCGTTTCAATCCATGATCTTTAAATCAGATCAGTTAGCATTTTTCACCCAGATATGCCTCGAAGCGGATTCGAACCGAACATGACCAACGTTGGTACCATTGCTCGACATGCCGTGCTACTACCTATCGGCCCACTCAAGGGCAACGTTTACCGTGAGATCCGTTCACCGACGTCTTGGCTACTTGTCTCACGCGCCTAGCACCTTCTTAGCAAAGCTTCCCCAGGGATTCGAACCCGGTTCTTCAATCTCAATTGAAGCGCACCCTCGGCTTGGAGGCCGTGTGTCCTTGAAGCTTACCCCGATGCGCTCCGGGGTGGGAGAAGCCTTCCTTTTACGTCTCTAGCTCTTTGACGTGACGCTGTGTAGCGGAGGATTCTCACCTCCTTAACCGGTATAGCCATATGCACTACACGGCGTCATAGCGGGTCGGGGAGTTGAACCCCGTTCTGAGGCTTATGAAACCTCCGAGTTACCGTCTCTCTCACCCGCAATCCGAGCGGCAGGATTCGAACCTGCGACCCCCTGCTCCCAAGGCAGGTGCGCTAACCCGGCTGCGCCACGCTCGGAAAAGGCTTGGGGTCTTCTAGTCCCTAGAAGGTCATCGCCTTTCGAACCTCCTATGGAGATTCTCGCTTTTTGACTGCCTTACAGGTTTGGCTTTCACAACGTTGCGCTACTAACCATAGTTGAAGATGGTGGGACAGTCAACCCTCATCTTCAAGGCGCGCGTGGGATTCGAACCCAAACCCTTGGGCCTGTCTAGTTTCAATCCATGACCTAAAAGGTCACTGAGAAAAAGATGTTCCCTTCGGTCCCAGATCTCTTCCTTAAAGAGAAGGTGCAGCAAATCCAAAGCTACGGCCTCCGCGCCAAACCTTCACCTCGGGCTCGAACCGAGAACCTCCGGGTCCATACCCGGCGCTCTACCCCTTGGAGCTAGTGAGGTCTTGCCTGACCCGAGCTTCGGACTCCATCTTCGCGTAGAAGGTCGTCGAGGTTCTCACGTCTCAACTAATTCTTCGCGACGTATGAGTCCTCAACTTCGGTGAGAACATCAAGCAAGGGTGCTAGACGGGACTCGAACCCGCTAAAATCACCTTCACAGGGTGACGCGTGAAGCCTGTTTCGCCTCTAGCACCATAACAGAGCATACTTCCTTGAATCTAAGGAGTCAAGAAGTTTTTTCGTCTTTTTAGACGAGAGCGAGTGACGGGATTCGAACCCGCAGTGCGTAAAGCGTCAGCTTGGAAGGCTGATGTCATACCATGTAGACTTCACTCGCGTATGCGCGCTCTCACACGCATATTCTTACTTGGTCCTGCTCCAAGAGCAGTTGACCGCGAGGGAGTAGTATTCGGACTCGCCGTACCACCTCAGTGTGACGTATCCCTTTGCTGTTGCCAGCTTGTAGAACGTCCACAGTCCCTCCCGAGCAAAGTTCTCCTCAGTGACTTCTTCAGCCTGGAGGATCGGAGATCCCACCAAGTCATCCAAGTCTCCGACTACATCCTCAAGATAGACCGATTCGCAACAATCTTGCCAATGAGTCATGCTCATTGTCAATCCATCTTCACAGTGGAAGAGGAGTTCGTCTTGATAGATCTTCTTAGACGGGTCGTAATCGAGCTTCTCAATGCTCGTGACGGTTTTACCAAGCAAGTTTCCGAACGACATTGAATACAAGGGTTTAGCCATGATTCTCTCCTTTGTGTTGGGTTGAGGAAACCTACCTGCATTACCCAGTCACGATGGAGCGCCTATCGGATATTTTGAAGGTTACTCGGACTCGTACTGCTTTGTCAAGTCCTCGACGTACTCTTTCATCGAAAAATCTCGAAACTCTGAGCCTTCCTCGGGCCATTCGCAAATGTTCGGGAGGGGTTCCCCTGCCTTGTCTCTACGAACAAGCTCGTCTTCGGCCCTTTGTGTCCACCTCGCTCGACTTCTCAGGTACCAAATGTCAGTTGCACATTGGTCTGAGACTCCAAGCTCGGTTGCGATCTCGTCGATTACTTTTTGGTACATATATCACCTTCAAGTTTGAACCATAGCGGAGGGGAGAATCGAACTCCCTACCCCTGGGGTTATGAGCCCCGGATGCAACCAGTACACCTCTCCGCAGTAGCCTAGGGCAGACTTGAACTGCCAACCTCGATCTTATCAGGATCGCGCTCTAGCCAGTTGAGCTACTAGACTATAAGGTGCGTGTGAGACTCGAACTCGACACCCTCCCGGTTCGAAGCCGGGTGCTCTTCCAATTGAGCTTCCGCACCATTCATCCCTTAACGCGGGGATAGGGTTCTCCGTCGAGAGCCACTGCACGATTCGTCTTTCCGAACCGTCACACCTGATCTCCCGCGACCTGACGGGGGTGTTGCTCCGGTCATCCTATTACCCTCGGACTTCACAAGGGTTCCCAAGACATCTCCCCCGTCGAGGATCGTTCCTGGGAAGTGCTCAAGGGGAGAGTCGAACTCCCATGGGCTTATTGCCCACACGGTACTCAGCCGTGCGCGTCTACCATTCCGCCACTTGAGCTTGATGGGGCCTTCTGGCTCCCGAGAGGATCTATCCAGATTCGAACTGGAATCACTGGATTACAAAACCAGCATTCTACCCTTGAACTATAGATCCCTATAGTGGGAGAGGGTCCACGGGAACTCGAATCCCGACCTTCTGATTAAGAGTCAGACGTTCTAACCTAATTGAACTATGGACCCGTTTACCCCATTACGCCGGGGACCTAGAGCATGTCTGCTCTATCAGCGAATCGTCTCTCCGATTTGTCATGCATGGTCTCTAGATCTCCGTCACGGGGAGATGATTACCTTGTTTTATCCGGCTTGCATCGCCGTCCCCTTTCTAGTCTACTGCTCAAGGGGGGCAGTTTGTCAAGGGTCTTCGTCATCACGCGTCACCTCGACAAAGCTCTGGCGGGAGGACTTGAACCTCCGACCCTCTTATACGAGGGTTTTTACCTAAAACCAGAATTATCGAACCTTTCACTCCGTTAACCTGACAATGTAACCCTAACCTACGAGGTTCGATATGTCAAAAGGAATTCACGTCTCTGACTGGAGACGCCGTACTAAGCAAAAAGCTATTCTCTACAAAGGAGGTTCCTGCATCGTCTGTGGGTACAACCGATGCCCTGCGGCTTTGGATTTTCACCATGTGGATGAGGCAACCAAGAGCTTCCAAGTATCTTCAGGGGCATGTCATGCTTGGATGACAATGAAACCTGAACTCGACAAGTGTGTCTTGCTCTGCAAGATATGCCACGCCGAATATCACTACGGAGTCCTCGACCTAGAACCTCACCTTCACAAAAGCCTCTCGATTGAGGAAGGGGACCAAGCCTTGAGAGACGCAGGGTTTGACCCTTACTATCGGAAATCTTGTAAAAAGACTACAGGCTCTTGCGTTGATTGCGGATCGGAGATTCAGAAAAAGTCTACACGGTGTAGGTCTTGCTCTGATAGAACTCCCCGAAAAACCAAGATTGACTGGCCTGAAGTTGAAACTCTTATTGAGTTAGTTCAAAAGACTTCCTTCGTAGCTGTTGCCCGAGACTTGGGTGTCAGTGACAACGCCATAAGAAAGCGTATCCGAACTAGGTCTGACGTGAACCCGAAGGATCTCGTCTAGCTCTGGGGGTGGGGATCGAACCCACTTCCTCGATGTTAACAGCATCGCGCTCGACCAATTGAGCTTCCCCAGAATAGGAACCCACTGTCGCAGAGTTCCGAGCCTTCGTCAAGACCCATCGCGTTCTTTTGAAAGACATGGTATGGGTTCGAACCTACCTTCGAGCCTTCCCGATTCCCTATCCGGGGGGATAGCCCCGCCCTGCCTCCCCTCCGCGTCACCACGGAGGATAACTTTCTAGGTCGCACATGACCCTCAAAAGAAGTACACCCTGCACGACTTGAACGTGCGGTCTCCTCGTTCGTAGCGAGGTGCTTTATCCATCTAAGCTAAGGGTGCAAAATCTAAAAAAACCGACACATTTCTCGAATGAACACAATTCGACTCATATGGGAAGCCTCCCATTGCCCTCTATTGAACCTCTCCGCGATGGCCTCGCGTCCCCCCGGTGAGTGCAATGCTTGGCTACACACAGACGCATATGACCACTCTCCATATGACCACTCTACATAAGAGAGACGCTCCAAACGAGCGGTGAAGTCTTGAAGGTGGACCCTATGAACCTCGAAGCAATGTGTCGTGCTAAGAGGGTCCTCGAAGTTGGTAGGGTCGTAAACCGTCCACCCTGAAGATGCCCTCTCCGGTATCTCCGCTGAGATGACATGTGCCTCATCTAAGTTGTCCATACACTCCATCACAGCGAGCCACGTCTTGACCACGGGGTGCTGAGCCAGGGACTCCAAGGATGTAAGGTCATAGTCAGTCATCACACTCTCCTCTATGTCATTGCTCCGGGTGGGTTCCGACCCCACCTTCCTCCAGGGTTACTTCAGATTTCGGCAGGAAACGTTCTAGCTACCGTCCCTTTCCGAATCGTTCGTAACCCCCAGCAAACCCAGCTAGATAGGTTTGCTACCGCGACATCAGATTCGAATCCTGAATGAAGCGGGCGCTTTAGACCACGATAAGCTACGGAGCATAGTGTAGACGAGGCACAAGGGAGGAATCGAACCTTCCTTCACACCAGACAAGTCGGAATCAAACCGACCAAGGGGGCTACCCTATCCCAATCTCAGGGTCTTCAAGTGCGACGTCTACAATGCAACGGGATGGATTTGCACCATCACAGCCCGAAGGCAGAGGCCGTTGAAAGCCTCTTGGGATCGCTCATTCCCAGCCGATGCGAGACCCCTTTCACGTGAGGGGTAAGAGTTCCTGACGACGTTCAGGTCTCCCACGACACGTCTATCCGTGTGGTCACCCGCTATTTCTCCGCCACGGGTCGGGCGCTCAGTGCTAGATCACTGAGAATCTCTCACGCCGTAAGCCCTCGTGAGATAAGGCTAGGCTAACGTCGTCGTCCGTTGCCTAGTGCGCAGAGAGGGAGTCGAACCCCCACAGCCGAAGCCACAAGTTTACAGCTTGCTAGTCTCGCCACATGACTAGTGTCCGCGCAAGGAGGAGAGTGTGGGATTCGAACCCACGAGCCGCCTGAAAGGCGGCCTCTGGTTTTCAAGACCAGCGCAATCAACCGCTCTGCCAACTCTCCTCAAATGAGGTGGTGGGAGTCGAACCCACTTGGAGCTTGCGCCCTCGACGTAAGACCTTCCGGCCACGTCTACCTGCCCCATTGGCAGGCTAGCACCTCGTGTTCTATTGGGCTTTTCAAAGATAAGGGGTTTCCCCCTCGACGCTTCCTAAAGTAACCAAGTCGGGCGAGACTGTCAAGAGGTTTTTGCCTCTATTTTTTCCTGCTCTTCTAGGTACTGTTGGAGCGCCTGATACACGGCCTCGACATCCTCCTGATAAGAAGAGTCGGGGTCGCAGTATGAGAAGCCCGGAAGGTTGCCCCACAGCTTTTTAGCGCAGAGCGAGAAGACCATATCATACTTGAAGACCCACGCGAGATCCGAGTCGCAGATACGTTGTATCACCGTCAGCGTCTCTCTCAATAGATTCAAGTCTGGCATCATCTTCACTACCTTCCATTGTATGACACCCTTGGCGGGGTGTCAAGGTTTCCTATTCACTTTTCAAAGATGGGGTGATGATTCCTCATCGCCCCTAGTAGAACCTCGGAGACTTGAACTCCGGCCTGCCGGGCTTCAACCGACCGCTCTTCCAGTTAAGCTAAGGTTCCGTATGGAAAGTGCCGGAGTCGAACCGGCGTCTGGGGCTTTCGGCCCCCGTTTTGCCTCGCATGGGATTCCAGCTCTATTGCCTAGGTGGAACTGAACTCCTCATGCGACCTCAAACTAACTTCCCTCACTGTCTGCACTTACTCTAGCACCACTCTTATATTCGAGTCAAGACCTTTTTTGAAAAAGAAAGGCCGAACTTCCTGTGGAGGAGGTTCGGCCCGTAGAGCGCTGAGATTCTGTCGAGAATCACTTACACCACGGTACAACCTCCGGCGCGGCCATTATGGCGCACAGGGAGTCCAAAGCCCGTTGCCGGGACGATGGGGTTGGATGTGGTATAGGATTTCACGTGCTGTTCTCTCAGGTGTCGCAATCAGTGTTGATATGCGAAGTGTACTCTACGGGTCTTATAAGAGGATTATCAGACCCTCTCTCGCCTTTCTGGGGAGTATAACCCTGGGGCTACCTCCTCCATTCCAAGATTTCGACTTTTTTTCAGCCGAGTAGCTTTTTGACTTCCAGCACGGAGTCCCGCTCTTGGTCCATCAGGTCTTCCAGCCGCCTTTGAACGGTCGGAAGGGGAAGCTCACAGGCGAACTCGTGAGCTGCCGTGTAGAGACCATGAGCTTGAGTCTCCATATCGAGCGCGATCTTCAAGAGGTCCTCATGGGACATCGTAGAGACCCCATCGAACTCGAAGTCAAGGTCGTAATGCGTAGAAGCTTCGACACCCAGATCAGATAGAAGCTGCCTGACTTGACCCAGGTGAATAACCGACTCGGCGGCCTCTCCTTCAAAGAAGGGAGCCAGGGTGAGACGGTGTACTCCTCGACAGAAGGTCGCCATGTGGCCGTACAAAGCAAAAGCTCGTAGCTCAAGCTCTACGGCGGTCTTCAGGTGCTCTACTAGAAGCGTCTTGTACGGGTTCTCACCACTCGTCATTGTCGTCCTCGTAGCCATAGACATCATCCTCATCGTCGAGAAGATCGTACACGTCATCTAGACGGTCCTCCTCCTCGACGTCCACATCGTACCCCCGGTCCTCAAGGTCCGTGATACGGGCTTGAAGTTGACTATCGTAGTCATCCTCATCAGAAGAGTTGATAGTGAACACCAACTGCAAGGTCACCTCTGTCTGCATCGTCTTCTCCTTACTTCAGTTGCTCATAGAGCTTGTCGTCATCCCCACACTTGGTCTTGAGCGCGTCAAGCCAAGCCTGGGATTTGATCTTGAACATACCCGGACCCTTACGGTCGGGCACCCCTTTTACAATCACGCCCTCGAAACTCATCCCTTCCAGTGTCGATTCTCTGACGGATTTCACGAACTCGGCGTCCACACTACCGTGGTGAAGCAGAGGAGCGTGTGGAACGTCCTCGAAAACCTTCAGGAAGTCTTTGGGGGGCAGGATGCCTTTCTTGTGGACGTTGACGTCAATGAGCAAGACCTCCTTCTCCTCATCCGGGTCATGGGCTCCACAGAACGAAGAGGGACCGAAGAACTCACAAAAGAACACCGCGCGATCCCATCTATTCTCCCGTGCGATCTTGTCCAGAGAGTCTCCGTAACGCTCCAGAAAGAGCGGCTTCGCAGGACCCAGGATGGTATCGCTCTCGTCGAGCAAACGACGGCGCGTCCCAAACTTGTAGAACCCTTGCTTGCGACTCCACTCCACGCGGATGTTGCTGCCGTCGAGCTTGTCGAAGACATAAAAAATCCCCGTCTTGATGTTACGGGGTATGGAAGGGTAAGACTTCATTTCATTGTCCTATCAGGACCGCGCGACTCGTTGCTGCTTCTTCCAGGCGCGGTACGTCTGCTTGTCCTCGGGGCTCATGGCTCGCATGGCCTTGCGAGTCTGGCGAGCACCCAAGAGCGTATTCATCTCTCTCTTCGTGACCCCACGGAAGGTTTCATCTCCCACTTGGACATTGAACGTGATCTTCTCAATCACTGTGTCCTGGGGCTCCAGGGGGAACCACTTGTAACGCACCTGACCCGACTTGCTCGACGTTCTCATTGGGAAATGACGAACGGTCTTGCCTCCCACCGGCTGGCCGAACGCGTCTTGCGAAGGGCTCGTGGTGGTCCGGGTTACAGGTTGGCCGGTCTCGGCGTTACGGGCTACAGTAATGCGGGCAACGGTCATAGTCAACTCCTTTTTCTCTCAGGGGGTCGTATCAGCTTTATCTTTGAGGCGGCGGAGGTAGTCTCTCCACACGTCTCCTGCGCTCAACAGAATCCGTGCCGTGATGTCCATTAGGGCTACCACGATCATATACAAGAAGTAGGGTACGAAGAGAAGACCCCACAAGGTCAAGAGAGCCCATCTTCTTAGCTTCTGCATATGCACTCCTTCTAAGCCTTTGGGGAGAATCGAACTCCCATCTCATCCATACCAAGGATGTGTTCTAGCCGTTGAACTACAAAGGCGTCGGGTTAAGTCCCGAGGTCATGAAAACGTATCACCCATATCTTACCATGCAGGGCAGCTTCGACGAACTCGCCCTCCTCGGGTGGACGGGGGAACTTACTCTCTTCTACGATGATGGTCCCATACCGAACCTTGCCCTGGACCACTCTCTTGACTCGTAGAGTGGCCTCCCCCTCCAATACGAACTGAACACGACCTGCATACCATTCCCCTTCAAAGGGGCGCTCAAAGAGAAAAGGCTGGTCAGAGTCCCATTGCTCGGGAGGGATCGAAGGGGGGTGAACCACCTCACCTCTCTCTTCAGCCCTCTTGGAGATCAACGCTCGGGTCATACTCAAGGGAGGAGCTATCATGTCGTCGTGAACAGCCTGAGCTTCCCTAAGAGAGCCTCTACTGAGGTACTTATCCACCAAGACGTTCAGGAGAATAGAACCACGCCCTACATCCTCTAGAAACTCTTCGTAGAGAGTGCTCCCGACCAGTTCGGGGATGTAGAGGAGCGTCTGAAAGGTCTCCTTGGTCTCTTCAGACAGAGGAATCCGTTGGGGCACCACTATCGGCATCGCCACCCTCCCTCTGCACCAGAACGATCTCGACCTCATATACAGTGTGCAGAAGCTCACCTACAACGGGCTTGGGCTCGATGTGCTTGGTGTCAATCCACACAGAGGTTCCTACCCACTCCTCCTCCAGCTTTGGACCCAAATGTGCCCGGTCATACTCATCACTGACGTACAGGGTGTCCACTCCGTTCTCGGTGATCTCTACCACCTTCAGGGTCCGAACGTAGCGTGTGGGGTGTGTCTCGTCAGACCGGACCGTTCGTGACCTCACCTTCACTGTATCCCCCACCTTGGGGTCGTCGTAGTTCAGGTCGGAGAAGGCATGGATCACTCGGGAGGACCACAAAGGACCACGGAAACTCTTCACGACTACACCGGGACCCATTATTTTGGTGGAGTAGTTGCTATCTTTGTCAAAAGACGTGATTTTACCGTAAACCCACCCTTCGGCGTCCCGGCCCCAGAAGTCATACGCATCGTTTTCGGCCATTTCATGCTCCTTTGAGAAAAAGACTCCCTCGAAATTTAAGAGGGAGCCAGCGGAGAGGGAGGGATTCGAACCCTCGTGCCCCGTGAGGGACCACCCGAGTTCCAGTCGGGGGCGATAAGCCAAGCTCTGCCACCTCTCCGTTCGGGATCACTAACGCCTTATAAGCGAATTAGCGTCCCGATTCTGTCAAGCGTTGACCGGCTTGAGGAAGGAGGCGTCGTACCATCCCATCTTCATGATCCGATCATCCTGAATCGTCAGGGCGACCTCGTACCCCAGGAACGAGTCCCCCGCATCATTCTCGAAGTGAATGAACGCAGACACGCGACCCGGCCCGAGCTTGCCTGCGGGACCGAAGTTGAGGTAGACCTCATCTCCGATCTCATACTCGGCAGACGTGCTCTCGGAGGTTGCGAGGGGGGTTCCCTTGCCGTGAAACACGTCTTTCTTCAGATTCTTCATACTCACTTCCTGCTGTTAGGGATTTGCTTGAGGGGCTTCAGACCAACCGAGGTCAGAGCCCTCCTGAACTTCCACTCCAACACCTTCTGGTGAAGAGAGGGGAACACTGCCGCGATCATGAGGATAACGGCGATGACTGCAATAGTGGACCACATAGTAACTCTCTTTGTCAAGTGAAAAAGGACACGAAGTCCATGATCTCGGTCAGGTCAAGGGTGACCACGGGACCTCCTCGACTGCCGAGGAGGGCGATCTGATTCTCCTGTGTGTTGAACACTAGGATAGGAGACGACAATTCCTCCGCGAGCGTCTTTAGGTCTTCCATCGTCACCGCCGTGCTCGTGAGGTACTCGGGCTTCATATCGCGGGCAGGACCTTTGGGGACTACCACACGAAGAGAAGTACCACTTACCTCAAACGAGACGTGAGTCTCCGACACCTCATACAAGTCGTGGTTATACATCCGAGCAAACACACGGCTCGACCGGAAGTTTCTAAGAACATCGGGAAGAGCCTCCACCTGAAGCTGAAAGAGGGGGGAACTCTTCCCGGTCACGAACCGAAGAGAGTTCTTCTTCTTCATGTAAAAAGTCAGGGGACGGTCCAGAACCTCCAAGGCATGATCGGGGACCAGATAGCCTCTCTTGAGGGTGTGCTCGACGATCTGTCGGATCTCCGAGGTTTCGTCCGCGTAAAACAGAGGCATCCCGTCATGATGCGGTAAGATAGAAGGCAGGTCCAGCATCAACATGTGATTCACGCCCCCGAGAGGGATGATAGCCTGCTCGAAATTCTCCTCGGACAGCGCACTAAGCATCATGACGACTCCCATTAGGCGGGGTGGGCCTTAGCCTCATCCAGAACTTCAGGCGTAAAGTACGCCTCTAGGATATTACGGTCGTACTTCCTCACGAGGATCTCGCGGGCCTTCCTTCGGGCTCGGTAGAGACGGCTCATGACGGTTCCGACTGGAACTCCCAAGAGATCTGCGGCCTCTTTGTAGGACAGGTCCTCCACGTCCACCGCTTCCAGAACGTCGTAGAAGATATCATCGAGGTTATCAGAAAGCAAGGCCAAAATAGCCTCCTGCTCCATAGAAGAGGAGTGATCCTTCGAGCACGCAGTGGATGCTGTATAGCTACGGAGAGTCGGAGTGTGATTCACCACGATTTCGTGGTACTTCTTTTTGCGCCGATGACGGTTGACGAACAAATTGTAGAGGATCGTGAAAAGCCACGCTCGGAGATTCGTCCCCTTCGTGAACTTATCCTCGTTGACAAGGGCCTTGACGATGGTATCTTGTACGAGGTCTTCGGCAGCACCACAGGAGCCCTTGTAGAGTGTTTGGGCTCGACGTGAAAGTGCTTCTTTGTGCTCTTGAATGCTTTGCAAGAACTCTGCGTTGACAGCAGAGACTTCATTGGTCATATAGACTCCTTTTGATGTTTGGACTCACTCGCAACGGCGAGGTGTTCAACTATAGCACCATAGCCGGTGCGAAGCAAGTCTTTTATTTTACACTGAGTGCCTGGAGACGAACATGAAGATTCTAGACGTACAGCCGACGCCCAACCCCAACGCGATCAAGGTGGTGGTTCAAACCAACCTGACCCCGGTAGGAATTAGGTACCTCACTGCCTCCCAAAACCCAGAGCATCCGGTTATCCGGGCGCTGACTCTTAGAACCTCGGTACAAGACGTGTTTGTTCAAGGGTCCGAAATCACGATCGTCTTCGACCCCGACATCGCAGAGGACGGGAAAGAGGAGCTGAGATGGGTTGGAGCCCAGATCAGAATCCTCGACGAGAGCGACGTGTTGAGCTACGAGCCCCCTGTGGCCCATGCGGGAAAGCCCGGAGATCCTATGCTCTTGTTCATTGAAAAGGTCCTCGAAGCCGAGATCCTGCCTTACCTCCGAAGTCATGGAGGTAGCGCTGAGGTCGTCGGCATGGATGGAAACGACGTCCTCTTGCGTTACCTTGGAGCTTGTGGGGGGTGCCCCGCCTCTCTGGGAGGCACGCTTGACGCGATCGAGAGCCTGCTCCAACAGGAAGTAGAACCAGCCTTGCGTGTTCGTTTGATTTGAGGTAGTGTTCATCGTTCTACTCTTGGAGGTGCCCGTAGCCTTAGATAGCTGACCGGGATAACCTCAAGGATCGGCACTCCACGAAAATTCTAAAAAAGAGGTCAACATGGCAAAAAAAGGGTACGAGGGAGACGACATTCAGGTCGTAGAAGGTCGTGACGCCGTAAGGATGCGACCCGGCATGTATATCGGAGGAACCGACAAGGCGAGCCTGCACCACCTGATCTGGGAGATCGTGGACAACTCGGTAGACGAGGCCATGAACGGGCACGCCTCCGAGATCAACGTGACTCTCCACGCCTCGGGCGACCGCGTGACCGTCAAGGACGATGGTCGAGGCATTCCCCTGTCTATCGAGAAGAAGACGGGAAGACCCGCCGTGGAGGTCGTCTTCACCAAGCTGCACGCGGGGGCGAAGTTCGATGGGGGATCATACAAGTCCTCGGGTGGCCTGAACGGAGTGGGCGCGTCTGTGACGAACTTCTTGTCGAAAGACCTCTCGGTTCGCGTCTTTCGTGATGAGGTCATCCATCAACTGGCTTTCGAGCAAGGCATCTTGACGCAGGAACTCGAAGAGGTGGGGACGTACTCGAAGCACTCTAGACAAGGGACCGGAACTGAGGTGACGTTCGCTCCAGACCCCGAGATCTTCCCCAGCGTCGTCTTCGACCCGGTTTACATTCGGGAGAGGCTGGAGGTCAAGACGTATATCAACCCCGGTCTCAAGATCACGTTCACGGAAGAGGCTACGAAGGAGAAGGTCACCTTTCATCACCCTGATGGGATCGTCGAGTTCTTGACCCACATCGTCACCCGTGAGAAGGCCACCCCCGTCCATACTCCTGCGATCTGCATTGCGGGAGAGCCCGAGGGAGATTACGGTCTAGAGTACGAGGTTGCCTTGCAGTGGACCGAGGATACCTCTGAGACGTGCCTGAGCTTCGTCAATTCGATCCCAACGCCCCAGGGGGGTACACACGAGTCAGGGTTCAGGGACGCGCTCTACGCTGCCGTGCGGGCGTATATGGAGACTTCCTCGGACGTTCCCAAGAAGCTCACCATCCGAGCCGAGGACATCAGGGAGGGAATCAAGGCGATCGTGAACCTCAAGACCGAAGGGGAGAAGCAGTTTCAATCCCAAAACAAGGTCAAGCTCACGAACCCCGAGATTCAACCTCGCGTTTCAGGAGACCTCAAGGTGAAGCTGGAGAGCTACCTGTTCTCCAACCCCTCGACCGCAGATGTGATCGTACAAAGGATTGTGGCGTCCGCTCGTGCTCGCGAAGCCTCTCGTAGCATCGCCAAGAAAACGCGATCCTCCAAAAAGAACGCCCGCAAGCTCACTCTTCCAGGCAAGCTCGCAGACTGCTCCTCCAATGAACCCTCCGAGTGCGAGATCTTTCTGGTGGAGGGGGACTCTGCCGGGGGGAACGCAAAGGTAGCACGCAACCGAGAGACGCAGGCGATCCTCCCTCTGAGGGGGAAGGTCCTGAACGCAGAGACGGCCAAAAGCTCGTCGGTGCTCAAGAACAAAGAGCTTTCGGGTATCGTCGAAGCCCTCGGATGTGGGGTAGGAGACACTCTGGACCTTGACGATCTCCGCTACCACAAGGTCATCCTGCTCATGGATGCGGACTCAGACGGGCACCACATCTCCACGCTCTTGCTCACCTTCTTCTACCGCTACATGCCAGAGCTTATCGAGGAGGGGCACGTCTACATCGCAGCCCCTCCCCTGTACCGCATCATGCACGGTAAGGATCGCTACTGGGCTGAGACAGACGCAGAGAAAGAGAACCTGATTCAGAAGCTCACCCTACAAGACGCTCGTAAGAGCATCGAGGTGTCTCGCTTCAAGGGTCTGGGGGAGATGATGGCGAACACACTCAAAGAGACCGCGCTCGACCCTACGACCCGCTCATTGATCAGGGTGGAGATTCAAGACGGGACCGAAGAGGATACCGACGACATGATCTCGAGCCTCATGGGTAAGGACGCCAGCGCGAGGCAAGCGCTCATCGAGGAGAACCTCACTGATCTGGACTCTCTGGATTTTTGACGGCTTCGAGGAGCAGGCGCGCCGTGTTGTACGCGTCGTCGTATCCATTGTGATGCCTGCCCTCGAACTCTAGCCCGAAAGCGTCCAAAGTCCCTCTCAGTCCCGTGCGCTTCCGAGTAGACAGGCCGTTCTGGAACCTGAAGAAGTCGAAGGTACTCTTGAGGTCCAGTGCTTTGACATGGGGAACCTTGACCCCGTAACGCTCACTCTCTCGGATGAGCCAGTCCGTATCGTCCCCCCACCCTCCGAGACGATACGCCACCCCTGCCTCGGAGAACCTCTTCCAGAACGCCTTGAAGACCTCGCTAGCCTCCCTGGCAGTGCTCAGGTCTTCGGGAGCGATTCCGGTGAGGTCCGAGATGTAAGGGCTCAAAGGGACCCCCTCGGGGAGAGCTACGAACTCGTTGAAGAAGGGTTCAATGGTGCGTCGAAGCAAGTCGACTTTCACGGCTCCAACCTGTATGATGTCCATCTGAGTCTGGTTTTCAAACTCCAGATCAAGCACGACAAGTCTCATAGTTAAGCTCCAGAGGGTAGAGGATCAAAAAGGCGCTTGCATAACGTATCAAAAGACGCTATATTGCAACTATGCCTGAATGTTCACAGGCGGTCAACTCGTTTCATCTATGGGTTCGCACTAGGCGGACCCGAGGTAACACAAACCAGAGGAATGACCTATGGCAGAAAAATACCCCGTTCTCGCACTCCGTAATCTGACGGTGTTTCCCGAGAACATCGTACCTCTTGCAGTGGGCCGTCCGCGTTCGGTCGAACTGATCCTCACGGCGGCAGAGATGCCCGAAGGTGAAGACGAGATCCTGCTCATCGCGCAGAAGGATTCGGGCGTCGACTCTCCCACACAGGATGACCTCTACACGGTGGGAACCATCGCCAAGATCCTCAAGATCGTCAGAATCGGGTCTGCGAGCAACGTTCAGTTGAACGTCATGGCTCAGTGCGTGCGGCGTGTCCGGCTGACGGACCTTGACCAGTCGGGCAAGTTCGACGTCGGTACGGTCGAGGAGTTCCCCGTGGTCGAGGGTGATCCCATCGAGACGGAGGCACACTTCAAGCACATGAAGTCGCTCGCCAAGGAGATGCTCGAAACGATCCCCAACATCCCGAAAGAGGCGGAGCCCTACATCACGGCGGCAGACGAGCCTCTCAAGCTCGCTTTCTTCGTCGCGGGGAACCTCGATGTGGACGTCGCGGAGAGGCAAGAGATCTTGGAGCAAGAGAACATGATCGATCTTCTCCAGAAGGTCGAAGAGGTCGTGACTCGCCAGATTCAAGGCGCCAAGGCGGCGGAGGAGCTTCAGAAGTCCATCGCCTCTGAGACGGAGAAGACTCAGAAAGAGTGGTACCTCCGTAAGCAGATGGAGGAGATTCAGAAGCAGCTCGGGGAGGAGGACGCCCTCTCGGGTCTCCTCAAGAAGATCGAAAGCGCCGACCTCCCCGAAGAGGTCGAGTCCGCCTGTCTCAAGCAGATCGATCGCCTTCGTGGGATGCAGAAGGCGTCCTCGGAGTACTCGGTCACGCTTAACTACGTGGAGACGCTTCTCGACGTGCCGTGGAACGTGCAGAGCGACGACAACCTCGACCTCCAGTCCGCTCAAGAGATCCTCGACAACGACCACCACGGTCTGGACAAGGTGAAGAAGAGGATCGTCGAGTTCCTCGCCGTGCGCAAGCTCAAGAATGACATGAAGGGGCCGATCCTGTGTCTCGCGGGACCACCGGGTATTGGAAAAACGTCGCTCGGTAAGAGCATCGCCCGCACCCTGGGTCGAAAGTTCATTCGCATCTCCCTGGGTGGTGTTCACGACGAGTCCGAGATCCGTGGGCACCGTAGAACCTATGTCGGAGCGATGCCTGGAAGGTTCGCCAAGGCGCTCATCAAAGCGGGTACGAACAATCCCGTGATCCTCCTCGACGAGATCGATAAGCTCGGCAAGGATTTCCGAGGTGACCCCCAGGCGGCTATGCTTGAGGTTCTGGACCCCGAGCAGAACAACACGTTCACCGATCACTATGTCGAGCTTCCCCTCGACCTCTCCAACGTTCTCTTCCTGGCGACCGCGAACCAGCTTGAGAACATCTCGGGTCCTCTTCGCGACCGCATGGAGATCATTCAGGTGCCTTCGTACACCTCGAATGAGAAGCTCCAGATCGCCAAGAAGCACCTCGTGCCCAAGCAGCTCGACCGTCACGGCATCGTGCCCGAGAATATCGAGTTCCAAGACGAGGCTCTCGCCTATGTCATCGATCGCTACACGCGTGAGGCTGGCGTCCGCAATCTGGAGAGGAGGATCGCGGACCTCGCACGTTCGGTGGCCGTGACCGTCGCGAACACCGAGGAGACGGAGCGCATCAACGTGAACGTCACCTGTGACCCCGACTACGTGTCCGACAAGCTCGGCCCAGAGCGCTACACTTCGGAGGTCAAGCAGCGCACGAGCGTCTCGGGCGTCGCTACGGGCCTCGCGTGGACTTCCGTGGGCGGTGACGTTCTCTTCGTCGAGTCGGCAAAGATGCCGGGGACGGGGAAGGTCAAGCTCACGGGTCAGCTCGGTGACGTCATGAAGGAGTCGGCTTCGGCAGCGGTGACCTTCCTGCGGTCCAACGCTGCCGACTACAACCTCACCAAAGAGGTCTTCGAGGAGCAGGATCTCCACATCCACTTCCCCGCTGGCGCGATCCCCAAGGATGGGCCTTCTGCGGGAGTGACCATCTTCACAAGCCTCCTGAGCACGCTTACGGGCGTCAAGGTTCGTAACGATGTGGCGATGACTGGCGAGATCACGCTCCGAGGCACCGTGCTCCCCGTGGGCGGAATCAAGGAGAAGCTGACCGCTGCTCACCGCGCCGGGATCAAGCGTGTTCTCATCCCGAAGCTTTGCTTCAAGGATCTTCGAGACCTCCCCGAAGAGGTTCGTGACGACCTGGAGATCATCGCTCTGGAGACGGTCGAGGAGATCCCCGAACTCGCCCTCGACGGTCCTCTTCCTGCGGTCCCCGTGATCGATGGTGAGGATGACAGCAACACGGGCTCTGTGGTCAACTGACCCGAGCCTAACACACGCTACACGGCCCTTCTCGTCCGCGAGAAGGGCCTCTTTATAGGAGAATGACAATGGGCCTATACGCAGGGTTCAGGTTCGTCTACGTGCTCAAATGCGAGGACGAGGATGACTTCTACAACTTCCGGCTGAAGATCGCCAAGAGTCAAGAGTTCACCCAGACCTGGGAAGATGATGAGATCCCCATGTTCGGGCTGAAGACCAAGAGCAAGGTTTCCGACCTCGATGTTCACCTCTACGACCCCGATGACGATCACGAAGGTCAATGCTTGCCCTACCACATGGACCGACAAGCGTTCCAAATCTACATGTTTTGCGGCTTTACCGATCCTCTATCCGTGAGACAGTTGGACAACAGGGTCAAGGTCTGCAAAGAGACTCTCAAGGCGCTCAAAAAGCTGTTCCCCGATCGGAAGCCCTCCTTACACATAGAGCCGTACTGGTCATAAAAAAAGCCCCCTCTTTACGAGGGGGCTTTTCCGTTGGAGGGTCTTCAGGGCTCCGTATAACGCTCGGCTCGGGTGAGCATGTAGTAGGATAGAGGGAGCGTTGCCACGAGAAGGAGCATCCCCACGGTGATCAGGGGGAGAACATAGATGGCGGTCCCCAGCATCATCATTCCGATCCCCACCGAAAGGCCGATGAACTGCGTCCAGAACGCTTCTTGGTACAGGGTCTCTTGTGTCTTGGGTAGTTTCACTTCAGCTCCCCTACGAACTCGCCCGTTGATCCGAAGCCTCCCCGGTTATCCTTGACGGACCACTCCTCCAACGTCTTTTCGACCAGATCCATGCGGTAGTAGGGCAGGAGAACCACCTGACAGAATTTCTCTCCAGGCTTGAAGACGAGAAACTCGTCCTGCTCCTCGATGAACCAGTGAAACTCCTTGTCTATGGGGCAAAGAGCAGAGGTAAGGAGATCATTGCGTGAGACCCCCCACTCCTCAAACTTCTTGTCCATTTGCTCCGTGTCGTGAACCACATCCATTGGGACCCTACCCAGGAAGATCTTCTTCTTGGACTCCCTGGACAAATCCACGATGAGGTGATCTTCAGGGCCGCAGTAGGAAGGGTCAATGATTCCGATGGTGTTGGAGATGCGCACGTTCTTCTTACGCGAAGAGGATCGGGGTGCGAGTAGAAGCCAGGACCTCACAGGGACCTTGAACAGAATCCCGGTATCGATCGTGCGTCGAGAGTCATAAGGGAGCACGACACACCCCTCATCCTTGGGTAGAGAGATGTCGTAGCCTACGGACCCTCCCTCCGAAAGAAACGGGGTGACCCCGAACTTGCCACAGACTTCGACTTGGACCTCTTCAGCTTTCATAGTTGACTCCTTGGGGGTGGAAAGGTACGCATGGGTGTACGAAACGTCCCATAACGACGTCACGTTCCCGACACCTTAATCTACCCGAGGATGGGGCTCAACTGAAATAAGCGTTATGGATCTTTCCTGCGAACTCTTGCATGTCCAGGGACAACTGCTCCCTGCCGGTCACACCTAGCTTCTGAGAGGTCGTAGCAGGGAAGGTGAGGTGTATGACGTTAGAGTCGGAGGAAGCCTTCAGAGCCCCGTTAAAGCTCAACACGGCGCGATACATGGAAGGTCGGACGCCGTACCGGGCTTTACGGAGGATGAAAGGCAAGCCCGTGAGGGCTTGGAGTTCCATGACGAGGATTTTAGCCTTGGTCTCATGCTCGTCGTCGATGATGACCGGGATGTCCCGAAAAGGGGTTTGCTTCTTCACGTCAACCTCACTCGTTAGAGAAGGAGCTGGACAGAATAGAGGTCAGGCGACCCATTGTCCGCTGTGCTCCTTCAAGGTCTTCTGGTAAACTCAGGAGAAGCGTACCATCGGTAGCGAACAATGTCAACCTTTTCGTCAAAGGGTCCTCAGCCACTTCTCCAACACGCCACTTCTCGACTACGAGATTCTCGAAGGTGCTCATCAGGGAGTTGCCCAAGCGCGCCTGGAGCTTTCCAGAAGCCACTACGGACTCGGCTTCCCCTCGGGATATGAACATGCCCAAGGGGGACTTGCGGTCTTTATCCAAACCCGAGACGACATAGAAGTGTTGGAGCATGTGGAGGCTCATGGAAGAGGGTGCAGATCCCAAGCTCTGCACGAGGTTCACGATACGCGTAGACTCCCCTGTAGGGGTCAGTACACGTGTGTGGATGGTATAGGACTCCAGACCCAAGGTCAGGGACACGAGGCGGCTTAGAAACGCCTTGGGAGGGACAGGACCCGAAGCTTCCAGAAGGATATGGCAAGTGGGACCTACGACCGTGTAGGATACACTCAAGACCCGGCAATGGGTCTTGAGGATCGCTTCGAGCACAGAAAAACCCTCATGGAGACTGGAGTTGTCCATGAGGGTCGACATTACTCAGGCTTTGGGCCGAATTCGCGGTCAATGTCTACAGGGGATAGGATAGACAGGCGGCGCAATACGCGCTCGGGATCTCCCTGAATAGAACGGAGGAGACGAAACCGGGGGTCTTCTTCAGGGAGACCGTTGGCTTGTGCGCGCTCTAAGGCCGTCTTCTGGAGATAAATCCAGTTAGTAGACACTGCCTTCTTCTTGGGGTCGCGTCTCGACGCAGGCTTTTTGAGGTATTTGCGCATGGTTCTCTTGGTCATGATTCTACGAGCTTGCCGTTCTTGATCGAGGCGACCTGCTTGCCTCTGATTCCAGGGAGAACCATCTGTTGCAGCTCGGGGCTCACCTTGTCGAGCGCCAAGTCCCACACGAGGTCAATCACCATACCCGCCGTGATCATAAGCGGCTGGTTGTTGTAGACAGTTGACTCGACGGTGGTCGCCAGAATACGACCCGAGCGACCCTTGAGACGGAGCTTGAAATAGTACACGGGAATGGTGACTCCCACGGGCTTCACAAACTCCATAGGGAAACGCACCTGAATTCTCTTGTCTCCCGCGATGAGCTTGGGAGACTCGTGGAAGCCCCAGTCTACAACCTCTACATAGATGTCCTGACCTTCGATCATCCTTTGGATGACGTCTTGCTCGGTCTCGGTCAAAGGCACGTAATTAGAATAGCGATTCATCGAATACCTCTACTTGGTTCGGTTCAGAGCAGGCGAATCTTGTACGCACGATCGCGGCCATCCCGACCACTACGCACAACGAACTTGACGCGCATACCCACGTTTACATCTTCGGCGTTGTCAAGGCCCTGGAAGTCACTGAAGTGAGCAAACACATCAGCCTTCGAGGCACGTCCGATGAAGCCGAATCCACGCTCCTTGTCGTAGAACTTGACTTCACCGTCTTCTTCCTCCATCGTAGGAGGGGACAGGCGCTCTACTTCGATTGCCTGGAGACCCTTGTGTCCCTGGACCGGCTTGAAGCGAACTTCTTCGCCTCCCAGGAGCATGTCCCCTTCGACATCCGTAACGTGTACGAAGTAGTCTTGATCCTCAACCTCAACGAAGCCAAACCCTCGTTGGTAGTTGAAGAATTTTACTTTTCCTTGCAGCTTTTCCATAAGTCGCCATCCGAACGTATTGCAGAGACTCCGAAGTGAAATCCATTCAAAATTCGGAGTCTATAAGTACAATAGCGTTCAGGTGTCGAGCCCTTCCTCGGCTAGATCCTGCCCAAGCTTGGACAGGAAGAAGCTCACGGAAAGAGTGGCCAGATACTCATCTTGAAGAGCTACGAGCCTCGTATGGACATCCATCACGGCGTCTTCATCCTGAGAGTCAACCCCATCGAACACCCCTTCTACTTGGGCACGTACCATCACATGAGTCATCATCTCATGGATCTCATACAGGGACAGGATGTCCTCGTCGTGTGAGACGAGTCTCCTCTTGTTGACCTCCAACTGATCGTGGTGTTGCCTGAGCAACGGGAGCACACGCTCATTGAGCACATCGGTCATTTGCTTGAGGCCCCCAGACAGCATCTTCAACGTCCTCCTTAACACATCATCCATCAGTCTTCGCCTCCCGAGGGATCGCGGAACACGCCCGGACCAATGTAAGGAGAGTTGTCCCGGTAAGGGGTGTTGATTCTGCGCTGGAAGTCGTCAGCAAGGTCTTGGGAATCACGAATCGTACCCTCTTTCGCCACGAAGTCCAAGATGCGTTGAGAGGGAGGCTCGCAGCAGCCCAAAGACACGCACTCTCCGATCGCCTCGCGCGCGGCAGGAGTCGTGCAGATGATTTGGTACACGTGCTCCTCGGGTAAGGTGTTCAGGAAGCATTGCCCTTGACTGAACCAGAAGCAGTGTGTAGGACACGAAGGACGTGTTAGGGTAGGTACGCTTGGCTTGTCGCCACATTCATCGCTCATCTTCTATCACCTTTGCACATGTCTTGGAACCCCCACTCCTCCAACTCATCATCGTCTTCGTATTCATCCATATCGTAGAAAATGTCTATATCCAGTCCGTCAGACTTGAGCACCTTGTAACCCTTGGAGTACGGGTCAACCTCTCGCCACGCATCGTCGAAGGTCAGGTCCGTCGAGTCGAAGTCGAGTTCGTCCTCTCCAAGCACCGCGATACGCCGTAGAAGCTCTCGAAGATGTGCTCCAGGGAGGTTTCTCTCTTCGGAGACCTCCCAAAGCTTCGCCGCACCCTCTTCTGAGAGTTCGACGCCCTCCAACTCCGCGAGGTATTTGATGACCCGGATGCGAATCTCACCCTGGGGGGGATCAACAGCCCAGATCTCGTCAAACCGACCGGGCCGCTTCAAAGCGTCGGGGAGATGCTCCAAGTGGTTCGTCGTGGCAATGAGCAGGGGGATGTGATTCTCGCTCTCCTCGAAGAACCCCAGGAAGAAAGCGAGGTCTCTCTCTCCCATACGGTCCAGATCGTCGACGATGAAGATGTCGGGCCTTAACGTCTCCAAGACCTCCAAGAGCGTATGGATCGAAACCCTGGACAGAATTTGCACTGAGATAGAACACACACGGCCTTCTAGCTCTCTGCCTGCCTGTTGAGCCAGAGTCGACTTGCCTGTACCTGGGGGACCATGTAGAATGACGGAACGTCTAATCCCAGCGTCGGAGAATTTACGCCACCTCTCGATGAGACGGTCTCCCTGATCGCCTTCATAGCGCCAGGGCACTTCAGCCTTCTCAGAAAAGGAGATCTTCCCCTCTTGATCGTCGTAGTTCACCTCAATGTGGCTCCCATGAGGTTCCCAGAGCAACTCCCTGAAGGTCGCGAGGATCTCGGGTCGGTCGAGGATTTGAGTCTCAGGCATGACCAGATCCGAAATGGAGTCCTGATTCTCTAGCCAGTAGAAGAACTTGCCCTCATCATACTCATGTTTCCACAAGGATCTCGAAGAGGGATCTTCGTCGTCGTCCCTGCAAACCAGCAAGCTCTTTTCCATGTCCAACAAGGGCAAGACGATCTCTGCGGTGTCTTGCTCTAGCAAACAGAACCCCGTCTTGATCAGGGTTTCAAACTTGAACTGCGTCTCTGAGAGGACCTTCTTATTCATCGGCCTGTCAGGCATGAGGAGGTCTGAGGCGATCGAAGTCAGATCGAGGAAGGCTCCCGCTGCTTCCAACGGATTCGGTTTCATCCTCACCGCGAAGTAGAGGTCTGCACCTCTCTCGAGTGCTTTACGCAAAGAAGAGGTCTTCTGAGCACTCATAGCCCTTCGGACCTTACCGAAGGTGTCGCGTAGTGTTGGACCATCACCATCAAAAGGTCTTCCCATACTTGAACTCCTCTAGCTCTTGGTGTACGGAGCGTAACAGTAGGTACATCCCGAGCCACACCCGAATTTGGGTCCCAGGCAAGGGTCTACACTAAGTAAACAATCGCACTGCGTTTCACGTCTCGAAGAATTTGATAGACCAAAGACCTCAGAGAGATGTGACGAGTCGATACACTCGGCGCGCCTGAACTCCCTCCCGTTCGCTTCAAGTAAACGAGAGTCGAGCCCACAAAATCCAGGCTGCAAATCTCCAGCGTCTTCGAGTAGACGGTCGAGAGCCTCCAACCGGGACACGCCATCGTAGTTCAAGTGGTCGTCGTGGAGGAGTGATACATCAAGCCTGACGCCAAGCTCCCGAATCTCCTCACAGAGTGTTTTCCATCTGGTGTACCTTACAGGGTTGACAAAGAGATCCGTGGGAACCGGGGAGAACCTGACGCACACCTTGTCGGGACCTACGAGACTCACCAGATCCCGAAACCCCTGGAGTTGAGTCTCGAAGTCAGGCGCTCGGGGTTCAGCTTCATCCCATCCCGTAATCGTAACCGCCGTATAGACCCTGTAAGGCGCGAGCCACGTCATCATGGGGGTGAGTAAGGCTTGAGGGTGTTTCGTCCAAAAGAACAGCGTGTGGACGTGCTCCGGGTCCAAGCTCCACATCTTAAGCAACCCGTCTTCGGGGTCTGGTGCAAACACAAAACCCTGACGCGTGATGAGGTCACGGAGCCAGGGCTTGTACCAATGGGCCACGTCTGTCCAACGAGAGAGCGAGAGCGGTAGACCACGATGGAGGAGATGTTCCATTTCAGCTCACTTCTTCTTGCGGCGCTTCCACACCATAGCGTAGTGGAAGTACAGACGGTATCCGATGAGACCGAACACGGTGAGAGCCATGAATATGAAGATGCTTATGGCAACGGCTTCAGACATCACGAATCCTCAGAATTTACGGGGAGATCGCCTACGAGAACGAGGTGAGTTCTTGGTTCTCTGACGATAACGCTTCTGCTGCTGCTGGTAGTTCGGCTTCCTGCGGCGCTTCTTCTGCTGTCGGTTTCTCCGACGGCGAGCAGCGGGGTCTTGACGAAGCCTCTTTCTACGGGACTTGTAGTCCCCAGGGCGAGACTTGAGGGTCTTTTTTCTCAAGGCATCCACGACCTCATCATCATCGTCCTCTTCGAGATCTCCGGCTTCCCTGGAATCATCTTCGTACCAATTGGAGTCCGTAGAGTCCTCGTCATACCACGAAGCAGTCTTGGACCCACAGCCGCAGTCCTCGTCTCCACCACACTTGCAGGTCTCGCCGCAAGTGCATCCTCCCTCGCCGCACGCTTCAGGTAGCATATCAGCTAGCTTCAAAATCTCTTGCGCAAATGTCATGGCATCCTCTTTGATCGAAGAGTACATCGCTCTTTGTGTAGGTACATTTTCCTCCACCCACCTGCCTGAAGCATCGCGGCTGAAAGTGAACGTTCGAGTGATCTCGGGGAAATCCCCTTCAGGCATTTCATTATACTCGAAGCTCGTGTTTTGATAACGGCTCCTGGCCTCTTGCCAAGCGTCAGAGCGCATCTTCTTCTTGAAGACGTAGAACACGTCAGCCGGGGTATAGTACCTCGCGGTGTTGCTGTCCTCTCGGAACTCCAAGAGTGTCATGGCCCCTATGGCTTCCCAGTTGGGCATGTAGAGGAAGTCACGGTTCAGCGCCGTCAGGTACGGACTGGGATCTGCCGGATCATCCTCTGGGTACGAGCCTGTACCGACGAGGTGAGTCTCCCCGTTGAGTACAACGTAGTACAGGTATGTGCCGGTTTTGAGATAGAACATGAGCTACTCCGTGGAGACACACGACGTGATCTAAAGGTAAAATAGTGAAGGGCGCCTCCCAATGGGAAGACGCCCTTCGTTCACTCTGGGTCTGAGATTTCGCTCTACGGCTCTAGCTCTTGAGTCCAGTAGAGGTAATCGCGCCATGCGTCGGGGATAGACCTCTTGTTGAGGGTGAACTCAAGGTTGTTCACCGCCTTGGGCCTGTAAGGCTCATTGAGAAGGTGCATCCCGGCCTCACGAGGGGTACGGTTAGCCTTCTTGGAGTTACACTTCTGACACGCCGTCACGATGTTCTCCCACGTGGTGCCTCCCCCCGTGGAGCGGGGGATGACGTGATCGAACGTGAGATCGCTGATCCTGAGCTTATGGCCGTTCCCGGCCTTGGCACCGCAGTATTGGCACTGGTACCCATCACGAGCATAGATGTTCGCGCGGGAGAACTTGACCTTCTGACGGAACACGACGTACTTCGTGAGCACGATAACTGAGGGTACTTTGAAGGTCACTGAAGGTGAACTCACGTTCCAGTCATGGTACTCTTCCACTACACGGGCGACGCCGCGAACGAGGTACCCAATGGCATCCTGCCAGGAAACAAGTGAGTGTGGACGGAAATCTGCGTTCAAGACTAGACAATCTGCCACGGTGTACCTCCTTTTTATGTAGTGGCTAGGCTAGACTGTAAGACGAAGAATAGAGTTCGGCATGACGGGACGTAAGGTAACTGGGCTGCATGAGCACAGTACCTTCGGTGCCCGCCGTGGCGAACTTGCATAGGTTGATGTTGACGACGCAATGCATGTGCATTCTCCCTTCGAGTCTACTTTGGGTGGCCTAACAAAAGACTCTCACGAAGTCTAAGTCGGGATGCTTGTATCTTACGGGAAGAAATCTGCCTGTCAAGGAAAATTAAGGTGTTCTTGGAGATGAATCCCAGTACCTCCTCAAAGGTCTGAATTTCCTGTTTTATTTCAGCCTCGATTCCGTCCCGTACTTCGACGGCGTACCCGCTCTCCCTACAAAACACCGAAATTGCTACAGACGAAACCCCCGTACAGATAAACCGGGTCCATTCACTCTCTGGGTCGTGAATGTAGAGTTTCTGTACGTCTTCCCCTAGGAAGTGGGATAGAGTCTCAGCGGCAGTGTCCAAATCGAGAAAAACAGGTACGGTCATGTTCAGCCTCCAGATAGGAATGCGAGGATGCGTTGGGTCAGGATGCGGCTCGCGATGTTGCAGATCTCTTCTTTGAGGGCCTCATCATCGTCCAGAGAGTACAAGAACCCCAGAGGAGTCTTGGCACCTCCCGAACCCTGCTTACCTCCGGCATGGTCCTCTCCGAAGATGCGCTGGCAGAAGTCGTGGACGTTGATAGCCGAGTTTCGAGAGCGAACCGACGCCTCGATATGATCCTCAACAATCGCGTGGACCACAACAGTCTCTACACCTTCCATACGCATGAACTCATCGGCCATGATAGGAAGAGCGTCACGCTTCTTCCGAGTGAGAGACCCCAAAGACGAGATGAGCATCGAATCCTTGATCACCTTATTCTCGACGGCAGTCACCTTGAGATCGTACAGGTAGGATGGGAGAGAATACTGCATGATGTCTTGCAGCTTCTTACGGTCTACCTTGGTGATGAGATCCGAATGAGCCTTGATGTCCAGCGAGTTGCGGTTCTCCGACAGGAGGTTTGCGGTGTCATTGAGCAGACCGAACAACAGAGCCGTCGCCACTTGCAACCCCCTGTCCGTGCTCCAGTCCATGCCCATCTGCTCAAGGTGGTCCCACACGATCGTAGAACACGCCCCGCACGTCCTGATGTCGGAGATCGGGAAGTCGAGATCGAAATGGTGATGGTCCAAGACCACATGGAACTCGGGGAAGTCGTCGCCAAAGCCTGTATTTTGAGGTACGGTATCCACGACGAGTACGAGTTCATACTCGGAGAACTCGTACTTCGGCTTGTGCTTGAGTTGGATGTCGAGGACGTTTCGCATCGTCAGGTTTTGAGGATGCGAAACCTGCCCTTTGGCGAGGATTTCAGATGAGATGCCGTACTTCGACTCCAAGAGCCACTGCACACCCAGAGCAGACGCCATAGAGTCGGGGTCCGGGGTGTATTGCATGGTGATGACGGCCTTCGTGTCCGCATCAAAGGAGGAGAGGTAATCGTGTAGACGCTGTGTCTCAGATGAGACGAAAGCCTCCTCGACTCCAGACTCTTGAGACTCTTGATCGGAAACTTCAGACATAAACGCTCCAGGGGCACAGGTAATGACGCCCCTGATCAGATGAACCCTTTGAGAGAGGTCACCTTTCTCACCGGAGAGGGGCTGATATCCTTACGACCCGTCTCGCGGTTGGAGATCTCATTACGGAGCGTCTCCAGTTTGACGATCCGCTCGGCTTTGGAAGACAGGTCTTCCTCCGGGTCCGCGAACCGCATCTCCAATTTCAAATCCACCATCTCTTCCACAAGCTGACCTAGCTTCAGAGATTTAAGGTGCGTTACATAGGAGGATAACCACTCAGTCGCCATCTTCCTCCCCCTCATCTTCGTCTTCGGCCTCCTCGGGGAACTCGAAGTCGTCCTGTGCCATCAGCTCCAAATAGCACGAGATCTGCCCCAGAAGGTAACCCGCCTGCAACAAATAGTCAAAGTAAATCTCGGTGGTCTGCGAGTTTTCCCAGAAGAAGTTGGCCTCAATCTTGCCCGCATGACCGAACTTGAGGGTCAGGTTCTTCCAATCGTTGATCGGCAGGATGAACACGTCCTCCTCAGTCTCTTCAAACCCGTACTTCTCCAAGAGCGCCACGACATCTTCTCGTGAACACCTGTGCGTCAATTTCCATCGGTATGATGCCATCGTTTAACCTCCAGGGAAGTTGAGGATCTTGGACTTCTTCGAGCCCCAACCTTCCATCTTCTGCGTTGCCACCTCATAGCCATGTTCGACCGCGCGGCCTTTGAGCTTGGAGGCGAAGTTGATCTTGCTGTACCCCAAGGGATGCTCGGGGCAAATCACGTTGAGCTTGACCGTCCTGAAGTTCGGATCTTCGTTACGCTGCTGGAACAGACGAAGGTCTTTCATTAGCGGGAACGTCGTCGCAAGCTCCATCAGCCTCCAGACGGTCTCGAAAGGAGACGTGGGGAT
>Ga0180431_10000473_pt1 | contig 58366 bp, 61 predicted proteins | sample SS_ome_11_FD_132459 | JGI IMG/M metagenome (GOLD analysis project Ga0180431, IMG submission 132459) | Hypersaline lake sediment archaeal communities from the Salton Sea, California, USA - SS_1_MS_1 metaG | ecosystem: Environmental > Aquatic > Non-marine Saline and Alkaline > Hypersaline >... | reverse complement strand
GCTGTCGTTCGCCGGCACGTTGATGTCGACGCTTCCGTCTTCCGCTACTCCCACCGCATCATCCACAGCCACCGGCGGGTCGGGTGCCGACAACACGTCCACCGTCACCGTCGCCGTGTCGCATAGTCCGCTCGGGTCACACACCTCATACGTGAACGTATCGGTTCCGTTGAAACCCGGATCGGGAATGTAGTTCACCGTGTGATTCGGCCCGCGCACCACCGTCCCGTGACTCGGCGGTACCTGGCAATCGCAGACGATCTCTGCAAGGGTGTTGTCCGGATCGGAGACGAGAAGAGAGAAGAATCCCGTCTCTGTGTCCTCACTGGTCGTCCGCGTATCGTCGTTGGCCACCGGTGGGTCGTCCACTGGCGTGACATCGATCATCACCGTCGCCTGCGCACAACCGTGCCCGAGGTGCGGATCGCATACCTCAAACGTGAAGCTGTCCGGACCATGGTAGTCTTCGTTCGGCGTGTAGAGCAGATCTCCCGTATCCGGATCGAATCCGCTGATCGTCCCATTCGCTAGGCCGCTCACAATCCCGAAGCTGATCGGCTCGCCGACGTCGGCGTCACTCCCAATCAGTACGATCGCAAGCGGCGTGTCCTCCGGCGTCGTCAGACCCTGCGGCGTTGCCACCGGTAGGTCGTCGACGGGCTCGACCGTGATCGTCACGACTCCCGTATCGCAGGTACCCGACGGATCGCAGGCCTCGAACGTGAACGAGTCTGGTCCGTGGTAGTCAGCGTCCGGCGTGTACAGCAGTTCGCCCGTCGCCGGATCAAATCCACTGATCGTTCCATTCGTCGGATCCGTCAGAATCGCGTAGGTAAGCGCGTCCCCGTCCGGGTCCGTCGCCGTGACCGTGATCGGGAGGGGGGTGTCCTCTTCCGCAGTCGATGTCTCGTCATTCGCCACCGGCGGATCATCCACCGGCAAAACGGTCACATGGACGGCCGCCTCGTCGCAGACGCCTTGATCGTCGCAGATCTGGTACGTAAACACGTCCTGGCCGCTGAAGTTAGCAACCGGCGTATAGGTCACCTCGCCCGTTGCCGGGTCGACAACCACAGTTCCGTTCGACGGCTGAACCTTCACCGTCACGGTCGTTGGGTCGAGATCTCCGTCCGGATCGTTGTCATTGGCCGCAACATCGACAGTGATCGGCTGATCCTCAGACGTGATCGCGTCATCGTCCAGGGCAACAGGCGGATCATCCCCAGCTACGACATCCACCGTCACCGTGGCCAGGTCGCATTCCCCATCCGTGTCACAGATCTGATACGTGAACGTGTCGATTCCATTGAAGTGGAGAGCCGGCGTGTACGTAACGTTTCCGGTCCCTGGATCGACGCTGGCTGTCCCATTGAGTGGCTGGCCAGTGATTGCCACCGTCATCGGATCGAGGTTGCCGTCCACATCGAAGTCATTCGATCCCACGCCGATCACGACGGGCGTGTCTTCCGCCGTGCTCGTCGCATCATCATTGGCAACCGGGGGATCGTTGAGCGGCGTCACATCAATCGTCACCGTCGCTTGCGCACAGCCGTGTGCAGGATTCGGGTCGCAGGCCTCGAACACGAAGCTGTCCGTTCCGGTGAAGTCTGCGCCAGGCGTATACAGCAGATCACCCGTCGCCGGATCGAAGCCAGTGATCGTCCCATCCGACGGCCCGCTCACGATCCCATAGGTCAACGGATCGCCATCCGCACCACTCCCGGTGACCGTGACCGCCAGCGGCGTGTCCTCCGGCGTGGTCAGGTCTTGCGGATCGGCCACAGGGGGATCGTCGACCGGATCCACCGTGATCGTCACCACGGCGGTGTCGCACAACCCGCTCGGATCGCACGCCTCGAACGTGAACGAGTCCGGCCCGTGGTAGTCCGCATCCGGCGTGTAGGTCAACGCACCCGTTGATGGGTCAAAGCCGGTGATCGTGCCATTCGACGGCCCACTCAAAATCGAGAACGTCAACACATCGCCATCCGGGTCTGTCGCCGTCACCGTGATAGGTTGAGGCGTATCCTCCTGCACCGTCAGGGATTGGTCGTTCGCCACCGGCAGGTCGTTCACAGGATCCACTGTGACTTCGACGAGCGCCGATGCGGTGTTGCTGCTGCAATCCTCGATCGTGTAGGAGAACGTGGCCGTGCCAACGTATCCGGTCGGCGGCGTGTAGCGGACCTGCCCAGTGACGATCCCCGCCGTGCCAACACTGGGCGTTCCGACGGAGAGAACCGTCGGAGACGGATCGCAGGCGTCGGAGTCGTTGGCCATCACATCGATCAGCACCGCAACGTCTTCATCCGTACGGTCAGCATCGTTGACGGCATTTGGCGCAGTGGTGTCCACGACAGCCAGCGAGGCGCTCCTTGTGGTCACGTTGGCACAGGCATCGGTCGCCGTGAACGTTACGTCAACGGATCCAATACCGGGACAGTCCCCGGAGAGTCCGGCGTAGTCATTCGTGACCGTGACCGTGCCACAGGTGTCTGTACCGACGGCCGAGGCCAGCCAGGCGCTGATATCGGTCGAGTTGCCGGAGCCGTCGCACTCGAACTGAGTACTGGAAATGGTGAGGGTCGGGTCCGCCGTATCAACGACGGTGATCGTCTGTGTTCCCGAATCGGTGTTTCCGCAGTCATCGGTCGCTGTCCACGTTCGCGTGATCGTTCCCGTGTTGCCACAACCCGAGAGATCCTCGACATCCGAGTACGTCACGGTGGGAGACGGATCCGTGTCGTCGTTCGCCGTCGCCTGGCCGGTCTGCGCGGGATTGATGGAATCACCGCACTCAATCGTCGTATCGGCAGGGACCGTCAAGGTCGGTGCCGTTGCATCGATTTCGACGAGCGTCGACGCCTGATCGGCACAGCCATAGAGGCTGGTCACAGTCACCGTATAGGTCCCAGCATTCGTTGCCGTTGCATTCGGGATCGTCGGGTTCGGATCGCTGCTCGAGAAGCTGTTCGGGCCTGTCCAGCTGTATGTCACCCCACCCAACGCAAAGAGCTCGATCGTATCCCCGAGGCAGTACGGGCCGCCGTTTGACGCCACCGCCACCGGATCCGGACTGACCTTCACATCGTGCGATGTCGAACTCGTCACGCCGTCGTCTTCTGTGACGGTCAAGGTGGCCGTGTAGACTCCAGGCGCTGTGTAAAGGTAGCTCGGGTTGGCCAAGCTGCTGATTCCCCCGTCGCCGAATTCCCAGTCGTAGGTGTATGGGGCCCTTCCGCCCCCTACCGTACTTGTGAACTGGATGCTTTCACCATTGCAGACGGGTTCGTCCGATGTGAAATCGACCGTCAGCGGGAGCCCGGTGACTGTGACAGCTGGAACGGACCAGCACTTGGCCTTGCGTGCAGCGCAGCTCGGCGTATCGCCACAGGTCTCGGGGCGTGTCACCCACGACACTGTGACAATTCGGAGCTCCAGACTCTCGCCACATGCCCACGAAACCGTTGTCAGGGGAACGCTATTCACTCCAGGCGGCAGCGCGTCTACAGCACACGTGTCGAGAAGCTGGTCGAAGTTCCCATCGATGTAGATCTCGCCTAGAATCCGGACAGCGTATCGATCAGTGTTGGCTCCGTTGTCGAATGTCAGATAGATGGTCGAAGATAGCAGCGTTCCCGGAGCGCAGCTGTCCGGTGCATCTACAAATGCGTCGACAATGGTGACATCCTTCGCCGAGCAGTTGAAGTCACAGTCCGGATACTGCGGCGTGGCAACCAGAGGCAATACACTGCACCACAGAACGCACAGAAGAGACACCAGGCTCCTTGGCCAAGTCGGCGCCCGGTGCAACCTTCTTGGAGACGACATGGTTCGCGTTGCGCCCGAGGATCTCATCCATCTTGGGGACCGAATCGGACTGGTCTCTTCCTTTCTCACAATGTCCTCCCTCGGCTGGATATTCCCTCACTTCCTCCCGCGGAGAGCATTGCCATGTCTACAATCACGCCATCGCATCGCCAGCGGGTTCTCTGCCTCCAACGTCTCGACCCATGTCGCATTCACTCTACCATGTGTGCGATCGGCATCCAAGACAGGCACGCCACATCGCGGCGATCGCTTCTTCAGCTCGCATGCCGCGCTGAAGACAACCTCCTGCCCTGGCAGCAGGTTCCGTACTTGTGAGCACTCCGTTCTCCGTGCTGATGCGCGTCCTTACTCGTTGCCGGAAATGGAGTGACTCTCGCATACTATGGAGCCCCTACCTGTGGCCAGCATTATCGGACTGTGGGAAATGTAGCGTACAATGGCTCACGATGATCTGGCAGTGGACCGTTGCGTCAATCGTGCTTCTCGCCACCAGCGCACTTTCGCTGGTTGTTGCATCCGCTCTGCTCCGGCGTCATGCGATCGCAGGGATGTCCACGCTTGCCTGCGTCCTGGTAGCCGCCGCTGGCTGGTCTCTCGTCGCTGCACTCGAGGCAGGCGTCATCTCCCTCACGTCGAAGATCCTGTTCTCGAAGCTCGAGTATGTCGGCTCCGGATCTGTCGTCGTTCTGTTCCTGCTCTTTGCATCCCGGTACACGGGGAGAGTCTCGTGGATGACCAAACCCCGGCTTGCCGCGCTCTGGCTGCTACCGATCGTTTCGGTTTCTCTTGCCGCAACCAATGAATTGCACCAGCTGCTGTGGACTGCCTTCACACCGGGTCCTGTCGGCTCAAACACGATTATCTATGAACATGGTCCGGCATTCTTCGGGATCATCGCAGGCATCTATGCCTATGTTCTCGTCGCCTCGCTCCTGCTCGTGTCTTCAGTTGCCCGCACATCGACGATCCGGCGGCGGCAGTCCGCAACCCTTCTTGTTGCCACGGCATTCCCGTGGATCAGCGGTATCCTGTACGCTGCGGGGATCACGCTGGCTCCTGGCTTGAACCTCACGCCGGTCAGCTTCGTCATCGTCGGCGCCGTCTTGGCGATAGGCGTTTCGCCACTCCATCTCTTCGATCTTGTCCCCGTTGCCCGGGATGTCCTCATTGAGGGAATGAGTGACGGCGTCCTTGTCATCGACGCGGATCGTCGAATTGTCGACGTGAATCCTGCGGCAAAGCAGCTACTAGCCCTTCCCTCGCAAAGCGTCGGCCTTGACGCCGGAGACGTCCTCTCAGATTGGCCACGGATTTCAGAGACTCTTTGTACTGAGTGTGAGTCCCATCTCGAGCTCACCGTCTCGAACGACCCGTTGCTCCATCTTGATCTGCGGATCAGTCCCCTTAGCGAAGGCACAAATGACGCCGCAGGATTCCTCCTCGACATTCGCGACATCTCTCAGCGCTATCTCGCTGAGACGGCACTTCAGAATGCGAACCAGCGCCTTCAGTCGCATGTTGCGGAGATTGAGCGCCTCCAAAGCAAGTTGCGCGATCAGGCGATTCGAGATTCCCTCACCGGTGTATTCAATCGCCGGCATCTCGACGACACTTTCCCGCGGATGCTCGATCGAGCCAGAGGAGACGCCAATCCAATCTCTGTCGTGATGTTCGACATCGATCACTTCAAGCAAGTCAATGATAGCCACGGTCATCGCGCTGGCGATGCGCTTCTCGCGAGGCTTGGCCGGCTACTCGCAGACAGCACACGACCGGAGGACATCGTTTGTCGTTGCGGCGGCGAGGAGTTCGTCCTCATCTTCCCGCAGACAGCTGGCCGCGTCGCAGCGCAGCGCGCCGACGAGCTGCGGCAAGCGTTTCAAGACCTCGATATTCCCGAGCTCGGCGGCGCGAAGTCCCCAACACTCTCCGCAGGCGTTGCCGAATTCCCTCACCATGGAGACTCCCAGCAAGCGCTCGTCCAGGCCGCCGACGAAGCGCTGTATCGGGCCAAGGCAGCCGGGCGAGATTGTGTTCGCATGGCCAGGTAGCAGGCTCCCGGTTCTCCCTTCTCTACTCCAGCGGGTTCGGTCCCAGAAAGCACTCCCGCCTTCCCACGCGCAACATCATTGCCGTCAGAGCGGGGACACGCGATCTTCGCGTATGATTGGCGCGTTGACCACCTGACAGCGGGGCAGCCGAATCACTGACCTCGGCGTTGCGGGCAAGGAGACACCATTGTGATCGCATACGTCATTCGCCGCCTTCTGCTCCTACCGATCGTCCTCGTCGGCGTGTCGATTCTCATCTTCGCCTTGCTGCAGCTCATGAGTCCCTTCTCTCGGCTCTCCGTGTACGTGGACAATCCCGATTCGCTAAAGCACGGACGCGAGCAGCTGCAGGAGATGGTCGAGAACCTCGGATTGGACGACCCTCTCTGGATCCAATACGGACGTTGGATCAACAATGTGCTCCACGGCGATCTTGGCTGGTCGGAGTCCGCACGGCAGCCAGTTCTCAAGGCGATTCTCACTCTCTTTCCAGCGTCAGCGGAGCTTGCGCTGTACGCGACACTCCCCGTTGTCTTCTTTGGAATCTGGCTCGGTAAGCTATCGGCCGTTCATCAGGATCGGCTGGTCGATCATACGGCGCGTGTGGTGTCATTGCTCGCATGGTCTGTGCCGACATTTGTCTTCGGGATTCTCGCGCTGCTTCTCTTCTACGGCATCCTTCGCTGGTTCCCCCCTGGACGACTTGGTCTGTCCGCCTCGCGGGCTGTCTCTTCGGACGCCTTTGCGTCCTACACCGGGATGCACACGGTCGACGCCCTACTCAACGGGAACCTCGCTGTCTTGGGCGACGCGTTGAGACATCTGGTGCTGCCCGTTCTCACATTGGCATGCCTGAGTTGGGCGGTACTCATGCGCCTGATGCGATCAAGCATGCTGGAAACCCTGCGACAGGACTACATCGTGACCGCGCGGTCGAAAGGATTGCCCGAGTCCACCGTGATCCACAAGCATGCTCAGCGAAATGCACTTCTCCCCGTCACCACCGTCGCCGGCCTGATGATCGCTGGTCTTCTTAACGGCGTCGTGGTCACGGAGATGATCTTCAACTACCGTGGGCTAGGCCAGTTTGCAGCGGAAGCAGCGATCTCCCTCGACACGGCGAGCATCGTCGGCTTCTCCTTGTTCAACGGCGTGCTTCTCGTCCTGACGAACCTGGTCGTCGATGTCCTCTATGTTGCGTTCGACCCTAGAGTCCGGCTGGGTTGACCGGACTCACGACCCCATCGCGCATCTCCGGTATGTCGCAGTCCGCAGAGCCCGAGACGCGAGAGGGCAAACAGGGCAGAACCTCGCGAGATTCCCCCCCGTGCTCGATCGGCTCCGAGCAAATCCAAATCGCGAACTGCGTTGTCCTTCCGCGATCCAAAGCTCGCGGAAGGACAATCCGTACCCCGTAGCTCCATGGCCACAGCCCCGTTGTCGTTCGAGAACAGTCGGAGTCCCGCACGCTCATGCAGTGGCCCTGGACGTCCCCGTCAAGAGCGTGTGAAGAGGCTACACTGCGCTCGAGTCCCCTGGAACCTTCGCGAACAACCGCGCATCTTCGATCCGCTCCAGTCCACAGGCATACCTCGTAAGTCGCTCAATTCCGATACCGAAGCCCGAACAGCGGTGCAGCCCCTTCTCGACATACTCGAGATACAGTGCAAACTGCTCGCGCGGAAGCTTGTCGCGTTCGATGCGATCCAATACTCGATGGAGTTCAACCTCGCGCTCTCCGCCCGAGAGCGCTTCGCCGAACCCTTCTGGGTACACGAGATCCATGTCAAGAAGAATTTCTGGTCGCTCTGGATCCTCCCGATCGTAGAACTCGCGTACGCGCCTCGGGAAGTCTACAACCCACGCGGGGTCACTCAGTGAACTTGAAAGGGCGTCGTCGAACGGCTCTCCATGCTTCGCAGCAGCGTCGGAGAAAGCAACTCGCTGGAACGGCGTCTTGGGAACCCGCAGGTCTCTTCCCAGCACGCGCAACGCCTCACCGCAGCAATCCGAGACTGATTGCAGAACGTGAGCCAGAAGCCCTTCCCCGATGACTATGATGTCTTCTCGGGACGCATCGCGCATTTCGAGATCGAGTTGAACGAACTCGGCAAGATACCGTCCAAACGACGCTCGCTCCGCCGGCTCCATCCGCACGTTGGGCGAGAAACAGAATATCCGTGGGATCGTCAGCAACGCAATCTGTTTGTGCAGGATCATGCTCTTTGTCAGCTGGTACGGACGACCATAGAAATCCACCGTTCCGCCATACGTCTCATGATGTAGTGGATCGGTAATCGGTGAGAGAAGCACCGGCAAGATCTCGATGAAATCCTGCTCTCGCAGATACTCCCCCGCCGATCGAACAATCTCGCTCTTGATTTTCAGCACAGCAACCCGTTCAGTATCCTTTGCCACACGCATAGCTCTCTCCTTGGAATCAGGAATGTCCCGGCATCCGAGGATGCCAACGAAATCTCGGATCTGTCTCAGGCGAATCTCGACCGGGAACCCGGTCGAGCGATCAGCGTTGCGCCCCGTGTGGGACGTCCTGATTGGAGAAGTGGAAGAAGGAGGTTCGATTGAGGCATGCGAATCCTGTCGTCTCGGCTCGCGTGTTGTGTAGATACTCGGCCATGATGACCACCTCTTCCATGCAAGTTGAGCTAGACCGTACGAAGTCGGAAGCGCGGTGTCAAGGAAGCCTGTCCCACAGTGCTTCTCCTACCGCAGGATGAGTGGAACGACGATCGCCACACACCCCATACAGACGACGGCCGCGATGAATAGGCTGTAGCGAGCACTGTAGTTTCTCAGCAGCGCTGGATCGTAGTAGCCCGCAACCTGTTGGTCGTCATACAGCTTGAGCAGTCCTCGGGTCAACCTCAGCCGTGTCTCCTTGCCCTTGAGAAGACCGAATACCACTACAAGGTTGACGACTCCCGTGAGCACCATGAACAACCCCAACACAGCCGTCGTTGTGCTGTTCCCCGCCGACTCCTGCGCAATCCCGGAGCTGATCGCAAGCATCAGCAGGTTGAGCAGAACGGCCATCACGACGAACACCGTGTCCGTTCGCGCCCCCTGCTGCAGCTCCGAGACAATGTGTTGATGCACCCGATCGATCATCTCAAGCCTCCCTTGCCCGCAGACCAAGCATGGCCATCTGATGGCCGCAGGTGAAATCGGTGAACCCCGAAGAATGCACGGTGCACACGCTTGGCCCGACGATACCGATTCCGTTGGCGCCTACGGCGCTTGCCTTAGCTCCTCCAGAAGCCCGTTGATCAGCTCCCTGACGGTCACGATCTCATGGATCCGATGCGCGTTTCGGCCGCAGAAGACAAGTCCGTGATCGATGTCTCCCAAATACGCATTCACCAGCGCCTGGGCGATGCAGAACTTCGCCTCTGCAACCTTGCAGACGCTCAGACAGCGGTAGCGGCAGCGGATCTCAAGCTTGTCGACCGTCTCGAGATCTTCGAGAAACTTGTTGCGAATCGCTCGCCCGAGCAAGCCAACCGGGCTCTTGACGATCACGATGTCGTCTTCCATCGCATCCAGATAGGTCTGCTTGAATTCCGCCGAGGCATCGCACTCCTCGGTGCAGACAAACCGTGTCGCCATCTGAACTCCAGAGGCACCGAGGGAGAGCATGCGGGCGATGTCCGCACCATCGAAAATCCCACCCGCGGCAATCACTGGAATCCTCCGCCCGTACCGATCCTCGAACGGCTTCACCGTATCGACCAGCTCGGGTACCAGTTTGTCGAGTGCGTGCTCCTCCAGGTGTTGCAGCTGTTCCGCGGTGAACCCAAGGTGTCCCCCCGCGAGTGGACCTTCAAGAATGATTGCGCCCGCGGTCCGGTCGAACCGCTTGGCCCAACCTCGCAGAATGAGTTCCGCGCCTCGCGCCGAGCTGACGATAGGAACCAGATTGACAAACGGATCCTCGACGACTTTGGGAAGCCTCATCGGCAGGCCGGCGCCAAAGACAATGATCTTGATGCCCTCTTCGACAGCCGCCCGGAGCAAGTCGTCCACGTTGCTCAACACTCCCATGAAATTGACCGCGAGAATCCCGTCCGTCAGTGAGCGGGCCTTGCGAATCTCCTCCTGCAGCGCTTCCCGGGAGATCCTCTCGTACTCGTGCTGTGACGCCTCAAAGTCACCCAGGCCGATGCTCGAGATCGTGCCAATGCCGCCCTCATCGGCCACCGCGGCCGCCAAGGACGCCATGGAGATCCTTACCCCCATACCGCCCTGGACAATCGGGATATCGGCGACCAGATTGCCGATCCGAAGCTTGGGGATATCCATTGCTAGCTCCTGTTCTCGTACCGCTTGACGACCAGACACGCGTTCCCGCCGCCAAAGCCGAAGGACTGGCTCATTGCCGTGTTGAGATCGATCGACTCGGCTCCGTGGGGAACGAAGTCAAGCGAGCATCCCGGGTCAGATGCTTCGAAGTTGATCGTCGGGGGAACGCGGCCCGTCGATACACTCAGTACGGTGGCTGCAAGCTCCACAGCTCCGGCTGCCGCGAGCAAGTGCCCCGTCATCGACTTGATCGAGCTGATCTTCAAAGCGCAGGCGTGGTCTCCGAATAGCTTCATCACTGCAGCACTCTCGGTTCTGTCATTCAGGATGGTCGACGTGCCGTGGGCGTTGATGTAGTCGATGTCGGAAACCCCTACGTCGGCGTCACGTAGCGCCTCCGCCATGGCCCGGACCATCCCTTCACCGTCCGGCTCCGGTGCCGTGAGATGAAACGCGTCCGCCGTGTTTCCGTATCCGGTGATCTCGGCATGGACCGTCGCGCCACGCTCACACGCATGATCCAGCGTCTCCAAGACAAGAATCCCGGCGCCCTCGCCCATGACGAACCCGTCACGATTCCGATCAAATGGACGGCTCGCTCTCGCTGGATCCTCGTTCCGGGTTGACATGGCCCGTGTCGCGCAGAATCCGGCAAACGGAACTGGGCTGATACTCGCTTCGCTTCCCCCAGCTAGCATGATGTCGGCATCCCCTCTTTCGAGGATTCGATACGCGTCGCCGATCGCGTTCGCACCCGTCGAGCAGGCAACCGATGGCGCCGACAGCGGTCCTTTCAGTCCATGTGTGATCGAGACAACGCACGCAGCCGTGTTGATCAGCACTTTCGACACTACAAGCGGCCCCAAGGAGCGCGGCCCCTTCTCCAGCAGGTCCACGTTCGCGCGCTCGAAGGTCTGAGTTCCCCCGATGCCGGACCCAATGATGACACCAGCTCTGCGCCCATCGTACAAGAACGCATCCAGCCCGGAATCCTTCATCGCCAGATTCGCCGCAACCAGCGCGAAATGTGTGAATCGATCCGTTCGCTTCGCGAGTTTGCGATCGATCCAGTCCTCAGCATGGAACCCCTTGACTTCGCCGGCCATCTGCGAGCGGAACCCCGATGGATTGAACGAGGAAATACGCGTAATACCGTTCCGTCCGGCAAGAAGACCGCTCCAGAACTCCTCACGTCCAATGCCAATCGGTGTGATCACACCGACCCCGGTCACAACAACTCGATTGCGATCGATCACGAGCATTTCCTCTCTTCCACTAGAGCACTGGGATGACCGCATGCTCATCCACAAGGCCGGTCCCATGAACAGCTCATGTTCCGAAAGGCGTGGCCGACGCGGAAACTGATGCGTCCTTCATCATGCCGCGCCTCCTGCCCCGGGGCAGCAAGTCAGCCGGTGGCGTGAGTATACCGAGGATGGATCCGCCCCTCATTCTCGGGATTTCATCCCTGTATAGGCTACATTCGCAGCGCAGCGTGTCCACCTCCAGACCGTCCTTAACAGCGCGTGATGGTAGCCCCTCTTTTCCAGACCACGAGTAGCGAAGCTGCAACTCCGAGGACCGCGTGATGCTCCCATTGGGCATACGCCCCATGGCGCATCATTGCCAAGCGGAGCCAGTACGCACCGCCCTTGTCTGAGCGCCTGCTTCATGTACCGCGTGCCGGCACCAGAAACTGAAAGAACGACTACGTAGAAGTGGATGGGGGTGGAGCGCCTTGGAGCCTCTCGACGTGATCGTCGATGTACTCCTTGAGCGCGTGAGCTCGTGTTCTGATCTCGTCGGTATGAGTCTCTGGATGTTCCTCCGCGAACTGCTCGTAGATCGCGAGGGCATCGCGGAATCGCCCCTCGCCGAACGCCTGTGCAGCCTTGCGACAGGCTTCCTCATAGAGGACTTTCCCCGCGCGACGCTGCAATCTAAGCTTGCGGCCCATTGTGGACCTCCTTCTCTGCGATGCCTTGGCATCAAGCCAGAGTACCGTGTCATGATCGATGAAGGCAAAGGATGCCATCCCCCCGGAAATCCAACAGCCACAGAGCGAACGCCTCAGTGGCCTTGGCAGACAGCACTTGAATTGGGGTGCCCTTTCGCCCGCCGAATCGCCTGAGTCTGCTGCCTGCAGCGGCTATACTCTGGGGTACTATGTGTCTTGCAGCGCCTGCACGCGTGATGTCTGTTCTGGGGAACACCGCAACGGTTGACTACGGCGGTGTTGAGACACAGTGTCGGCTTGAAACGCTGACCGAGGAGGTCGCAGTCGGCGACTACCTCTTGATCCACACAGGATTCGCAATCCGGCGGCTGTCTCCCGAGGATGGGGAGGAAACGCTACGTCTGTTCGACGAGCTCTCCGCTTCGCTTGGCAAAATGGAGGGGGAGACGAACACAGCATGAGCCCGTCGTTCCACTTCTCGGATCCAAAGCGGGGGAAGGCGCTGGCTGACGCCATCCGAATCCTCTCGCCCCCGGGTCCGTTCAAGATCGTGCATGTCTGCGGGACACACGAGATGGCAATCACCCGCAACGGACTTCGTCGATTTCTCCCCGAGAAGGTCACTCTGCTCGAAGGGCCAGGATGTCCTGTCTGTGTAACTCCGGCATCCGACATCGACACGGCGATCGCGATCGCCCAGGCCGGCGCGATTCTTTGTACGTATGGCGACATGATTCGCGTCCCTGGAAGCAAGCTATCCCTTGACGAGGCTCGATCACAAGGATGCGACATCCGGACAATCCTCTCGGCAGCCGATGCAACTGCAATCGCCCGTGAGACCGACCGCGAGGTGGTCTTCTTCGCCGTTGGCTTTGAAACCACCGCCCCGATGACGGCAGTCATCGCTCTCGACGACCCGCCACCGAACCTATCGCTTCTCGTGTCTCACAAGCTGATTCCCCCTGCACTCGTTGCGTTGCTCGATCTTCCGGACAACAGGATTGGCGCATACCTCGCTCCGGGACACGTTTCGACGATCATCGGAACCAAGCCATACGAGACCTGGCTCGATAGTCGTCTCGTCCCCGTCGTCGTCGGGGGATTCGAGCCACTCGATATTCTGTACGCAATCGCGCTGATCCTTCGGCAACATCGCGATGATCTGCCAAAGGTTGAGAATGCGTACACACGCGCCGTCGACCGGGAAGGAAACTCGGCTGCCCTGAAGCTCCTCGATGAGGTATTCGAGGTTGCAGATGTCGCATGGCGGGGGATCGGTGCGATCCCATCTTCGGGGCTCCGGCTACGACAGACGCTTGCTCACGTCAACGCGCTGAACCGATTCGATGTAGATCTCCCTGCCGAACAAGACATTATTCCAGGCTGCCGCTGCTCAGACATTCTCACGGCCCGCGCCGTGCCGAGCGACTGTCCGCTGTTCGCGAAGCGGTGCACACCGTTGTCGCCGATCGGCCCCTGTATGGTCGGCGCAGAGGGGGCCTGTAGCATCTGGTTCCGCTACGGAGGTGAACGTCCGCTATGATGCCAAGCAGTAGCGAGACCCGCATCACACAACTGCACGGTGCTGGTGGCGAACTCATGGGCCAGCTGCTCGATCGGTTGATTCTCCCCAAGCTCGGCGGCGCTGGGACGGAGCGAATCGGATTGCGGGCGCTTGATGATGGGGCGACGATCGCGTGCCCGTCCACAGCTGACGGCGAGCTGGTGCTAACAACCGACAGTCATGTTGTGAAGCCGATCTTCTTCCCCGGCGGCGACATCGGCCGCCTCGCCGCAGCAGGCACGATCAACGATCTTGCAGTCATGGGCGCCCAACCGATTGCGCTAACTCTCGCGGCAATCATCGAAGAGGGGTTCCCGTTCGCCAACCTGGAACGGATCATCGATTCGTTCGCGTCCACCATCGAAGAGGCCGGTGTGCAGGTGATCTGCGGCGACACAAAGGTCATGCCGGCCGGTGACGTCGATGGGATCCTCCTCAACACGACCGGCCTCGGGATTGCACCACACGCCGTATCAGATGCCGATCTGCGCTCCGGCGATCGCGTCCTGCTCACCGGACCGATCGGCGATCACGGGATGGCGCTGCTAGCCGCTCGCGAGGAGTTTCGGTTGACAACACGGCTGAAGAGTGATGTCGCACCGATCTGGACATTGGTCTCCCCCCTGCTCAAGTTGAGAGACGGGGCAGCCGTGCATGCGATGAAGGATCCGACGCGCGGTGGATTGGCCGCAGCACTGAATGAGATGGCACGGAAGTCTGGTAAGTGTATCGAAATAACTGAGTCGGCAATCCCTATGCGCACAACGGTTCGCGGGTTGTCGGACCTGCTCGGGATCTCGCCGCTTGAGGTGGCCAATGAGGGGAAAGCGATCCTCGTCGTTGCCGCCGAAGCAGCCGCGGATGCGCTTCATGCGCTGCAGCAACATCCTCTCGGTGTAGATGCCGAGATCGTCGGAACGGTAACTGATGAGTACCCAAACCGCGTGATTCTGGACACCGAGGTCGGCGGCCGTCGCTTCCTCGACATGCCACTCGGTGACCCCGTGCCGCGGATCTGCTAGCGCCCAACGACTGAATCGCCGGGGCGCTTCGGAGAACCTCGCAAGCTCGGTTCTCCTGGTGGGCGGGACGGCGTCTTACAGAGTTTGTCGATGTGTAAGGAGGTAAAGGATGGCAGCGAGCAACCGGCGGGTGACGGCGATTGTCGGAGCAACAGCCATTGATGGCACAGGCGCGGACCCGATTCGCAATGCAACCGTTCTCGTTGACGGCGACACAATTTCCGCCATCGGTCCGCGACCGTCAATCGATGTGCCGACGGATGCCAAGCGCGTGGATGGTACGGGCCGCTACCTACTGCCCGGCCTTATCGACGCCCACGTTCACGTCACGGCACCGGACTACATCACTACGCCACCGAAGGGGGATCGAACAGCCTATGCCACGGCGATTGCAGTCCGTAGTCTGCGGAGCGCCCTGCAGGCAGGTGTAACGACAGTCCGAGATGTTTGCGGCCCTCGGGTCAATCTCGCTCTACGATCGGCCCATCGGCATGGCCAGCTCGTCGGACCACGCCTGTACACCGCTGGAAAGGGCATCTGTATGACCGGAGGACATGGTTCCGGATTCCCCGATGCCGCTCACGAGGTGGACGGACCGGATGCGATCCGTCACGCCGTACGTGTTGAACACAAGGCGGGCGTCGATTTGGTCAAGCTCCTTTCGTCGCACCGTACTGATTTCCCGGAGTTCACGCTCGAAGAGATCCAAACCGCCGTCGATGAAGCGCATCGCCTCGGGCTGCCGGTCGCCATTCACGCCGCGAACTACGCCAGCACTGACATGGCGGCGCAGGCCGGTGTCGACGTCATCGAACACGGAAGCTTCCTGAGCGAGGAGACAGCCCAGCGAATGACGACGCAGGGCATCGTCCTTGTCCCAACGCTGTGGGTCAAGCACGATCTCGCGACACGGCTGACGGAGTACAAGAAAACTCCGGCCAAGTTCCCGTGGGGCGACGCGGACGACCTGGATCAGAGCGCCACGTGGTTCGGCCGATGTGTCGAGCAGCTTCCCGAGACAATGCGACTTGCGCGAGAGCTTGGCGTGACGATTGCGGCGGGGACCGATTTCGTTCTCGCTGACCAGCCGTGGTGTTTGCTCCCCGAGGAAATCGAATGGCTTGTACGGCTCGGTCTTCCTCCGATGGAAGCGATCGTCGCGGCGACACACGGCGGCGCCGTCGCATTACGGATGGCCGATCGCTTGGGCACCATCGAGCCGGGCAAGTGGGCGGACATGGTCCTCGTCGACTGCGATCCGATCGCAGATATCTCGGCGCTACGGCACGTTTCCTGGGTGATGCAAGCTGGACATGTCATCCCGCATAGTCCGGAGTGGGATCGTCGGCCAATCGAGGATCCGATCGAGCTGTAGCTGTTGGCACCGCGGCTCGGTTCTCGTCTGGGTGACGTGTCCACGGACGGTGTCAGCGAGTCAACCAGGATCTCCTGTCCGCGATTGCTCTGTCACTGGACTGGCAGTGAGGACAGTAGTATGTCTTCGTCTGCGCGTACCGAATTTCGGCAATCGGTGTCGCACACCGGGGGCAGGGTTGTCCGGTCCGCTTATAGACTTGCAGAAACTCCCGCGAGTGTCCCCCAACAAGGGCTTCACCCGCTTGCTTCCGGATCGCATCGATCGCGTGTGTGAGCACAGCCTGCGTCGCTCGATGCAACCGCTCGATCTCGTCGGGCTTCATCGTTGAGGCGTAGCGAATCGGCGAAAGCTTCGCAGCATGTAGGATCTCGTCGGCGTACGCCGACCCGATCCCCGCAATCGTGCGTTGGTCGGTCAGCACCTTCTTCAGTTGTCGGCGCAACCCGCCGAACATCTCCTCCAAGAACATGAGCGTAAACGCTTCAGACAACGGATCAACGCCGAGAGTCGCAATCGAGTCCACATGACTAGGGTCACGTACTACATAGAGCTTGACCCGACGCTTCGTTCCGTTCTCGACAATACGCAGATCCTTCCCATCTTCGAACGCAAGCACGAACCCTGTCGCCTTGGTGATCTTCCTGTTGCTCTCGCTCTGCACAAGTCTCCCAGCAAGCATTAGGTGCACCACCACGTGCAGATGCTCGTCGCACGTTAGCACGAGATGCTTGCCGCGACGAGATGCATGGGCAAACGCTCGCCCCACAAGCAGGTCGACTGGGGGCTCGACGGTCTTGAGAATCCCGGGATGGCACGGTCGCACCTGAGCAATGTGTCGGCCGATGATCCGGCGATCGAGGACATCGCGCATCACCTCAAGCTCGGGGAGTTCAGGCACGGCGCACCTCCACACCGATTATAAACCGTGAGCCGCCGAATGCGCTCTCTCGGGCGGGGTGCGCAACGTCCTGTCCTCGTAGCACGTACATCCCCCCATATCGCTCCACAACAGCAGAGAATGCACCATATAGCATAAGGAGCGAACCAACGTGTCACGATGCCAGAAACAACTCATCGCGAAGGTTGTGCTGTTGGCCGGTTTCTGGGTGACCGGCTGCACGTTCTTCTCCTCTCCAATTGATATCTCCGGGCTTTGGGTCGGTAGCATCCAATGGACCGATGGACCGGGAGCCGGCTTCACCAGCCCGATCACGTTGGACCTTCTCCACATAGATAGGGATCTGTCGGGGACCGTGACGCTCGCAGGACCTGGCTCCTCGTCATTCGATTTGGCGGTCGTAGAGGGCCGTGCCAAGACCGTCTCGATGTCTCTCGAAGCGTCCGGCGTGCTTGCGACGAGCCCGCCACAGAATGTTACGCTCACACTCGAGGGCGAGTTCCTCGAGACCCAGATGTCGGGAACCGGCACACAGACAGTCAATGGAACGACATACAACCTGACGTGGGAAGCCGTTCTGGTCGCGCCATTGATCCCCCCCGAGTAGACTCACCAAACCCTAGTAGTAATACCAGATGCTCTCGTAGTCCGTGCAATCCTCACCGAGCTCTCTAAGATGGTCAAGGTACTCCCGGATTGATACATCGACGTACGGCCACGGTCCCACCGGCGTGATTCCCTTTTCCCACGGGTGGAACAGGTAGACACGCCGACCATCGGCTTGGATCGCAATCAGCTCGCGATCCTTGTCAGCACGCAGGTGGCTCTTTCCCAATCCCGGCACATTGAACACCGCTTCGTCCGTTCGGAAGATTCCTGGGAGAAGCCGCGCCTCTTCCTTCCTCTCCTGCAGGAGTCGCGCAATCGGAACCAGGTAGTCACGATGCTCTTCCTTCCCCTTCGTGTAGAACGTGTAGTATGGATCTATCCCAACCTGTTTCAGCGCAACTCGATTGGCAACCGTCTGGAACCTGCGGCTTGTCTCGACCGTGAACACTTGCTGGTTGTAGACCTGCACCCTGCATCGCCGAAGCCGATCCACCGCCATCGCAAGCTCCGGAGTCACTTCATAGGCACTCTCGACATGCGTGACCAACACGACACTCCGCTTGCCCGGCGACACATACGACCCAAACATCTCTGCCAGTGCCTCCGTGATCCGCATCGGCATCGTCACCGGAACCCTGCTCCCAATCCGGATATTCCTCACGTGATCCATGGAGGCAATCCGTTGCAGTAGATACTCAAGAACCACGTCATCGAGGATCAACGGATCCCCTCCAGTTAGCAGGATATCAGTGATCCCGGGATGCTCTTCGAACCAGTTCAGCCCCGGATCGAGATCCTCCCGCTCGGGAAGTCGATCAAAGAGCATCGCGCCAGAAATCTCCCAGTTTCGCTGGCAGTAGGCGCAGATTTGCGGGCACGTATCGCACACCTTGAATACGGCGACTGTGGGATACCGTCGCGTAATCCGATCCACCGGCGACGTATCGCGCTCGCGCATGAAGTCAAATGCTCGGGATCGATCGCTTCGGTGTTCGATCATTCTCCGAACCGTGTGAAGCGGCGGGATGACTTGAGAACGGACTTGTCCATCTTCCACCCGTGCATCCGACTCGAAGTCGAACAGCGACAGATAGTAGGGAGTGATTCCCCAGGGAACATCATGCTGTACCGCAAGGTGGATTGCCGCGAGGTCAGTCGAGCCCAGCGGGATCAGTTCTGCCAGATGATCCGCTCCGCCTTCTCCCTTCAGGACATGCTCCGCCTGCCATGTCGGGTCGTCCCAGTCCTCGGCGCTGCCTCCCAGTCGCGCGAGGATTCTCCGGCGGTTTTCGCGCCGCTTCCTTGCGATCGCCGGATCCAAGCCGCTCGGATAGCGCGCGATCGCATGCCAAACCTGATCCGCCAGTTCATCGAGGAACCGGGATCGTTCGATTGCAGCACGCCGACCGGTTCGAGGGAACTGCTCGCCGATATCCGCTCCCTCGAACCAGCCATGCCCCATTCCGCTCTGCCCGCGGATCGCCCGAAGCAGATGGACAAACTCGTCGATGAATCCTGGGCAGGCCTCCTTTTCGTGTCCGCGCGCAGTCCTCCACAACACGTCCAACGTGCTGAACCCCGCAATGGCTTCGTTCTCCGGAGCCAAGAGATTCTTGAGCACGTATGTTGCATTCAGAGCCGTGGACCATTCGATGCGATTCAGGTTGAGCGCCCCGCTCTGCAGAACCTCCTCAAATTCGTCCAGATACTCGAGCACATAGCTCCGGGCCTCGGCAAGAGAGGTACTCTTCACAAGCATTTCCGTGATCGCTCGATCTTCGTCCCAGAGATGCTCCACATGCATCTCCGGCTCAGCCCCCTTCTTCCGACGATCCGTCATCACTCACCTCCTTGCCCAGATGACATGCCGAAGCGGCATGTACACGCCGACACGGCAGCCAGCGGTTCTCTTCTATCCTTCCGTGCTTTCAGACCATCGCTCCGCTCGTCAACTTCAGAGCTTCGTATGGCTATGATTCACGCATTGATGCCTATTGGACTGCGATGGACCACATTCACTTCTGGATCCTCGCGCGACGTGGTCGCTCAATGAGTATAACATATGGGGAGCGCTGAGTTGCCCCGTACCTCTAGTACTCGCGCATGTGACAGCGTATCCGTGGCCTGTGGCGGCCTTGCCCGGCCTAGAGCCGCCCCTCAAGGCGGTCGGCTTCCCTGACCTCTGCGCCACGCTCTGCCGGGATCCCATATCCACCGCCGCCCGGTGTGCGGATGCTGATCGTGTCTCCGTATTCAAGGGTCAGTGAGCCCTTCGCCGGGAGCACCATTTCCTCATCGTTTCGAATCAGCACATTCTCTCCCGAAGACCCGGGGTCGCCACCCGCCAGCCCGTACGGCTTGCTCTTCCTCCGCTCGGTGAGCAGCGAGACGCGGGCATCAGGGCAGAGGGAGAGAATGTCCCGGCGGATCCCCAATCCCCCGCGGTATTTCCCGTTCCCCCCAGTTCCTCCACGCAGTTCATAGCGCTCGATCCGGAGAGGATATGAGATCTCAAGCGCCTCGACCGGCGTGTTCAACGTGTTCGTCATGTGGGAGTGAATCCCATCTACACCATCTCGATCAGAACGCGCACCGTATCCGCCCGCAATCGTCTCATAGAGCGAGTACGGTTCACCCGTTCGCGGATCCGTTCCCCCAATTGCAATGTTGTTCATCGAACCTTGGCAGGCGGCGATTGCCCGATCCGGAATCAGCTGCTGCATCGCACCGAGCACGACATCGACGATCCGTTGAGACGTCTCAAGGTTCCCTCCTACGACTGGAGCAGGCGGCGCAGGGTTCACGACACTCCCCACAGGAGCAACGATCTCAATCGGGCGATAGCACCCCGCGTTCGGCGGGATTTGCGGATCGCTCATCGCGCGCACCGCGTAGAAGGTTGCTGACGATGTGACAGCCAACACAGCGTTGACCGGCCCTCTTGCTTGCTCACCGGTACCGGTGAAGTCAAACGTGATCCGGTCTCCGGCAATCGTCACCGCTACGCAAATCGGGATGGTTCCCTCACACACACCATCGTCATCGAGCACATCAGAGAATGTCGCTTCCCCGTCCGGCATCTTCTCGATTTCATGTCGCATCCGACGCTCGGAGTAGTCGAGGATTGCCGACATCCCTTCGCAGACGACTCCTGCGCCATACCGTTCGATGACCTCTGTCAGTCGGTCGATTCCTGTCTTGCAGGCCGCGCGTTGTGCTCTCAGGTCCCCCCACCGCTCGCTCGGCGTTCGAACGTTTGCCAGAATCAGTTCCAGTAGATCTCGATCCACGGATCCCGCGCACCACAGCCGGACAGGCGGGATCCTTAGCCCCTCCTGAAAAATCTCGGTCGTGTCTCCCGAGAGGCTTCCCGGTTCCTTGCCGCCGACGTCCGCGTGGTGTGCCCGATTGGCGACGAATGCAACGAGTCGACCTCGAAAGAAGACCGGCGCGACAAACGTGATGTCGGGCAAGTGCGCTCCGCCCGCGTACGGATCGTTGAGGACAACGATATCTCCCGGCGAGAACGAATCGATCGCCCTGACAGCCGCTGCGACCGAGTACGGCATCGCACCAAGGTGCACCGGTATCGACTCGGCCTGTGCGATCATTTGCCCCTTCGCATCGAACAGCGCGCTTGAGCAATCACGCCGTTCTTTGATGTTCGGGCTGTATGCAGAGCGAATTAGATTCGCATTCATCTCCTCTGCAACAGCGGTGAACGCGTGCCTGAGGATCTCCAGTGTGATCGCATCTATCCCGCCATCAGTGCCTGTCATCGTATCTCCAACACAATCGTACCGGCCTGCGCAGATCGACCAGAGACATCCGGTGGAATGATCAACGTCGAGTCACTTCCCACAACGATGGCCGGACCTTCCAACGTATCGCCTTCGGAGAGTGATCCTCGTACCGCAACGCGCGTCTCCGTTTCCCCAATCTCGGGAAACCATGCCTTCACCACCCGTACGCCACTCCCCTTGTCTCGCACAACCTGAGGAATCCCGGGCAAAGCAGACGGTCCCACCGCTCGCGCGCGAAGGGCGACAAGCTCAGTGTCTTCGCCACGATCGGAGTGCCCAAATCGCGTCTCATGTTCGGCGTGGAATCTACTGGCAAGCTTCTCCAGCCGCTGCATCTGTCCGCCAGTGCAGTCAAACGGAACATTCAGCTCGTGCGATTGCCCCGCATAGCGTACATCCGCTGAAATGGCAAATCGCATCGCTTCATCTTGGTATCCCTGCAGTCTCAATACTCGCCGCACCCGGGCGCACAGCGCTTCCACGACAGCCAGGATCTCCTCGCTGTCGATCGTGGACAGACGCCGAACGATGCCTTGACTTGCATCGCAGCCAACTTCAGAGGTCAGGAGCCCCAGCGCGGACAACACTCCCGCCGTTGCTGGGACGAGAACGCGAGGTATCGAGAGCCGTTTGGCGATCGATGCAGCGTGGAGTGGCCCGGCGCCGCCAAATGCAAGAAGTGCATACGTGCGTGGGTCATGTCCCCGCTCAACGGAGATGACTCGGATCGCGCGCTCCATCGCCGCGTCGGCGATCGCCAGAATTCCCTCCGCTGCAGCCTCGACGGAAAGGCCCAACGGGTTGGCGATTGACGAGTCAATCACTGATCGTGATGCAGCCGCATCGAGCGTCTCCAATCCGCCCAACGGGTGATCAGACAACAGGTGCCCGAGCACCACGTGTGCATCGGTGACGGTCGGCACCACACCCCCACGGCCGTAGCAGGCTGGTCCAGGGAGCGCCCCCGCACTCCGTGGCCCGACACGCAGCGCCCCGCCGGCATCGATCCAGGCGATGCTCCCACCACCTGCACCGATCGTGTGGATCCCAATCATCTGCTGTGCAACGGGATACCCTCCGATCGAACCGCTCGTCGTCTTGGCGAGTTCGCCATCACGGATCAGCGACACATCGCAGCTCGTCCCTCCCATATCCATCGTGATCAGTCTCTGCTCGCCGACAAGCTCGCCGATCGCCCGAGCCCCCTGCACACCGGCGGCGGGCCCGGAAAGTAGAATCCGAACCGGCTCCGCTTCGGCTTGCGTCCTGTCAGTCACCGTTCCGCTGGATTGCATGATGCGCCAGTTCGACGGCAGTCCCAGTTTCGCGGCGCCTGCCTCCAGTTTCCCAAGATACTGGCCGATCACAGGGCGCAGTGCTGCACAGATGACCGTCGTCGACGTTCGCTCGTACTCGCGGAACTCTGGCAGCACATCACTTGACAGGGTCACCGGCATCTCAAGCGATGCCGAGAGAACCCGACCAGCCAGCTGCTCATGTTGCGGATTGAGGTAGGAGAAGAGGAACACAATCGCGATCGCTTCCACGTCCATTTCGCGCAGCCGCGGAACCAGTGCGCGGACCTCATCGGGATCAAGCGTCGATACGACATTACCCTCGGCATCGATCCGTTCAGCCAGTTCGAACCGGAGTTCCCGAGGCACGATCGGCTTCGCGCGTTCGATCGACAGGTCGTACAAGCCGCTTCGATCCTGTCTCCCAATCTCCAGCACGTCGCGAAAACCACGCGTTGTGATCAGCGCCGTCCGTGCCCACGTGCCCTCAAGCAGCGCATTCGTTGCGACGGTCGACCCGTGAGCGATGATCCGCACACCAGTGGGGTCCAATGCAGCCGAGCCAACGAGCTCTTGCAGCCCAGTCAGCACGCCCCGGTGTGGCGCCGTCGGCGTTGATGGAATCTTGGCAAGCCTGGCACCGCCTTCTCCCGCCAGGACCACGTCGATGAACGTCCCTCCAATGTCGATGCCAATCGCGTTGATCACGTCGCCTCAAGTATAGATCGTTGGCCGCGGCATCGCACTCCTGATACGGTATCTGCTGCAGCTGGAGTCCAGCATCCAATCACGCGACCACTCGTGTCCCACACGCTTCATCGTGAGGACCGCTCCCCAAGCCCGCTGAACCAGCCCCTTCCGACCTACCTGTTCCGTTGCCGCTCGCGTACAATGTGCGCACACTGTGATCGCACGGGAGGGATAGGATTGGCGTATCCAAGGGTACTGGTCACTGGGGCTGTCGGACAGATTGGATCGGAGTTGACACTCGCGCTTCGCGAGCAATACGGAAGCGAGAATGTCATCGCGGCCGGCCATCGCACAGAGCCCAAGCCGGCACTTCGCGATTCCGGACCGTTTGAGATCGTTGACGTCACGCAACGTCAGGACGTCGATCGAGTCGTTGCCCAGTACGAGATTGACACCATCTACCACCTGGCGGCCATCTTGTCGGCTCGCGGGGAAGAGCGTCCGGATCTCGCCTGGAGGGTGAATGTCGACGGGCTCGTCAGCGTCCTCGACGTCGCACGGGACCGCCGCGTAGCGCGAATCTGCGTCCCGAGCTCGATCGCCGTGTTCGGTCCGGAGACCCCGCGTGATTGTGCACCGCAGGAGACAATCCTGCTTCCCACAACGATGTACGGTGTGACCAAGGTCTCCGGTGAACTTCTTGGCGAGTACTACGTGCGTCGATTCGGACTCGATGTTCGCGGACTTCGCTATCCGGGGATCATCTCAAGCGAGACGCCGCCCGGTGGAGGCACGACCGATTACGCCGTCGATATCTTCTATCAAGCGATTCAATCGGGACGATATACATGCTTCGTCAAGCCGGACACACGCTTGCCGATGATGTACATGCCTGACTGTATCAAGGCCACAATCGACTTGATGGAGGCCGATGCTTCTCAACTCGTGCATCACTGCAACTTCAATGTCGGCAGCATGTCCTTTTCAGCGGAACAGCTTGCGGACGAGATCAAGAGACACATTCCGGACTTCACGTGCGAGTATGAGCCGGATTTCCGGCAAGATATCGCGGATTCTTGGCCATGCACCGTCGACGATCGCGCGGCACGTGCAGAGTGGGGCTGGACACCACACTACGACCTCTCATCGATGACCAAAGACATGCTGAAGCGATTGCGCGCCCGTCTCTCGTAGGATGTGCTCGATCGACCACGAGGTCAGCTCATTCGGCAACAAGACACCCCGCACAGTCTGATCACCATGCGGGGCGTCTCATCTGTCATTGACACTGGTGTTGTAAGGCTGACTCTCTCCTTAGGATTCGATCAGCATCAATCGCGCTGTCTCCGCCCCGTCGCCTCGACGTGGGCCCAGCTTGACAACACGAGTGTATCCACCCGGTCGATCCTGGTACTTCGGCCCAATCTCCTCGAACAGCTTATCCACTGCGGCCTTGTTGCGCAGTCGTGAGAAGGCGATCCGGCGAGCATGAAGATCTCCTCTTCGCGCCAGCGTGATCAACCGCTCACTGAACCGCTGTCCCGCGCGTGCTCGAGAGTATGTCGTATCGACCTTTGAGTTCATGATCAATGCGCTGGCAAGATTCGCGAGGACGCTCTTCCGATGCGCACGCACCATCCCCATCTTGTCAACAGTCCGTCTATGTCTCATCCTCAACCTCTCCTTCGCTCCTCAACGCATACCCGAGCTCCGCGAGGCGATCCTCTACCTTGCTCAGCGTCTTCCCGCCAAACCCATGGATGTCGAGGAGTTCCTCGCGCGGGTGATCGAGAAGTTGATTGAGTGTCGTGATGTCCGCTTCATGCAGCAAATTGCATGCCCGTTGATCGATATCGAGGTCGAGGAGTGACACCGTCATCTCCTCCACTTCGGTTTCCTCAACCTCTTCGGCCGAAATGCCATATGGATGTTCGGCGAAGTCGTCGAACAGACTCAGGTGTCGCTTCAGCATGCGGCTCGCTTCGGAGAGAGCTTCTTCCGGCTTGATTCCGCCGTTCGTCGTCAGCTCAAGGACGAGCCTCTCGTATCCCGTCTTGCCTCCGACTCGCGTGTCTTCGACGCGGAAGTTGACCTTTCGCACGGGAGAGAAATCCGCATCAATCGGAACGACGGATAATGGAGCATCCTCGGGCCGATTCAGCTCCGCGGGCACGTATCCGAACCCTGTTTCGACCTCCAATTCGATATCCAATGCTCCCTTGCTGTTCAATGTGGCGATCTGAACACTCGGATCGATGACCTCGACGCCTGGGGGAAGATCCAGGTCGGCTGCAGTAACCTCACCCACTCCCTTCTTAGCCAGCATAATTCGCTGCATTTCGTCGCCCTGAACACGGAATGCAAGGCTTTTCAGATTGAGGATGATCTCTAGAACATCTTCCTTGACCCCCTCAATCGTGTCGTACTCGTGGTACTTGCCTGCAAACCTTACGCGGACAACAGCTGCACCTGGGATCGCTGTCAGCAGCGTTCGCCGCAGCGAGTTGCCAAGCGTCGTGCCGAACCCCCTCTCCAGAGGGCCGATCACGATCTTGCCGCTAGTCTCGGCGAGCTCTTCAACCTTAATGCTCTTGGGGAAGACCAGTTCGTCCATCGCCACCTCCTAGCGGGAGTAGAACTCGACGATAAGGTTCGCGGCAATGTTCTGCCCCGTTAGCTCAACGTTCGGCATCCCGATCATCTGGAATCTCATCGCGTCCGCGTTCCGCTCCAGCCATGCCGGAGGGTCGCGATCCAAAGCCGCTTCCACGATCGCCTTAACACGTTCGCGCCGTTCTTCCTTCACCGCAACGAGGTCTCCCTCTCGGAGCAGAACTGAAGGAATATTGGTTGCACGACCGTTCAGTTCGAAGTGCCCGTGCGTAATCATCTGGCGAGCCTGCTGTCTGGATGACGCCAGCCCTGCCCGATACACCATGTTGTCCATCCGGCGTTCCAGAAGTGTCAGCAGCGCTTCGCCGGTGACGCCCTTCTTCTGCTTCGCCTGCGCAATGTAGTTGCGGAACTGCCGCTCCCGAACCCCGTAGATCCGCCGCGCCTTCTGCTTCGCACGAAGGTGCAGCTGGTATTGGCTTCTCCGCGGCCGGCGTCTCTTTGGCCCTTCACCCGGCGGCTTCGGCTTTCGCGTTACGGCACAGCTACGCGTGTAGCACCGCTCTCCCTTGAGGAAGAGCTTCTCACCCTCTCTCCTGCACTGCTTGCATTTCGCGCCACTGTCCCTACCCATTAGCGTCTCCCCTTGCTGTGGGAAATTGGCGTGACATTCTTCACTTCCTCGACGCGAATGCCCGATGACTTGATCGTCTGAATCACCGATTGCCTCCCCGAACCGGTCCCTTTGACCTCAATCGTTACCGAACGGATTCCCATGTCTTTCATCTCGCGCGACAGGGATTCTGCAGCAATCTGAGCCGCGTAGGGCGTGCCTTTTCTTGATCCCTTGTACCCTACGACACCCGGGCTCTTCCACGTTACCGGGTTCCCGTTGAGATCGGTGACCGTAATGATCGTGTTGTTGAATGTCGAATGAATATGGATTTGCGCGCGCTCGAGCTTGATGTTCTTCGCCATCGTTACCTCTTCTTCCCGGCCTTTGCCGGCCGAGGTCCCTTCCACGTTCGCGCATTTGAGCGCGTCCGCTGCCCGCGAACCGGAAGCCGCTTCTTGTGGCGAATTCCACGGTAGGCGTTGATATCTTTCAGGCGTTGGATGTTCCCCAGGACACGCCGGCGGAGATCTCCTTCCACCATGAGCTGCTCGATTTCCCTCCGAAGTGCGTTGACCTCGTTCTCAGTCAAGTCTTTCACACGAACGTCAGGCGAGAGTCCTGTCTGCTCGACAATCTCGGCGGCCCTCGCACTCCCGATGCCGTAGATGTAAGTCAACGCGATCTCTATCCGCTTGTTGTTCGGCAGATTGACTCCAGCTATTCGCGCCATACTCTCTCCCCTTACCCTTGCCGCTGCTTGTGCTTGGGATTCCGGCAGACGACTCTGAGTCGCCCTTCACGACGAATCACCTTGCACTTGGCACACATCTTCTTAACCGAGCTCCTAACCTTCATAATTGTCGGGCGAATGGATCAACTCTCTCGATATACGATCCGCCCCTTGGACAGATCGTACGGTGAGAACTCTACGATCACTCGATCCCCCGTCAGGATTCGTATGTAGTGCTTGCGAATCCGACCGGATATGTGGCAGAGGACGACATGCTCATTGTCCAGCTGAACCCGAAACATCGAACTCGGAAGGCTCTCGATGACCTGGCCTCGGTGCCTGATCACGTCCTTCTTGCCGCGCCTCTCATTGGTTGCCACTCCGCCCTTCGTCACCTCCTAGTGTCAGAACAACTGCTCCATTTTCCGTCAGTGCCACCGTATGCTCGAAATGCACGGACAACCCGCCCGATTCCGTGACCACGGTCCAGTGATCCGCCCTCACTTTCGTGGGATGCGAGTCCGTCTTGACCATCGGTTCAATGGCGAAGACCATTCCTGCCTTGAGCCGTGCTCCGCTACCAGGCGGACCGTAGTTCGGGATCTGTGGATCCTCGTGCAACGCTCTTCCAACCCCGTGCCCAACGTACTCTTTCACCACGTGAAACCCTTCACCAACCACGAAGGAGCCGATCGCGTGCGAGATGTCGGACAACCGGTTCCCGATTGTAACTTGCGAAATCCCTTGCCACAAGCTTCGTTTCCCAACATCCAGCAATCGTCGCGCGTCTTCACTCACCGAACCGACCGGCACCGTCGTGGCCATGTCGACATACAGCCCGTCCCGGACCATGCCGATATCGATCGAGAACAGGTCTCCATCGTGAAGCCGACGATTCGGCGACGGGATCCCATGAACCACTTCGTCGTTGATCGAAGCGTTGATGGTGGCGGGATACCCTCGATACCCCTTGAATGCTGGCTCTCCGCCGCAACCGCGAATCATGTCCTCCGCAAGCCGATCGAAGTATGCCGTTGTCTGCCCAGCAGCAACTTCGCCGCACAACGCTCCGAGTATCCCGGCCAGCGCCGCGCCGTTCTCGTGCATCACGCCAATCTCGTTCGGCGACTTCAGAGGGATCATCCGGACAGAATAGCCATGATCTCGGATAGGATTGCGTCGCTTGATTGAGCTCCATCCACGTCGCAAAGCAGCTCGCGATTCTTGTAGTAGTCAATCAACGGCTCAGTGGATCGCTCATACACATCGTATCGGTTCTCAATCACGTCCTGCTGATCGTCGTCTCTCTGAAGCAGCTTCCCTCCGCACGTGATGCAAGTCGATCCGTCTTCAGGCGGGTTATACAAGAGATTGTAGATCCTTCCACAACCTTCACAGACTCGCCTCGCGGTCAGACGACGAACCACTTCCTCGCGAGCGAGCGCAATGTTGATCACTGCATCGAGTGATGCGATCGAATCAAGCGCTTCCGCTTGCTCCACGGTTCGCGGGAAACCATCAAGCAGAAATCCTTCATCGGCCGATTCGATACGTCCACGAATCATGTCAATGATCAAGTCATCCGGCACAAGCTCGCCACGTTCCATGTACCCTTTCGCCGTTGTTCCAAGCCGCGTGGATTTCGCCACTTCGTCGCGCAGGATATCGCCCGTGGAAAGATGCACAAGCCCTGTCTTCTCTACAATCCTCTTCGCTTGTGTCCCCTTGCCCGCTCCAGGAGGTCCCAGCAACGCAACGTGCCGTCTTGTCACTGTGTCCATGTCCTAGCCTCTCCGCCCAAGCAGGCGCCCCGATTTCGTCAGGCTCTCGTAGTGACGCATGACAAGATGCGCCTCGATCTGCATCACAGTGTCGATTCCCACACCGACCACGATCAGCAGTGACGTTCCACCCACCAAGAACATGCTCTGGGATCCGCTGATCGTCGAAAGGATGAACGGGAGAACCGCAACGACAGAAAGGAAGACCGCGCCGATCAACAGCAGTCGATTGAGGACGCCCGTGATGTATTCGGATGTCGGTCTCCCGGGACGAACACCAGGAATGAACCCACCGGCCTCGCGGATATTCTTGGCGATATCGTTGGGATCGAAGACGATCGAGCTGTAGAAGTACGTGAAGAAGAAAATCAGCAGCACGTAGGCAAGAATGTACGCCAGGCTCCCCGTCTGAACGTAGGGGACAATCCAGTTCAGGCTGGGAATCGCGTTGAACAGCGTCACCGGAAGACTCAGCAGTGCCGAGGCAAAGATCACCGGAATCACGCCACCTTGGTTGACACGCATCGGCAGATGGGATGAGTGCCCGCCGTAGACCCGCCGCCCCATCGTACGCTTCGCGTACTGGATAGAGATCTTGCGCTGTCCTTGCTGAACCATCGTCATTCCTGCGATAACCACGATCAAGAGCGCGATAAATGCCAGCCCCCAGATGGGGTGGACTGTGCCCGTGCTGATGTCCGTCCACAGTTGCCGAAGATTCGCCGGGAATCTGGACAGGATACTGATCATGATAATCATGCTGATCCCGTTGCCGATTCCATTTTCGGTAATACGCTCACCGAGCCACATGAGAAAGATCGTCCCAGCCGTCAACGACACGATGGTGGTCACGTAGAACCAGATACCCGCTCCTGCAGGCATCGCACCCCGGATAAGGGAGGTCATTGCAGCACCTTGGACAATCGCCAGAGCAACCGTTGCGTATCGCGTATAGGCCGTGATCTTTCGTCGCCCCTCACGCCCTTGCTGCTGCATCTCCTTGAGCTTGGGGATCACCGCCGTCAACAGGCTGAAGATAATGGACGCATTGATGTAGGGGGTAACACCAAGCGCAAACAGCGAGAAACGCTGTAGCGCACCCCCGGTGAACATGTTGAAGAAGTCGAAGATCCCGCCTGCCTGCTGTGCGAAGAAGTTGCGCAATACTTCCGCATCCACGCCAGGAACCGTGATGTGCGTCCCAAGGCGTACAACCACTATCGCACCAAGCGTGAAAAGGATCCGCTTCCGCAGCTCGGGAACCTTGAATAGGCTGGCGAGCTTCTCCCACATCTCAGATCACCTCAGCCTTTCCTCCTGCAGCCTCTATCTTGCGCCGTGCTTCCGCCGTGAAGTGATGCGCTTGTACGACGAGCGGCTTGCTGAGTTCTCCGCGTCCGAGGATCTTAATGCGATCGATCCTCCCTTTCACGATTCCCGCCGTCAGTAGGCTTTGAAGATCGATCGTGGCGTTCTTGTCGAACCGTTCGCCGAGTGTATCAACGTTCACGCACGCGTACTCCTTGCGGGTGTAATTGCGGAATCCTCTCTTCGGGAAACGCATCCAGATCGGCGTTTGCCCTCCCTCGAAACCGAGACGGACACCTCCGCCACTACGCGAGTTCTGCCCCTTGGTCCCGCGTCCGCTTTCATGCCCGCCAAGTCCGGAGCCGTATCCACGCCCCACGCGCTTCCGGCGATGCCTGCTTCCTTTGGTTGGGCGAAGGTCCTCAAGCCTCATCGCGGACCTCCCGCTTCTCAGCAATCCCGCGCAGCTCCTCGATCTCCCGCCGGCTCCTCAGCTGCGAGAGCCCTTCGATTGCCGCACGCGACAACGTCAGCGGGTTCGTCGTTCCGATCGATTTCGTCAACACATCGTCGATTCCCACCAACCGGCAGATCGCGCCGACCGTCGTCCCGGCGATAACACCCGTTCCAGGATGCGCCGGCTTGAGAAGGACCTGGCCTGCCTTGAAGCGCCCTGTGACTTCGTGGGGAATCGTTCCTTCCTCCCTATTGATACGGATGACATTCTTTTTCGCGTCGCGGATGGCCTGCTGGATCGCTCGGGGGATTTCGGTCGTACTGCCGACGCCCACACCAACTCGACCGTCCTTGTCGCCGACCACGATCGTGACACGGAATCGAAGATTCCTTCCGCCTTTCGTAACCTTGCTCACGCGACGGATGTCGATAATCTCGTTCTCAAACTCGTCGTGAACTCTCAAAATCGCAATCCCCCTTTGCGACACGCCTCCGCGAAGGAGGAGACAACTCCGTGGTACGGATGGCCACCTCGATCAAAGACGACCGCCTCGATCCCGCTCGTTGAAGCTCTCTCAGACAGGATCTTCCCAAGCATTTCGGCCGCAGCAACATTGGGTCCCGATACGGCTGCACGGATCTCAGGTTCTACCGTAGACGCCTGAGCCAGCGTTCGCCCAGCATCATCGTCGATCACTTGCGCATAGAGATGCCTAAGCGTTTTCGTCACACAGAGGCGAGGCCGGTCACTCGTCCCACGGATCTTCCTGCGGATCCGCCTGTGCCGTTTGAGCCGTTCAGCAGCTCGATCGAATCTTGCCATCGCCCTCACACTCCTACCCTGCGGCCCCAGGACCGCCGAGCTTGCCGGCCTTCTGGATGACCTGTTCGTCCCTGTACCGGATCCCTTTGCCGTCATAGACATTCGGCTTCCGGAACGCTCGAATCTCCGCCGCGGTCTGGCCTACCTGTTGCTTGTCTGCGCCGCGTACGATGATCTCATTCGGGTTCGGGAGTTCGACCTCCACGTCCTTTGGAAGCTCGTACTCCATGGGCAACGAATACCCCAAATCGAGGACTAACGTTTCCCCTTGCAGCCGAGCTCGATACCCCAGTCCGCGAACAAGCAACGTCTTCTCCCATCGTTGCGACACACCATGGACCATGTTCGCGAGAAGGCTACGATACAGCCCGTGGAATGCACGGTACTCCTTGCCTTCTCGTCGTCGAGAGACGGTCGCTTCGCTATCGTCAACAGCGATCTCAACCATGTCAGGACGGAACGGCTGCTCCAGGCGCCCATGCTTCCCTTCGACCGTGAACGTTGCTGCGTCGACGGATACCTTCACACCGTCCGGAATCGCAATCGGAACCTTACCAACTTTGGACATCGCTCTTGTCTCCCTACCAAACCTCGCAAAGGACCTCGCCGCCAATTCCGCGAGCCTCCGCCTCTTTCCCCGAGAGAATTCCCTGTGACGTCGAGATGATCGCAATCCCCATGCCCGCAAGCGGACGTGGAATCGCATCCTTGCCCGCGTAGACACGCCGACTTGGTTTGCTCACCAGATGAATCTCGCTGATTGCCCGTTTCGCTGTTGTCCGCTCGCCCTTGTACTTGAGCCGGATGCTCAGCTTCGGCTGCGGCTGCTCCTCGATCGTCTCGTATCCCTCGATGTATCCCTCCTGCTCGAGGATCTTCGCAATGGCCTCCTTGAGCTTCGAGTGAGGCATTGTGAGATCGGAGTGATAGCGACGATTCGCGTTACGAATCCGCGTGAGCATGTCTCCTATTGGGTATGGAATCATCGTCTCCCCTTACCAGCTCGCCTTCTTCACGCCCGGGATTTCGCCGTTATGTGCCAGTTTCCGAAAGCACAGTCGGCAGATCCCGAAATCGCGAATGTACCCATGGGAACGCCCGCACAGGTTACAGCGATGGTATGCGCGAGCCCTGAACTTCGGCGTTCTCCTGCTTTTAACAATCAGAGATGTTCGTGCCATCTTTGCCCCTTAGTCCTTGAACGGAAGCCCTAGTCCCTTGAGAAGCGCGTATCCATCACGATCCGTCCTCGCAGACGTGACAATCGTAATATCCATCCCTTGCGCCTTGACAACCTCGTTGTATTCGATCTCCGGGAATGTAATCTGCTCGCTCAGACCGAGCGTGTAATTGCCCCGCCCGTCGAATGCCCCGGACGAGAGTCCACGGAAATCGCGGATTCCCGGAAGGACGACGTTGAACAGCCGGTTGAGAAACTCGTAGGCTAGGTTGCCACGAAGCGTGACCATACAGCCAATGGGATCTCCCTGAACAAGCTTGAAATCCGATATGGACTTCTTCGCCTTGGTGACAACCGGCTTTTGCCCGGTCATTTTCGTCAAGTTCTTGACCGCCCCTTCGAGCACCTTGGGGTTGTCCTTCTCCCCGATGCCCATGTTGACGGTCACCTTCAGCACGCGAGGGATCTCCATCACATTCGTGAGCTCCAGCTCTTCCTGCAGCTTGGGCGCAACGTCCGCCAGGTATCGTTCACGTAGCATGGTCACTCGAAAATCTCCCCGCATCGCTTGCAGCGACGCATCTTCCGTCCTTCAACCTTGGTGAACCCAACACGCGTCGGTTCATCGCACTCAGGACAGATCGGCAGCACATTGGACATGTGGATCGTCCCTTCACGCTGAATGATCCCCGGCTGTCGGAGACTCTGCGTCGCACGTTGATGTTTTGTGATCATATTCACGTTCTCAACGATGATCCGATGCTTCTCGGGAATGACGCTGAGGACCCGTCCCGTCCTTCCGCGATCGTTTCCCGCCACAACCTGAACGCGATCTCCCTTGCGTATTTTGCTCATTCTCTTCTCCTACAAGACCTCGGGCGCCAGGGAGATGATCCGCATCATCTTCTTGTCGCGCAGTTCCCTCGCCACGGGTCCGAAGACACGCGTCCCCAATGGCTCCCCTTGGGGATTGATCAACACAATCGCGTTGTCATCGAAGCGGATGTACGTTCCGTCCTTTCGGCGATACGGACGGCGGGTGCGGACAATCACGCCGCGAACGATCTGTCCTTTCTCGATGTCGCTCGTCGGAAGTCGCTTCCGAACCGACCCTACAACGATATCCCCGATCTCACCGACGCGTCGATGGGAAGGACCCAGTACGTTGATGCAGCGGACGGCTTTCGCGCCCGAGTTGTCTGCGACCTTCAGCATGGTCTGCATCTGAATCATGGCTAGACCTCCACCTTCTCGACGATTTCGATCAGCCTCCACCGCTTCATCCGGCTGAGAGGGCGACACTCCTCGATCCTTACGAGATCACCAACAGATGCTTCCTCTCGCGGATCATGCACATGGAACTTGAAGTGCCTTCGGATGTGCTTCCGATACCGGCGGTGCAGGCGCCGCTCCTCCGCTCGGACGACGATCGTCTGTGTCATGCGATCGCTCACAACTCGCCCGATCTTTACCTTCTTCATTGCGTCGCCTCCTGCGCCATCTGCCTCATCACCGTCATGACTCGCGCGATGTCTTGTCTTGTCTTCTTGATCTCGGCCGTGTTATCGAGCTCCCCGCTTACACGCTGGAACCGAAGATTGAACAGCTTCCGCTTCAGCTCCGCCTCCTGCTGCACAAGCTCGTCGCGCGTGAGTTCGCGCAATTCGATCGCCTTCATACCTCTCCCCCCAGAACGATCCGTCGCTTCAGCCGCGTCCGGATCGGGAGCTTGTGCCCGACAAGCTCGTGAATCCGTTTCGCCAATTGATCACTGACTCCCGAGATCTCAAACAAGACCGTCCCGGGACGGACCGAAGCAACCCAATGGTCGACCGCGCCTTTCCCTTTTCCCATCCGCGCTTCGGCCGGGTGTTTCGTGATCGGCTTGTCGGGGAAGATGCGAATCCAGATACGCGCGCCACGCTGTGTCGTCCGCGCGATCGTTGTACGACAGGCTTCGATCTGCGCCGCGCTAATCCATGCGGGTTCGAGCGACTGGATGCCGTACTCGCCAAACTCGATCTGTCCGCCACGCGTCGCCTTGCCTCTCCGGCGCCCGCGATGCGTCTTTCGGTGCTTCGTTCGTTTTGGGAAGAGAAGTGCCATGTCAGCTTACCTCATCTCGCTCGCCGCGATGCGGCCGCTCGCCACGGAAGACCCATGCCTTGACGCCGATGTTCCCGTACTTCGTCCGGGCTTCCACGAGCCCGTAGTCAATATCCGCGCGTAGCGTCTGAAGCGGGATTCTTCCTTCCTTCATCGTGATTGAACGAGCAATGTCTCCACCGCCGAGGCGTCCGCTGACCTTGAGTTTGACGCCTTCAGCCCTCGCTCCCATCACACGTCGAATCGCTTCCTTCATTGCACGAGCCGGGGCCGTACGGTTCTCAATCTGGATCGCCACATCCTGGGCCACCAACCGTGCCTCAAGATCCGGTCGCTCGATCTCCTGAATTGAAATCTTCACGGTCCGTCCCGTCAGATTCTCTAGAGCCGATTGGAGTTTCTCGATCTCGCTTCCGCCTCGGCCGATAATGATTCCGGGGCGAGCCGATCGGATGACAATTGAGACGCGATCCTCTTTCGAACGTTCAATATTGACCTCCGATACCGACGCACGACGGTACCGATCGTAGACCAACTCGCGGATCCGCCGATCCTCGGCAATGTATTCCGGAGCCAGTCTTGGGTTGAACCAGTTCGAAACCCACTTCCGATTTACCCCTACTCGGAAACCGATCGGATGGACTTTCTGCCCCATTACGACTCACTCTCCCCGTCGCCAACCACAATCGTGATATGACTCGTCGGCCGGCGGATGATGTCCGCCCGTCCGTACGCTCGCGGTCTCAGTCGGCGCAATGCTCTGCCCATGTCGACTGCCGCACGCACAACAACCAGTTCGTCGACATCGACATCGTAGTTGTTCTCCGCGTTTGCTATCGCCGACTCGAGCGTCTTGCGGATCGGCGTCGCCGCCTTTTTCGTCGACAGCTGAACGATCCTCAACGCTTCGTTTACGCCCTTCCCCCGGATTGCGTCGACAACCAATCGCGCCTTCCGTGGCGAGATGCGTACGAACTTCGAAATTGCCCGTGCTTGCATTGTTACTCCTACGTCAGGCTGGGAGCCCGCTTCTTCTTCATCCCGCCGTGGCCTCGAAAGGTTCGGGTGGGAGCGAACTCACCCAACTTGTGGCCGACCATGTTCTCAACGATATAGACCGGCACGTGGAGCTTGCCGTTGTGTACCTTGATCGTCAACCCAACCATCTCGGGCGTCACCATCGAGGATCGCGACCACGTGGTGATTTCCGTGATCTCGCCACGCTTGGCGCGCTGAACCTTCTTCTGAAGGCTCTCCTTCACGTACGGCCCCTTCTTCATCGATCTCGGCATTCCGACTCCTTAGCGCCGACCCTTACCGGCACGACGCACGATCAGGGCGCTTGACTTCTTCCTCTTCTTCCGCGTTCGACCGCCCTTGGCCAGTTTCCCGGTCGGTGATACTTGTGGCCGCCCCACACGTGCGCGACCTTCTCCACCACCGTGCGGATGATCGACCGGGTTCATCGCAACACCTCTCACGCGCGGCTTTCGCCCGAGGTGTCTGACACGCCCGGCCTTTCCATGCTTGATGTTCTTGTGGTCAGGATTCGACACTTCACCGATCGTCGCACGACATGATGTGTTGAAGATTCTCACCTCACCCGAAGGGAGGCGAATGTGGGCGCGCTTGCCCTCCTTGCCGATCAGTTTCGCGGATGTTCCGGCCGATCGCGCGATCTTGCCGCCGCTTCCCGGCGAGAACTCGAGGTTATGAATCACGGACCCGAGCGGTATTCGGGATAGGGGCATGGCATTCCCCACCCGAACCTCCGCTGTCTCTCCCGCCTCGACCCTGCCACCAATCTCCAGTTCCATAGGCGCGAGAATGTATCTCTTCTCCCCATCTGCATAGTGCAACAACGTGATCCAAGCCGAGCGGTTCGGATCGTATTCGCGCGTGACGATCCGCGCCGGGATCCCATCCTTGTCTCGAGCGAAGTCGATCAGGCGGTATCTCCGCTTGTGCCCCCCGCCACGCCATCGCGACGTGATCCGCCCTTGGCTGTTCCGGCCCCCCGTCTTCTTGATCGGCCGTAGCAAGCTCTTCTCTGGAGCAACGTCAGACAGCCCGCTGTAGTCCGGATGCTCTGCATGACGCCGACCAGGAGATGTCGGCTTGTATCGTTTGAGCGCCATATCGCTTATCCTCCCATGATGTCGATCTGATCACCGGGCGCTAGACGGACAATCGCTTTGCGCCACCGGGATGTTCGACCATGGAGCTGACTGAGTCGTTCTCGTCGAGGCTTCCCCTTCATGTTCGCCGTCCACACCTTCTCCACGTGAACCTTGAACAGTTCCTCAACAGCCTTCTTGATCTGGATTTTGTTCGCGCCAAGCGCGACCCGAAACGCGTACTTCCGATCCTCCATCTGCTCCCATGTATTCTCCGTTAGGATCGGCGCAATCAGCACGTCCTCGGGATACGCAAACTTCGTCATGACCGGAACCTCTCCTCCAGCTCTTCAACCGCACCCACCGTCATCAACAAGTGATCGTGGCGAATGATGTCATAAACATTGACCCCCCCACAGGCAATGCATTTCACCCAGGGGAGGTTGGTAAATGACTTCTTCGTCGAGCGATTGTACTCCGTCGACGCGACGACAACCAGCGTGCTGCCGGCCAGCTCGAGTCGTTCAAGCAGGGCCACGGCAGCCTTGGTTTTCGGCTCATCGAATCCGATCCGATCGATCAGCGTCAGGCGACCCTCATTGGCCCGGTCGGACAGCGCAGAAGCAAGTGCTCCCCGCTTCATCTTGCGCGTCAGTTTCGTCTCGTACGATCGTGGCTTGGGACCGAATGTTGTGCCCCCGCCGACCCACAGCGGCGATCGCCGGGAGCCGGCTCGTGCTCGCCCGGTCCCCTTCTGACGCCAAGGCTTCCGTCCGCCTCCCCTGACTTCGCCGCGCGTCTTTGTCGAGTGCGTTCCTTGTCGTCGGTTGGCCAGCTGCATCCGGACGGCTCGGTAGAGGAGATCCTCATTGACAGCCACACCGAACACGTCTTCACTCAGCGCTTTGGCCTGTGGGGCGTCCTGCCCCGCAAATTGGAATAGTCTTGCCTCAGTCATGTTGCTTTCCCCAGTTCAAGGATTGTCCCGCGGGAGCCCGGGGTCGCACCCTTGAGCACAAGAAGGTTCCGCTCCGGATCAACGCGAAGAACCTGCAGCCCCTTGACTGTAACTCGCCGCGAACCCGTGTGACCCGGCATTTTCTTTCCCTTCATGACACGTCCGGGCTTCACGCACATCCCAATCGAGCCTGGGCGGCGATGAAAATGCGATCCGTGGGTCTTCGGCCCTCCAGCGAAGTCCCATCGCTTCACGACACCCTGGAACCCAAGCCCCTTGGAGACCCCCGCGACGTTGATCTTCTCGCCCTCGGAGAAAATATCGACGCCGATGACATCGCCAACGTTGTATTCGTCAGGATTGTCAACGCGAACCTCGAACAGCCGGCGGCATGGCGCAACGTCCGCCTTCTGATAGTGGCCAAGCAACGGTTTCGTCGCCCGTGATTCCTTCAGATCCCCATGTCCCAGCTGAAGAGCGTTGTATCCGTCGGATTCGACCGTCTTGATCTGCACAACGGTGCATGGTCGTGCTTCGACAACCGTGGCGCCGACTGCGCGATCTTCGACGAACAATTGGGTCATCCCAATCTTACGCCCGAGGATTCCTTGTCCCATTGTCCGCTACCCTCCGTAGTTTCGTCTGTTCTAGAGCTTGATTTCGATGTCAATCCCCGTGGGGAGCTCGATATCCATGAGCGCGTTGATCGTTTCCGACGTCGGCTCTTTGATGTCCAACAGCCGAGTGTGGATTCGACGCTCAAAATGCTCCATCGAGCGCTTGTCGATGTGCGGAGAGCGCAGCACGGTATAGATGCGGCGCTTGGCCGGCAGCGGAATGGGTCCTGAAATCTTCGCTCGGGTCTCCATCGCCGATTCCACGATCTTGCGGATCGAGCTTTCCACCAACTCATGATCGTATCCACGCAGCTTGATTCGTATCTTCTCTCTCGCCATGCCTAGTACCCTCTACTCCGGATGATCCTCTCCTTCAACCCTTCGGGGACCAGCTCGTAGCGCGCAACGCGTAGCGAGTACGTCGCCCTCCCCTGGGTCAAAGAACGCAGTCGCGTGGCATACCCGAACGTCTCTGCCAACGGCACGGCGACGCGCAGAATCTGCACCGTCTCCCGTGACAGGAGTTCTCGGATTTCCCCGCGCCTGCGCGCCAGGTCCTCCATCACTTCACCCAGATACTCACCGGGAGTGATGACCTCACCCTCCATGACCGGTTCGAGCAACTCAAATGCTCCGTCGCAATACGCTTTGCGCAACGCTTCGGAGGTCGCAGCCCGGAACGCGATCTCAGACGAGTCGACCGGATGAAATGACCCACCGAACAAGGTGGCTCCGATATCGGTCAGAGGATAACCGGCCACCGGTCCGTTTGTCAACGTCGCACGCAGTGCGTTTTCGATGGCGTCCCGGTATCCGCCGGGGATTTCCTCCTCCGGGGCTGTACACGCAAACTGAATCCCCTGTCCTCGCTCCAATGGCTCCAATCTGATTCGAACATGACCGTACTGCCCGCGTCCGCCGGCCTGCTTGGCGAACCGCTCTTCTACCTCGATCGATCGCCCTAGGGTCTCACGATAGGCGACTTGCGGTCGACCCACGTGGACCGAGAGATCCGACTCCTCGCGCAGTCGGCGAACGAGAACCTCAAGGTGAAGCTCCCCCATCCCAGCGACAATCGTTTGGTTCGTTGATTCGTCCACACGGACGTGGAACGTTGGGTCCTCTTGCGTGAGCTTCGTCAATCCCTCCATAAGATCATCGAATTCGGCCTCCGTCCGTGGTTCCACAGCCACGAAGACCACCGGCTCCGGGAATTCGATCTTCTCAAGCAGGATCGGCGCGGACTTATCGCACAGCGTGTCTCCAGTGGCAATCGGTTGTGATCCGACAATCGCCACGATGTCACCGGCTTGCATCGCCTCGGTTGGACTGCGCCTGTTGGCATGCATGCGGAAGATCTTCGTCACACGAAGGCCCTTCTCTGTCGACGCATTGTACACATGCCCACCAACCGGGAGCTTCCCCGAGTAAATGCGAGTGAACACCAATCGTCCGGCATATCGATCCGTGACAACCTTGAATGCCAACGCGGAGAACGGTTCTTCGGTGTCGGCACGTCGTGCAAGGTCGCCATCGACACCGCAGACCGGTGGAACATCCGTCGGCGCCGGCAAATAGCGCACAACCGAATCGAGCAACAGCTGAATGCCTTGATTCCCCGCGGCCGAGCCGCCCAGCACTGGAACAAGCCCCTCTTTGACGCATCCGCGGCGAAGTGCCTCGTGGAACAGCTCTATCGGGACGTCTTCGCCGGCGAGAAACAGCTCCATCACTCGGTCGTCAATCTCCGCAACGCGCTCCAACGCCATATCCCGAAGACGCGCTGATTCGTCGTGGAGTTCGGCGGGGATTTCGCTTGGTGTGAATTCCGCTCCAAGTGATTCTTGATCCCAAGTGAGCAGCGACCCCTCGATCAAATCAACCAGCCCCAACAGTCGCCGATTGTCGTCACGGTATGGCACGATCAGGGGAACAGCACGAGCGCCTAATCGCGCCTCGATCATTGAGACCGTCTCCGCGTAGCTCGATTCGACGCGGTCGAGCTTGTTGACGAACGCAATCCGAGGAACTCGATACCGATCCGCCTGGCGCCAAACCGTCTCGGATTGCGACTCGACCATCTCCACGCCTGAGAAGACCACGACACCGCCATCAAGTACGCGCAGAGCGCGCTCGACCTCAGCCGTGAAGTCGACGTGTCCAGGCGTATCGATGATGTTGATCGTGTGATCTAGCCACGGACATGTCGTCGCGGCCGACGTGATGGTGATTCCCCGCTCGCGCTCCTGGGCCATCCAGTCCATTTCGGTGTCGCCCTCATGGACCTCGCCCATCTTGTGGATCTGACCGGAGTAGAAGAGGATCCGCTCTGTTACCGTGGTCTTCCCGGCATCGATATGCGCCATGATGCCGATGTTGCGGATTCTCGCCAGCTCTGTCGACGCAACATCTGCCATGGCGCCCTCACTTCAACGGTGGGAAGACCAGATCTGCGAGAGCAACCGCTACCAGCGGTAGTGCGCGAACGCCTTGTTCGCTTCCGCCATCCTGTGAGCATCCAGGCGCTTGTTGTAGGCCTTGCCCTCTTTCCGCGAGGCGTCGAGGACTTCTCCTGCCAGGCGCTCAGCCATGGTGTTCTCGCCTCGCTCGCGTGCTGCCCAGACCATCCAACGCAATGCAAGCGCAACCTGCCGGTCTGCCGGAACTTCGTAGGGGACCTGATAGTTCGCACCACCCACACGGCGTGTACGCACCTCAAGTCTCGGCGAGCAGTTCACAATCGCCTCGTTGAACGTCTCAAGCGACGGAGACTCGCTTCGCTCATCGACGATCGTCAATGCAGAGAACACGACCCGTTGAGCGATCGCCTTTTTTCCGTCCTGCATGACATAGTTGATCAGCTTCGACAGAAGCTTGCTGTTGTATCTCGTGTCGGGGGTTACGTCCCTCCCGGGTATCTTCATCGCTCTCCTAGCTCCCCTTCTTCGCCCCGTACTTCGAGCGGCCCTGCCGTCGACCTTCCACGCCTTCGGCATCCAGTGTCCCTCGGACCACGTGATACCGCACACCTGGCAGGTCCTTAACGCGTCCGCCGCGGACCAGCACCATCGAGTGCTCCTGAAGATTGTGGCCCTCTCCTCCGATGTACGCCGTCACTTCCTTGCCGTTGCTAAGGCGCACACGGGCTACCTTCCGGAGCGCAGAGTTCGGTTTCTTGGGTGTTCGCGTCGTCACACGCGTGCAAACCCCACGTCGCTGCGGACAAGCATCAAGCTGAGGAGCTTTCCGCTTCTTCGTCTTCGGCTTCCGCCCTTTTCTGATCAGCTGGTTTATCGTTGGCATCTTCACTCCTGAGTTGGGGCGGATTATAGGTTTCGCCCCCACGACGTTCAACCTAGCCCTGCTCCACGCTCTCTTCACCGATGGTGATCGGCTCAGCTTCTACCTCGGGATCCTCCTCCACCGCTCCTGCTCGATCGCGAAGGGTGAAGCCCGTACCAGACGGGATTCTCTTCCCTACGATGATGCTCGGCTTCAGTCCGCTCAGCTCATCGACCTCACCGCGTAGCGCCGCTTCGGAGAGAACCTTTGTCGTCCGCTGGAACGATGCGGCCGATAGCCATCCCTTAGTCTGCAGCGCCGCTTTGGAGATCCTCAGGAGCTCCCGCTCGCCGTCCGGTAGTCGCTTGGCCACAATCGGTACTTCGACGACCTCGTCGTTGCGCCGAACTCGAATGAGCTCGATCTCCATGCGCTCTGCCCTTGCGATGGCCTCCTCCGTCAGTGGTTCGCCAGCTGTCGCAATGATGTGACCGCCCGCTGCGATATCCTCAGCGAGATCGCACCCGATCGCTTCACTGCGCAATCTCTCGGTTTCCTCGTTCCAGGCAAGAAGCTCGCGGATCTCTTTGCGGAACTCCTCCAACGTCACCATATCCCCAATCAGGAACCGTGAGTCTCCACGATCGATGATCCGAACGTTGTTGAGGATCTGTCGGATGATGACCTCAAGATGCTTGTCGTTGATGTCCACGCCTTGCTGCTTGTACACCTTATGGATCTCGTCCATCAGGTACTGCCGCGCTTTTTGCACGCCAGCCGCCTCGAGAAGCGTATGCGGAGCAACGACGCCCTTGGTGAGCAGGTCACCCTCTTCAACCTTGTCTCCCACGCGAACTGTGACTGCCTTGTCAATCTTGACAACGCTCTTCGGCTGGAGATGCACGGTGGCAATCCCCCGCTTCTTCTCGATCGCATCGACGCGCACTTGTCCCTCATGCGCAATCTCCAGTGCAACCAGCTGCTCTCCCGCTTTGACCGGATCACCGTGTCTCTTGAGCGATCTCAGGTCACCGGTGAGTGGAATCCGAACGGCCAGACCATCCGGGTTGTAGACAACGATCCGATCGCCCAGAACCTGCACGACGCCATCGCCTTCCGCGGAGATGAAGATCGGCTTGGATCGGGACGACAGTTGATCTCCCTCTTGCACCGTCGCTCCCGGGTCGACCATCATGCGTGCTCCATACGGGATCTCGTATTCGGTCACGCTTCCATCCTCGTCAGTCAACTCAAGGATCCGATCCTTGTCCTCCGACAGCCGGACAGTACCTCTGCGATCCGCGATGATGCCCTCGACATTGAACCGCTCCGTCAGGGCATCCCCTTCGGAGATGCGGTCGCCCGTTTCGGCCTTGGGGCGTGCGACCGGGGGAAGTGGATAGGCCATGTCACCGTTCTCCGTATCGATGACCAGTAGCTCTTGGCCGCCCTTCGCCACATCGACAAGGAATGCGTTGCCAACACATGGACTGGCCGCATCGATGAGCGTCGAGGCATCGAGCTCATCCCCGATATCGGAATTCAGCAGACTCGAGGGGATACGCACCATCCTGAGGTCTCCCGTGACCTCTACTTGATCTTCCCCTGTTGCAGTCGTCGTGATGTCAGTGACAAGCCCATCGAGCGGCGAGAGCCCTGCCTCTCCGCTCTTGATGGTCTTGCGGGCCTCAAACAGCTCCTCCGCACGCGGGAGACCTTGCGTGATGTCTTCACCTGCCACCCCGCCCGTGTGAAACGTACGCATCGTCAGCTGCGTTCCCGGTTCCCCAACCGACTGAGCCGCGATGACGCCCACCGCCGTCCCCATGTCCACGGGGAGATGGTTGCTCATGTCGTATCCGTAGCACAGCTGACAGATCCCGTTGGCCGTCTCGCAGGTCATTGGAGAACGAATCACGATCCGAGGGCGGACGCGAAGTGTCTTGATTCCGGCCTTCCGAACCGCATCGATTTGACGCGGCGTGATCAGCTCGTCGGCCTTCATGATTGTGCGCTTCGTCTTCGGATCTCTGATCTCCTCTACCGTTTTCGTTCCGATGACACGTTCCTTCTGCGCCGGGCTCTTCAGTGGCAGTTCGGCCTCCAGCCGTCCGACGTGCTGAGCAACCTCTTGCGTGATCCACTGATTCGCTTCGACAAGCACTTCGCCGCTGCTTGGATCGATAATCGGTTGCGCCGCGACACGACCGTAGATTCGCTCTTCGATCGTCTCCATGATCTCAGTCCGGCTGAACCGCAAGGGATCGACGTCAATCCCTTGTGTCGTTCCACAATTGAGTTCGAGAATGATCGTATCAGAAGACGCATCGACGAGTCTTCGCGTGAGGTATCCCGAATCGGCTGTCTTGAGTGCAGTGTCGGCTGCACCCTTGCGCCCTCCGTGAGTGGAGATGAAGTACTCCATCATGTCCAGTCCCTCGCGGAAGTTGGAGATGACGGGCCGTTCGATAATCTCTCCCGACGGACCGGCCATCGGCCCACGCATGCCACACAACTGCTTCACCTGATCGGGGCCGCCTCTCGCTCCAGATGTGACGATCCCATAGACGGGATTGAACCGATGCTGTCTCAGGTTCTCCATCGTCGCATCCTCGACGTCGTCGACGGTGCGTCGCCAGATTCGGATCACAGCGCTTCGACGTTCGTCCTCCGTTGCCAATCCCATTCGATACAACCGCTCGATCCGTTGGACGGCCGCTGAGGACTCTCGGATGATGTCCTCCTTCTCCGTCGGGATCAGACAGTCGGGAAGCGAGATTGTCAGTCCCGCTTGTGTGGCAAATCGGAATCCGAGCTCCTTCAGTCGATCGAGAACCTCCGCCGCTTTCTCCCAGCCGTACCGATGGTAGCACTCCATCACCAGGTGCTTGATCATGCGTCGGTCCATCACGATCGAGTAGTCACGGATCTCTTCGGGCAAGAGAAGATTCATCTCTGCGCGGCCCAACGTCGTCGCGACCCGCTTCCCATCGATCCGCACCACGATGGGGCTGTGAAGCTCGATGATTTTCTCCTCGTAGGCCTTTCGCGCTTCGTCGATATCGCGGAACGACTTGCCTGCGCCCTTGCCGTCGGCGGATTCAATCGTCAAGTAGTAGTAAGCATAGACAGGATCCTGTGTTGGCAGGCTGATCGGCTCGCCGTTCGAAGGAGAGAGGATATTCCGCGGCGCGGCCATCAGGTTCCGCGCCTCCGCAATGGCCTCCTCGGACAACGGCAGGTGCACCGCCATCTGGTCGCCGTCGAAGTCCGCGTTGTATGGAGGACAGACAAACGGATGGATGTGAATCGCCTCTCCGTCTACCAGAACCGGCTCAAAGGCCTGCATCGACAGTCGATGCAACGTGGGAGCTCGGTTCAGAAGCACCGGATGCTCCTTGATCAGTCGATCCAGGATATCCCACACTTCGGGCATTTCCCCCATCATCGCCTGGTTCTTGATCTCGTCGAAATCGGAGAACGTTGTCGTCTCCAGGTGGTGTAGTATGAACGGCTTGAACAGCTCCAACGCCATCTTCTTCGGCAATCCACACTGATGCAGTTTGAGCGTTGGATCAACGACGATCACTGCACGGCCGGAGTAGTCCACGCGTCGTCCAAGGAGATTCCTCCTCAGCCGACCATGCTTCCCGTGAATCCTCTCGGAAAGCGACTTCAGCGGTCGATTGTCACGACCGCGAATCGGACTCTCTTTCTTCTCGTTGTGGATCAGCGCATCAACAGCTTCCTGGAGCATGCGGCGCTCGTTGCGAAGGATCACCTCGGGAGCCCCCATGTCGATCAGCTTCTTCAGCCGGTTGTTCCGGTTGATGATACGCCGATACAGGTCGTTCAGATCCGTTGTCGCGAACTTGCCGCCTTCGAGCTGAATCATCGGACGCAGATCGGGTGGAAGCACCGGGATAACCTCAAGGATCATGTCCTGTGCATTGTTGCCCGAAGCACGAAGCTGGTCGACAATCTCCAGACGCCGGATCAGCCTCCGCTGATTTCCGACCGCCGTCTCCCGCCGGAGCTGCTCCATTAGCGCCCGATGCAGCTCGTCCAGATCAATGCTCTCAAGCAATCCTCGAATTCCGGCAGCGCCTGTGGCCGCGATGAAGCCTTCAGGATAGATCCTCTCGTAGGCCCGCTTCTCCAGATACGTCACCCGGTCGCCAATTGCCAATGGGATCTTCGGATCCCTGATACGCGTCACCAAGAAGACGAGGCTGTCGAGTATCTCTTGGTCAAGCACGACACCCTGCACCGACGCCCCATACCGATCGACCAGCATCTCGAATCCGGTCTTCGAACAGACCTCATCCACCGGGCACTCGGCGATGACCGCCCCTTCCTCAATCTCATCTCCCTCTTCCACGAGCAGAGCAACATCCCCGATCAATGGGTACTCCACCGAACCGACCACGACGGAAATCACCTTCTCGCCGTTGGTCAGCAGCCGGTCCTCGATGGTGACCCGTCCTCCCTCCTCGGCGAGGACCCGCGGAGAGTTCTCCACGTAGTAGGCAGGCTCAACCTCAAACGGGAACTCCGCAGACAGAACATCCACTTCCGCGGAGTAGAGCGTCTCCCTCGGCCGAACGTCCTTGCAGTCCGAAGATGTGACGATAAACAGCGATTGCTCAATCGGCTCCGTCTCGTAGTAGGCGATGCGTTGCAGATCGCGCTTCTTCATCCCGAGCAACCGGCTGAGCAAACTGGATACACCCTTGAGAAACCAGAAGTGGACCACCGGGCTTGCCAGTTGGATGTGTGCCATGTTCACTCGACGGACGGACGAGTCCGTCACGAGCACGTGACACTTCTCGCACGTGATGCCTTCGTACTTCTTCCCTTTGTACTTCCCACATGCACACTCGTAGTCGTTGGCAGGGCCGAAAATCTCCTCCGCGTACAAGCCTCCTCGCTCGGCGCGGTGAGTCCGGTAATTGATCGTCTCGGATTCCGTGATTTCGCCGTGAGACCAATTGAGGATGACGGAAGGGGGTGCAAGTTGCAGCTTTACGCGCTTGATGTCATCGCCCGAGATCACTCATCTCACCTCATTCGATAGTACGGGTCTGATTCGCCAGCTTGGGCAAGAGAGATCCACCACGCCCTCAGCTCATTGGCGCCACAGGTGTCAGCGAAGGGCGACGGCTTCTCGCCCGGGGACTTGGCATTTGGTGCCGTGCCTTCGTTTCGCTCCCAGTCTTCTTCGGCCTGTTCTCGCACGTCCACCCCGATGATGGGCTATGTGCCATTTACTTGCAGGTTCACAAGATCCGCAGCAGAACATGGTCCCCCCGTGCGCGCTTCCTATCGCATCGCAGACCAGGCGGGCCATTCCGCCACAGTAGACATTCCGAGATGCCTCCCGCAGCTCCCTCTCTCTTGATACCAAAAAGACATGCCGAACCCCTTTGTGCTCTCGCCCGGGGTTTCGCCCAAAATGCTCCATTCACCGTATCCCTAGTCACCGAGCTTTGTGCCCGCGTGACATGGTTTCTCAGCATGCGAGTATAGCACCCGGAACCCCGATTTCAACCAAGCAGTACCTTCTGCTCGTTGAGAGGGATCATCTCAATGCGTTCCAGCCCTGCAATCTCCACCGGATCCCTAAACGGATTTGCGTTCAGAAGAAGCGTCTCGTCCTCGCTCTCCAGCCGATAGTAAACCGGAACCGTCTCTGTCTGCTTCGGCTCAGCGAACGTTGCTGTGATCCGCGCCGCCAGGCTTACAATCTCCTGTTGCTCCCCCCGTCCCTTCTCTTCCCAGCTCGTGCGTACGAGCGTCATCGGCCCGTGACGGGTCGCCGGGTAGACGCGGAGATCCTGCGGGAGGAAGAGATTCTGCAGCTCTCTCTTCTCCTGTTCGTTGCATGCGAGCACGATCTTGACGTCCGGCTGCACCTTGTAGTAGAGCCTGAAATCCAGTAGATGGAGCGCATTGAGCGTGAACCCCGCCTCGCCGAACAGACTTGCCACCCGCTCGCCGAACCCCGGCGTCATCAGTTTGCATCGATGACACGAAGCCAGCGGATCCGCAGAATCCAGGCCGACTTCTCCCGCAAGTTTCACCAGGTCCGTACGAGCTCGGCTCGGCTTCGCCCCATTGGCTTCACGATCGAGCCATCGCCCCAATCCCCGGGTCTTCCCACGCAACGAGCTGACGCAAAGCGGCCGTAGAATGCGGTCTGAAACACCGACACTCTCTGCGATCTCTTGCCGCTGTTCCGCTGTGAGCTGACTGGCTCCAGGGATTTCACCCGACACGATATACTCCGCCCCGATTCGCTCCATGTACCGGGACGCTTTGGAGAGGAGTAAGGACCGACAGTTGTAGCAGCTCAACGGAAGGGAGAATTCACCGTCGTCGGTGACCTCGACGAGCCGCCGATACTCCTTCTTCACGGACTGCGTTCGGAACACGGCGTGGGGCCATTCATTCCTGACGAACTGACGCAGTTCCTCGGATTCCCGCGAGAATGGCGACCTGAAATAGAGGAGATATGTGCATTCGACTTCCGAATGCTGTTCAACCAGCCGAGTGGCTACACGGCTCGCCAGGCTCCCTGAAAATAGCGATAGGACTTTCGCCACGCCCTTACCCCGCCCCTACTGCTCGTTGTCGTTGCTTCTTGTTTATCTTCGCGGTTCAATCAGCCCGTAGTTACCGTCACGGCGATGGTAGATAATGGCCACTTGATCGCTGTCCGAGTCAACGAAGACCAGGAACTCCTTCTCGATGGCCTCAAGCTGTAGAGACGCTTCCTCCGGCGACATCGGCTTCTGGAAGTAAGCTTCGGTACGAACGATCTGCTTCGCATCCGCCTTCTCCTCAGCAGCCTCAGCGGTCTCGGTGGTCGCTCCGCTCCGATCTCTTACCTCGAGGAGTTGATCCTTGAACTTCACCAACTGGCGTCTGAGTCGATCGATCGCTTTGTCAATCGACGCATACATGTCTCCCGACTCTTCACGTGCGCTGATCACCTTACGATTCGTCAGATGCGCGTGAAAGTCAGCAATCTGCCGCTCTTTTTCCACCAACAGCACAACATCAACACTGATAATGCGGTCGAAGAACCGCTCAAGCGCCTCCGTCTTCTCAATGATGTAGCTTCGAAGAGGCTGGCTCGCGTTGGTGTGCCGCACCGCGATCTTGATCTTCACCGTTTCGTGTCCTCCAACGAGATTATAGCAGAAACGGAGCAAACGGTCAATCGATCGAGGCTCGAAAACGCTGAACTTATCTGCTATACGCGCTCCCAAGGGTGGTGAGGCGGTGCCGGAGCATTTGCGTCACGGCATGGAGACCTGCGTTGCCAATGTCCGGCTGGTAGACGCTGAATTCTGCGTTCACGAACGTTCTGAGCGTACTACGGTAGTGCACGCCATCGGTTCGTCTCTCCCTGCAGATCAGCCCTGCGTCCAGAAGCTCACGGGGCGCAGTTTCCTCGATCATCTCCGACGCGCAGTTGGTCCATGCGGAGATCTGTTCCGCCGAGTATGTCCCGGGAGAATGCTCAATGAGGAAGCCAAGGAGTCTGCGATGTGCGAGTTCCTTTCTCTCGATTCGGGCAGTCACTCGTTCGACGTGTCTGATCACTGCCGGCGGCAGCTTCTCCTCTGAATTCGTCGGCTTCTCCGTATCGATCTCAATGATGGTCTCCACCGGGCTCTCGGTCATGACTCCTACAGGTCGCCGCGGACTCTCATTGTCACCGGGCTCGGGGTCTTCTCGTACAACGACCGGCCGATAGGACCCATACTGAAGCGGAGCCGTTCGCGGAACACCGGCCGCCGGAAGGACGGGGACGGCTGAGGATGGAAGCTCGAGCTTGATGTAGCCAAGCGTTCTCGCAACCTCTTCGAGCTCCGCGATGCGCTTATCCTTCGCCGCAAGCATCTCCTCCAGACGTTCGATCTTGTCTCGGAGGCCGTCCTCCGGGCTCTTCCGCTGCTTCCCGCTCCGCGCGGACTCAATGGCCTCGATGATCGAAGCGCTCACTCTCTTGAGTTCGGGGGAGTCTACCGGCTCCAGTGATGGCGTGAACCCCGCGTGGAATGTCTCGCGCTCGCGGACGTAGATCGGAAGGATTCGATCTCCATTGAGGTAGATGCAGTCCCCCGTGTCGAGTGAGCCAACGATTTCCTTCACTTCGCTCTTACGCCATGGAAGCAGCTCGCTGTAGACTCGCATGTCCACTTCGTGAACGACGCGGTGAAGAAACAGCATCCCTGCCTGGCTGAGCACATCCTTGTCCACCTTGGCACTGCGTTGGGAGACAATGATTCCCCCCAATCCGCGTTTGCGCCCTCGGAGGGCGATCCGCGCGATCATCTCCTTCAATTCGTTCTTGACACCCTGAGGGATGAATTCATGCGCTTCCTCGATGCCGATGATGTACGGACGGCGGAGCGTTCCGGCCAGCTCCCACAAGCTGGACAGGTATGCCTTGAGAATCTCGGTACGCTCATCGGAGAGGAAGCCACTCAGGTCGAGAACCAATGGCACGTTCTCTTCCATGCTGACCTGAGCGATCTCGCTGGCGCAGTCGGCATCGATCTCGATTTCGACGCCATCGCCGGTTCCGACGACGAGCACCTCGTATTTCTCTTTCAACCCGAAGTACTCCCCCTCAATGTCCACAATCGTCATCGGGTAGCGATGCCGGAGAAGCTCTTCGAAGATGACGCCCGCCGTGTTGGATTTCCCCGATCCGCGGATCCCGAGGATTGCTACGCACTGACCGATGATCTCCTCAAGGTCAAGATCGAGATCCCGACTGATATCCAAAGCTGTCCCCATCGGAGTCCTTCCCACAAGCAGTGATGGTTTGACAGTAGTCGGCCGACGTCGCACTCGCCAGGGCGAGTGTCCCGTCACGGGCTGTCGTACGTCTCGGCATCCTGCGCGGCGATCAGTTTCCGCGCAGCCTCAATCGCTTCTTCGTGCGTTTTGATCTGCCCGGACAGAACCCTGTCATGGAGGATTCCTAGGATCGCACCAAGCTGCGGTCCCGGTGCGATGCCGAGTGCCATGAGCGCATGTCCGTCGATGATCTCGTGCGCTCGCTGCAATCCACAGACGAGATCGATGTGTTCTATGACATCGAGTGTCTCATTCAGGATCGGCGCCCATCCGGAGGACCGATGTGCACTCGCTTCGCAGTCGGCAACGAGCACCTGGAGAAGCTGGAAGAACAGCGGGAACCGGCTACTGGGACTCCCTTCCGCGCCATTCTCCCCCTCGCTGACGAAGCGAACCTGTTTGCCGCGTCCCATCTTAGGGAAGTCAGCGATTCTCATGTGATGTCTCACCAAGTAGTGCAGTCGGAGAACGTCTTGGCGGCTCAGCCGTAGCCTCCGCCCGATGTCCTTTGCCATTCGGGCACCGATCGCGCAATGTCCTCCCATGTTCTCTCCCCCGGTTCGCTGGAGCGCGGTAGGCTTCCCGATGTCATGAAGGAGAACTGCCAGCTTCACAATCGGATCGTGGATGAAGCCGTCGGCGACATGCACAGCAGCCATCGTATGCACGAAAACGTCGCCCTCAGGATGGTACTCCTCGGGTTGCGGCGTTCCCTTGCATGCAGCCACCTCCGGAAGGATCGGCACAAGCAGGCCGAGTTCGTCTATCAGCGTCAGTCCCTTGGCAGCGCTTCGTGTGCCAAGGATCCGCATGAGTTCCTCGCCGATTCGTTCCTTCGAGATCGTGGCGATGTTGCTTGCGCCAAATGCAATCGCGGCTGCCGTGTCATCGTCGATCTGACCGTCCACTTGGCAGGCAAACCGGATCGCACGCAGCATCCGAAGGTAGTCCTCGGCGAACCGGTTCATCGGATCTCCGATCGCTCGAATCCTGCGTGCAACGAGATCGTCCACGCCACCGACCAGATCGATGACCGTACCGTCCGCCGTTGCCGCGAGCCCATTGATTGTCAGATCGCGTCGTAGAACATCTCCTCCGAGATCGCGAACCAGCTCAACTCTGCCTGGGCGACGTCCGTCATATTCCCCTTCCGTTCGGAACGTCGCCACCTCATATGCTTGCCCATCGGGCGCGACAATCAGCATGACTCCAAACGCCTCTCCGAGACCGACGACTTGCCGATCGGAGAAGATCTCACGGATCTCATCGGGGCTGGCGGAGGTTGCAATATCGATATCCGTCGGGGGGAAGAGGACGGGACGCTCTAGCTGGGCCTGCAAGCCATCCCGCACAACACCGCCAATCAAAACAGCATCATGCCCCGCCTGCTGGAGGCGCAAGAGAATGACCCCGACATACTGGTGCGCGGAAGTGACGGCTGCAACGTCGATTTGATCCAATCCGCCCATGGCACGGACGACTATACCGGCTCGCTTGTACTCACTGCAACCGGCATTTGTCCTTGATGGCGTTCGCCTCCTCCGACCATAATGGCATTCGAGAACCCATTGGGCATATGACATGTCAGACTGCTGACCACAGGGGGGAAACATGAAGAGACGTATCGTGTGGGGAATCGGAGCCGGTCTTGGGGTCGCCCTCGTCGTTGCAGGGTGTATGTACCTTGGCAATCTAAGTCCTATTGCCAGTTTCACCGCCACGCCAAATAGCGGAAGCACTCCGCTGTCCGTCGACTTCGACGCCTCTGCGTCTTCGGATGCTGATGGCACCATCGATGAGTACTTCTGGGATTTCGGAGATGGGCAGTCAGCATCGGCAGTGCTTCCGACGATCACACACATCTACACAAATGCGCAGAGCAACTCGCTAACCTTCACATCGATCCTCGTTGTGACCGACAACGCCGGAGCAACGGATACCGCGGTCAAGAACATCACAGTTGATCCTTAGTACAGCGAGCGCTCGCGAAGACGTGTCTCTGCCGTTCGCCCTCGCCCCGAGACCCTAGCCTTCTGAGGTCTGGGTGCCCGAATTGTCGTATGAGGCGGTGACAAGCGCGTTCATCCACGCGAGCAACACGCCTGTGCACACGATGCTGCCTACGTGAACAACAGAGCTCGACCCCAGCAGTGCAAGCGCCGTGTTCACACCAATTGCGCTACCACATAGGATGACAAGACCGGCGAACAGCCGACTCGTCGTGCGCCCATCTCGTGTCCGCTGGTAGCTTGCTCGAAGTGCATCGCCCACCGGTTGTCGCTTCAGAGCAATCTCCTGCTTGTAGTAGACAAGTCGCATTCCCACGTAGACTCCAGGAATCAGGAACAGCATGGCTCCGACAGCCACCGCAGCCGCAACGACAATCTCTCCGATGAAGAACCTCGGGAAAGTGATGAGAACATCCTCGACCACGGAGCCGCCATGGACGGATTCCCTGCATTGATCGCGCGCGATCATCGGCAACACAAGCGCGTGGTAAATCGGCGAGAGCAGCAGCAGCCCCGCGACGCTCAATACCCAGTACGGACTCCGGATCTCTGTGTATCCAGCACGTAGGCTGGCCGCGTAGAGCAGCCCAGCGTAGCCGATTGAAATCGCAAGAACCGCAGGGCATCGAAATGGAAGTGTCAAGCTGCGTCTAAGCGTCTCCCAGGCTCTCATCGTCTTCACGAAGCAGCTCCCCTAGACGGATCGACCGTTCGACAGCCTCGTCGACGACGAACTGAAGCTCCGGTGTATGGCGCAACGCAAGCCGTTCGGCCAGCTCGCTACGATAGAACCCTCGATCCCTTATGAGTGCAGCGCGGAACGCTTCACGGTCCGTGTCGGCACCTGCAGCCACGTAGACCTTGGCATGCCTGGCGTCGCGTGATAGGCGAACCTCCATAACCGTCGGGAATGCGTCACGGACCACTGGATCACGGCTTTCGAACTCGATGATCGCCGCCAGTTCGCGTTGAATCTCTTCCCTTAGTCGATCCAGCCGCCGCTTGCTACTCATAGGATCTCGATCTCCGATTCCGCAATCTCATATCCGTTGCCCCGCTCGAAGTCGTCCTGCAGTTTGGAAAGAACCGATTCCGTGAACCGCGAGTCGTTTGACAGGTGCGCCACGCAGAGTGTCAGTTCGCGAAGACTATCCTGATCGCCCATCTCGCACGCGGCAAACGCTGGTCCGCGACGTTGCACGTCCGCAAGCAGCCGCTTGACAATCGACCGTTTCTCCTTGATCGACTCGACGGCATAGAGACGAAACCGAAGTGTAGCTAAGCCGACGTTCATCGTCCGCTAGTGAGGAACCTCTTCCATTTCGAAAATCTCGAGACGGTCACCAACTTCAACGGCATCGAAATCCTTGATTCGCACGCCGCACTCCCTGCCAGACTGGACCTCTCGGACGTCGTCTTCGAATCGCCGTAGCGAGGCAATCTCGCCGACGTGTAGTTCCTCCCCATTGCGCAGGACGCGCACATGCGCTCGCCGGGTCGCCCGACCGTCGAGGACATAGCACCCAGCGACGACCCCGTTCGGAACCTTGAACAGGTCTCTCACTTCCGCCATGCCGAGCTGTTTCTCGATGAACTCCGGTTCCAGTCTTCGCTTGAGAGCACTCTCTACCTCTTCCACGAGATCGTAGATGATCTCGTAGGTGAAGATCGACACGCTCTCGCGATCCGCGACCCTTGCCGCCTTTGGATCAACCTTCACGCCGAAACCGACAATCAAGCACTCGTCGGCAATCGGAGATGCAAGGAGGATGTCGCTCTCGGAAATCACACCGACCCCCGCGTGCAGAATCTCCAGCTCCACATCGCCGACATCAAGCCCCTCTACCTCTCGACGTGCCGCCTCCAAGGCGCCGGTCGAGGCTGCTTTGAGAACGAGGCGGAGCTTTGCCTTCTCCTCGGCCTGGGCAAAGAAATCATCGAAGCTCGTAGGCCGCTCAACGACACGTTCGCTCTTCTCCGCCCGTAGACGTTGCTGCGCTGTCTTGCGCGCCTCTGTCTGATTCTTCACCCGTTCGATGGAGCTTCCCACCTCGGGCACGTTTCCGAACCCTAGAATCTCCGCAGCCATGCCTGGTGCCACATGGGTGATTCGCTGGCCAGCCTCATCGAGAAGCGCCTTGATCCGCCCGCACGTTGTGCCGGCGACAACCCAATCCTTCTCACGAAACATACCGTTTCGAACCAGCGCAGACGCCACTGGACCGCGTCCGCTGGTGAGATGGCTCTCGATAACGACCGCTTCCACCGGCCCATTGGGATCCGCACGAAGATCCTCCATCTCGGCGACAAGCAGGATCATCTCCAGCAGCTCCTCGATGTTCTCCCCTTGGAGCGCGGAAATTTCGACCGTAATCGTGTCTCCTCCCCAGCTTTCGGGAGTCATCCCACGTTGCGCTAGATCGTTGATGACCTTGTTAATATCCGCATTGGGGCGATCGATCTTGTTGATTGCAACGATTATTGGAATACCGGCGGCGTGGATATGGTCGATCGCCTCAACGGTCTGAGCCATGATGCTGTCATCGGCTGCTACAACCAAGATGGCGATATCTGTAACCTGTGCCCCCCGAGCTCGCATGCCGGTGAACGCCTTGTGCCCGGGCGTGTCGATGAACGTGATCCGCTGGCCATGGAGTTCGGCCTGATAGGCGGCAATGCCTTGCGTAATTCCTCCTGCCTCCTTGCCGGCCAGATGGGATTTCCGGATCGCATCAAGCAACGTCGTCTTCCCGTGATCGATGTGTCCGAGGACCGAGACAATGGGCGGGCGAGGTTCTCCGTGCGTTGTCCGTGTGCGCTTGGCAGGCGTGACCGGCGACGGTGGCTGCTCGGGCTCCCGTTCCGGTGGGGCCGTCGCCTGCGTCCCAGTCGATTCATCAGGGGCGGCGCGTTCCTCCTCATACAGGTGCAGGATCAACGCAGACTCCTCTTCGGTAACGGAGTTCGCAGCCTTGAGTCCAGGCATCCCCATCTCATCGAGCTTGGCAATCAGCTCCTTGCTCGATACCCCAAGCTCTTTGGCAATCTCATATACTCTCTTCTTGGCCAAACGCGGATCTCACCTCTGATTTCGATGCGCTGCAAGCGCGGTCCAGACTATACGGGATCGCTATGATGCCGTCAAACGCCTGATTGGATCAAGCATTTCCGTACTACCGCCCAAACCACCAGATGAGGACTGCAACCACGCCGAACCCGCCGAGAATCCACAACAGGATCTTCAAGCTGAGAAAGCGAATCCTGCGCTTCTCGCTCGCCGAGAACTCCCGTTTCGCAGGGTAGCGTAGCGCCATCCGCTGCGACTTCTTGTACGTCTTCACATAGAGGGAGATCTTCTTCTGTCGCTTGTAGACGACGGCAAGGTTGTGCATGGCATTGGTATATTTCGGATCGACTTCCAGCGCACGGTTGTAGGCATACTCCGCGCGGCCCAGATCCCCACCATCGAAGTACACATTCCCAAGCCGGTAGTAGAGCTTGGCCTTTTCCAGGCCGTATTGCAGCGCTTCTACAAGAAGCGAGATCGCTTCCTCGTACCGCTTCTCTCTGCGAAGCGCTTCGGCTTGCTCGATCGCTCCTTCGACGAAAGCGACCTTCTCCTCATGTGTCTCCAGAGCCGGCATACTCATCGAGCCATCTCCTCACTTTCTTGATATCCTCCCACGTTTGGTACTTGGGGCTCCCTTTCGCCTTGGACGGGTTGCGCAGGAGGTAGCTCGGATGGTATATCGGATACAGGAGGATCCGTCCGCGCCACGTGTAGAATGTTCCGTGGGATTTCGTGATCCCAGGCACTTCGGGCAAGAGCCACTGCGTCGACGTGTTTCCAAGGGTTACAATCAGCGCTGGCTGGATCAATGCAATTTGCGCCTCAAGGTACGGGAAACATGCCTCCATTTCCGGTTTCCCGGGAACGCGGTTTCCCGGAGGTCGGCACTTGACCACATTCGTGATGTAGATGCTCTCACGGGGGATCTCCACCGACGCAAGAACCTCATCGAGCTTCTGCCCCGCCGGCCCGACAAAGGGTCTCCCCGTCTGATCCTCCACTTCGCCCGGGCCCTCGCCGACGAGCATCACTGCCGTCTCCGGATCTCCTTCACCGAACACGACGTTCGTTCGCGTCTCATGAAGCGGGCATCTCGTGCATGCCTCAACACGCGATCGCAGAGATTCAAGGGTCAGTGGCGGCTCGGAAGTTGCATTCATCGAGATCCCTTGTCCGAATACATCAAGAACAACACGAGAGCGGGCAACGGGATTCGAACCCGCGACCCTCAGCTTGGGAAGCTGATGCTCTACCACTGAGCTATGCCCGCGCAGGTCGGAAGGATTATAGCGAGACCGGAAACCCGCAGCAAGTCTAGCTTCTCTGCATCCGCTAACTCACGGTCCTCCAGACGATCGAGCATGTCAAAACGGGAGGAGTTCGATGGTCTTTTATGGAGCAACGTTCGATGAAGCCGTCCGGCTGTATACGAGTTACTGCAAGGCGCGCGGTCTATCGGAGCGAACCCTTGGAACCTATACCAGCGCCCTAGAGCAGCTCAGAGCCTCGCTAGCAGGCTCCAAAGCACCTTGCCCTCTACCAGGACGCGAAGACCTCCTTTCATTCACTGCATCGCTTCTGGACAAGGGATATGCGCGAACTACGATTAGCATCCGAATGCGCGCAATCCGTGCCTTCGGAGGGTTCCTCCAGCGAGAAGGTATCCTGGACCAGAACCCAATGGATGGTGTAGCAATCCCCAAGGTTCCACTCTCGTATCCCGAGGTGCTCTCCACCGAAGAGATGGCCCGACTTCTCAAAGCGGCTCGCACACGGACCTGGCATGGCACACGAAACCATGCCCTCATCGCGATGTTCTGCGATACCGGTCTGAGACTCAGCGAGCTGATCGGCTTGAACGTAGACGATATCGATCTGAATGCGTTGGCCGTCCGGGTCCGTCACGGGAAGGGCGGGAAAGAGCGCCGCGCTTACATCGGGCACATATTGGCCCGGTCCCTCCGCCGCTGGATCGAAATTCGCCCCTTCGCACCAGGTTCTTCAGCACTCTTCTGCACCACGAATGGACGCAGACTCGACAAGCGGAACGTCGCCCGAATCATCGACCGCGTGGCAGTCAGAGCCAACCTTGGAGATCGGCGCGTCCACCCGCACATGCTGCGTCATTCCTTCGCGACCCACTATATCCAGAACGGAGGCGACCCGTTTAGCTTGCAGCGGATCCTCGGTCACTCCGACATCAAGACCACGATGATCTACGTCAACCTCGCAGGCGTTGGACTACAGGAGGCGCACGCAAAGGCAAGCCCCGTCGATCGGATGCTCGGACGATGACCGGGGCATTCAGGGAGGTGTAACACAATGGCTTGGGAGTCTCGGAACGGCGGAGGGCGCTACTACACACGCAGCAAGCGGGTTAATGGCCGTGTGGTCCGTAAGTATAT
>Ga0180431_10000472_pt1 | contig 58441 bp, 34 predicted proteins | sample SS_ome_11_FD_132459 | JGI IMG/M metagenome (GOLD analysis project Ga0180431, IMG submission 132459) | Hypersaline lake sediment archaeal communities from the Salton Sea, California, USA - SS_1_MS_1 metaG | ecosystem: Environmental > Aquatic > Non-marine Saline and Alkaline > Hypersaline >... | reverse complement strand
CGGCCCCGCCGAGGGTGCGGAGAATCCGGGAAAGGTCGAAATTGCCAAAAATTAGGTACCCTCCGATTCGAGTTCTGATGCGACGAGAGGCACGAGGAGGCCGCCAAAAAATTTACAAAAAATCAGCGCCCGATTCGGCCGAGCGAGTAGCGAGTTAGGACCCAAATGAAATCCGCAATGAGAATGAGAATGAGAGTTGAGCGGATTTGGCCAAACTCGCATTCCATTCGCATTGCGGGTTAGCACGGACTCAATCTCCGAGTTGGTTGGGTCAAATCGAGATTTGAAACCAGATATGGGTCGGCGAGCCCGTTCTCGGACAGCTCGGACAATTTCCAGAGCGATCAATTTCGAGTTTATTTTTCGCACGCCGACCATCGGCCCCGCCGAGGGTGCGGAGAATCCGGGAAAGGTCGAAATTGCCAAAAATTAGGTACCCTCCTATTCGAGTTCTGATGCGACGAGCGGGTCGAGGAGGCCGCCAAAAAATTTACAAAAAATCAGCGCCCGAATCGGCCGAGCGAGCGCCGAGCTAGAGCCGAAATGAAATCCGCAATGCGAATGAGAATGAGAGTTGGGCGGAATTGGCCAAACTCGCATTCCATTCGCATTGCGAAATTCGATGTTCGGTTGGCGGGCGTTCGAGGTCGCGTGAGCTAGCAGGCCGGCATTCTCGGCGGTCTGGTCAAGTCTTTTCGCTGTTCAGTCCGGCGAGAAAGTCGTCGAGGGTCAGGACCGGCTTGCCGGCGCCGATGGTCTCGGTGACGCGGCGCACGCCGAGGTAGTACTCGTCGGCGATCTCGGGCCGGTGGTAGAGGCTGTGCAGCTCGGCGAGCTGGTTGTCCTGGGCGAGCAGTTTGGCGACGTGCGCCTGCGTCATGTCGCGCAGCGACTCGCAGACGCTGTCGACAATGCTGTTCTCGGAGCGCGTCTTGCGCCGGTAGTCGGCTTCGGTGGTGTACGCCTCGCCGTTGTGCATCTCAAACTGCCAGAGGATGTAGGAGTGGAACCAGCGCCAGGCGACGAGCGAGTCTGTGCGCGACGTGACGCCGGCGATGATGCAGCAGCCGGTCTTGAAGACGGTGATGACGAGCTGCGACGTGTGGGTGCGGAACGTGAGGCCGGGAAAGCAGTCGGGGTTGTAATGTGCGTTGAGCGGGTAGGCGCGCGCCAAGGCGCGCAGGTTGATTTCAAAGCCGGCGACGGCGGTCGAGACGACGTTCTGGATGGTAAAGTGTGAAAACTCGACCATGAAGCGCGCGCGCTGCAGCAGCTCGGTGCAGTTGAGGCACGCGAGGCGCGCCGACTCGAGCGGCGACGCGCCGGGACAGACGACCGAGCCGCCGGGGAAGATGAGGTGCGTCGCGGTGTCGCACGTCAGCTTGACGGCCGCAAAGCAGCGCGGGTTGGCGTAGACGCCGGCGAGCGCGCGGCACAGCTCGGGCAGCTGGATGCCGTTGCCGAGGTGAAACGTCGAGACGACGTTGGTCGTCCAGAGCCGCGGCGTCGTCTGGTGCATCCAGCGCTGGAAACGCACGTCGGCGAGCGAGCGCGGCGGCACGACGACGCGCTGATCGCCGCGGCGCGGTACGCGGTCGGACGTGCGCGGCAGAGTCTGGCGCAGGATGAGCTGGTGCGCGCGCGCGTCCTCGTCGCACACCTGGCGCGCCGCGCCGCGCTGCCAGATCCAGTCGTCGGGTGCGTACAGCGGCGCCCGGATCACGTCGAGCACCGTTCGGATGCCAAAGTTGTAGCGCCGCTCGTTGGCGGCGCGTTTGAGCGGCTGCCGGTAGTTGGTCGCGCCAATGTTGGCGCGCGCCGATTCGAGCAGCTGCAGATCCTCGTCGATGAACGGATTGTCGCGCCGCAGCTCGGCCGGCGTCAGGGCGTCTAGCGCGCGCCTGCGCGCCGCATCAACCTCGTCGTCGGCGTACGCGCCGTCGTCTTGGTCGTCGGCGTCGGCCAACTCGTCGTCGTCGGCTTCGGCCAGCGCCTCAAAGTAGTCCTCGTCAATGTCGAGGCCGAGATCGGCATCGAGTGCGTCGTCATCGTCGCCGTCGCCGATCAGATGCGCCACGGCGCTGCTCAACGCGCTCCGGCCGCTCATGGTTGGCGCGCACTCGCGCGGGCCTTGCTAGTTTGGGGGGTCTGGCGCACACTCTCATTCACCAAACCCTATCAGCGGCACGGCCAGATCGACGAGCGTCGGCGGCGCCAACTTGAGCGGCAGATCGGGCGCGACATCGGGCCCGAGCGGCAGCGGGCGCTTGCGCCGCCTCTGGGCGTGCTCGTAGTGCGTTGGGTTGATGCAGTGCGGAGTCTGGCAGCGGCTGATCAGCTCGAAGCGTGCGCCGAGGCCGGTGTCGAGCAAGTCGGCGTCCGACTCGCGCGCGCGGCACAGCCAGTAGAGGACGCGCGCCAGCGGCTGGGCGCAGTTGCGTGCCTGGCCGTGCACAACGAAATCGGTGACCGGCGAGTGCAGACAGCCGCGCATGTACGGCAGTGTGTCGAGTTCGTGCCGCCGCACGTGATTGAGCACGCGCAGCAGCCGGGCGCGGTCGCGCCTAGCCGGCAAATGGGTGTGCAGACGGTCGAAGAGCGTGCGGTGTGCGCCAATCAGCGCGCCGTTGCGCTCGTCGAGCAACAGGGCGCGTAGCGCCTCGAGCGGTTCTACGCGGCCCGCGGTGTCTCGCACAATCAGCGGCGTGCTGTACGGCGCCAGCACCAGGCTGACGTCGTGCACCGGCGCGCTGCCGTCGCGCTCATCCACAATGCCGTCAAACGAGATGACGGCCTCCTCTTCGTCGCGGTAGCTGAGCAGCTCTTCGCCCGACGTGCCGGGCCGCGGCCGCAGGTTGAGGTAGAGCGCGTGCACCGTCTCGTCGACGCGCGCGCTGCTCGCCGACGATGCGCTGCTGGCGCTCCACAACAGCGACTGGTCGTCTTCGCCGGCGCCAAACGAGCCGACCGGCGGGCCGCGGTGCGAGCAGAGCGCGCTGCGCGCGCGCCGCATCTTGCGCGCCGTGTAGCGCCCGAGGCGCGGCCGTGCGCCCGAACTTGACGCGCCACTGCTCGTGCTCGAGCACGAATCAAAGCATCGCGAGTCGGTCATTTTTCGATTTTCGGTGCGCGGCCGACTGCGGATTTTGCCCAACCCAGTTGAAAAATGTAAAGTTTATGCGCGACCTTCAATTGCGATAGCGCTCGAGCAGGTCTCTCACACCGGCGCGAGTCATGGGTTTGGTGTGCGTCTCAAACGACAGCTCGTCCGAAACGCACTTGTGCGCGCCGCCGGCGTCGCTGGTGTAGCACGTCTCGCACAGGCTGTAGAAGTTGTTGGCAACGCAGCGATGCCGGCACACAAACACGGCGCCGACCGGTGTGCCCTGGCACCCGTCGCAGGTGTGGAACACGTGAGCGCGCTCGTAGAACGCGAGAAACTCGTGCGGACACTTTTCAGGGTGTCCCGGCTGCGAGCACGGCAAGAGAACCGTCTTGACGTCGCGCTCCTTGGCAAACGCCCAAGCTGCCTTGTTGATGCGAATCCGCTGGTCGCGGGGCGCAGCGCAATCTGGGCTGACCGCGTCCTGGGCATCAAAGCACATCAGCTCCTCGTCGGTAAAGTGTGGCCCGAGGCAGCCGCCGCAGCCGCCGGCCGGGTACTCGACGACGCCGGTGTCTTGTGGATCAAAGTCTCCGCCTGGTTCGCTGAGGACGACAAGCTCGTCGCTCATGCTTGGTCTAGAGTGTGTGTGTGTGCGCCCAATTTCACTCGCGCGCCGCGACAAACGGACAGGGCGCGAGCCAGCGCGCAAGTGCAGGCACGCGAGTCGCGGCGGGCCACGCGTCAAAGAGCGCCAAGAGCGCTTCGATCGCGTCGGGGTCGGCGATGGCGCGCCACGGAAGCTGCTGCGAGCGGCGGCACTGCGGGTCGTAGCACTGCTGGCGCAGCGAGAGGCGTGCATAGTCGATCATCAGGAAGATTGTGTTGCTGCGGTGCTCGCCGCGCAGAATGGCGCACTGGTGCGAGCGGCAATCGACGCGCAGCCACGGTCGACCGTCGAGCAGTTTGAAGGCGCGCGGATCGTACTCGGCGAGCGCCGCCTCGAGCGCGCCGCGCACGCTGGCGAGCGCGTCCATTTGCGCCGGGTCGACGTGCGCCGTCGACGTCAGGCTGACGCCGGCGCGCGGCGCGGCAGTGCCGCCGGGGCGCACACCGCGCGGCGCAGAGCGCGTCCGAGCGCCGTCGTGCTCGAGCACGCGAATGCGCGCGTCGGACGGCGCGTCGGCGCCGGCCAGCTCGTCGTAGAAGGCGTCGAAAAACGTGCTCGTCATCTCCATGCGCTCGTCCGAGTTGGGCAGCGGTACGCTGAACAGCGTGATGAGCGAGCGGCGCCAGCGCGCCTCGTCGATCGCGGCGCCGGCGTCGTCGACGGCGACGATCGAGCGCTCGGGCTCCTTGAGCTTGGTGCAGCGGTACATGCGCAGGCAGTGGTTGGCGTCGTAGACGCCAGGGTCGACGTAGTACTCGGCGAGCGGGTCGAACTGGGCGCGCATGCGCACGACCTCGGCGAGAAACGCACCGCAGTGCGACGCGTCGCGCCACACGGCGCCCGAGAATACGACGTGCATCGACCACTTGCTCGGCTTGTGCGACGTCGTGACAAACGGCGCCAGCTCGGCGTCGTACTTTTCGCGCGCGCGCCGCACCAGCGCGTCAGTGAGGCCGCGCGCGTTGCGCTCAATGGCGGCGCGCAGCGCGTCGGCGGTCGGCGCACACGTCGATTGCATGAGCGCGGCGTCGCGCGCCACGTCGACGCCAAACTCGTACTCGTAGTCGCAGTAGAGGCGGCACGGCGCGCCGGCCGGCACCACCTCGTGCAGGTGCCGCTCGCCGTCGGTCGCAAACGAGCCGAAGAAGCGCCGCAGCGCGTCAGGCGTCGCGGCGAGGAAGCGCCGCCCCAGCCGCTCGTGCTCTTGCGCCACCAGCATCATAGGCGTGAGACGCAGATCGCTCGTCTGCGTTGCATTGCGCCGCGCCCAGTCTCGCGCTCGCGCCAGCGGCGCGTCGCCGTCGCTCTTGTCGAAAAACTTGGCGTTCTGGATCACCTGGGCGGCGACTGCGGCGGCGGCTTCTTCGTCAATGCTCATCAGTGTCTGGACGGGTGTACGCGTGCCGCAAATTTTGTCTGGAGCCGAACTCAAAATATGAATGCGACTGCGCGTCGCGTTCGCCGGCGCTGGAGTTTCCCCCGCTGCGCGAGAAGGCTTACCGGCGGCGTAGCGAGGATGCCGAGTGGCGTGCGCGACTGTACGTGCTGGCGCGCACGTGGGCCGACCAGTGCGAGCACCTCGACGGGCTGCCGAGCGACGCGACGCTGCGCGTTCGCATTGCAACGCACTTTCAGCAGTACGTCGAGTACCACCACAAGTCGCTCGCAGAGCGCATAGGCGAGCAGATCAGCGAGTATCTGCTGGCTCTCGTCGAGTGGGACACCGAGCACGGCCTGATCAGCGCGTCGGACGAATCGGCATAAACAATGTGGTTTCCCGGAGCTTGGTTCAGACTGCGAGCGGGCGCGCGCGCACGATGAGTGAGTTTTGCGCCAGAGCGACCGACGTGCTGCGCATTGTGGCGATCGGCGTGCACGACGGCGCCCGGAGCGACGAGCTGCACGTGCTCTACGAAGCGGCGGTCCGCCGACTGGCGCTGTGCGTCACGGTTGATGAGCGCGACGCGCGCCTCGTTGCGCTGATGGTGCGCCAGCGCGTGCGTGCGCTTGCGCACATCGACGCCTTTGAGTGGTCGGCGGCACGCCGCGCGCTCCGCTCCGCCGACCGGCAGTTTGCAGCGCTCGTCGCCGACGTCCCCCGGCCCTTGTCGGCGGCGCACCCGTCGATGCACACGGCGCTGACCACCGGCGACGCCGCGACTGCCGGCGAGCTGGTCGGCGGCGGCGCGCCGGCGGGTGCCGACGAGACGCAGACGCTGCTCGAGCGGCTGCACGACCCGGTCACGCCGGCGCGCGAGCGCAGCTCGCTGGGCGCCGCTTTGGGCGCCGGCTTGGCGCGCCGAACCGCTGCGGCGCCACGCACGCCGCACGCGCTGCGCGCCGCGCACACCGGCGCCTCGGCGCCGCGCACCGCGCGCTCTCTGGCCGACGTACCGCAGCCGACGTCGGACGAGCGCTGGCTGGCCGAGTTCTACGCGCCGATCGAGGCGGCGGCCGGCGAGCGCGGGGCGGCGGCGCTGGTGCAGCGCGACGCCGCCAAGCGGAGCGTGAGCGTGACGGCGCTCGACGCGATGTGGCGCGTGCGCGCGCTCGATCTGGCGACGAGCGAGCAGCAGCTGGTGGCGGCCATCGAGGCGCGCGGCGAGTCGGCCGAGGAGGCGATGATCGAGAGCGCGCTCGAGGTCGACGCGCGCTTTGCCATGTCGCTCGTCGTGCTCGAGAGCGTCGTGCAGCTGGCGCGTGTCGGCGGCGGCGGCGCCACAGAAGCGCTGCGCTACGAGTATGCGCGCGTGGCTCGCCTCGTCGTGGTCTCGTGGGCCGTCGTCGCTTACGAGCGCATCTACCGCTGCGCCGCGGTCCAGCTCGGCACGCTGGCGCGCTTTGGCGCCGCGCGCGACACGGCAGCGCACGACGCCGGCGTCGAGCTGGCCGACGTGGTGCGCGCGCTGGCGGCGCGCGTCGGCGAAGAGTCGCGCGCCAGCAAGACGCTGCTCGACGACTTTTTCGTCGGCCTAGGCCGCGCGCTGCGCGACGCGCCGCTCGACGCCGACGACCGGCGCGCGCTGCTCGTCGCCGGCGAGTCGCTGAGCGTTCAGATGCGCGCCATTGCGGCGCACACGGCGTGCGGCGCGGCGCTGTTGGGCGCCGACGGAGCCGACGTCGGCGCGGCCGAACAGTTTGTCGCCGGCGGCAAGACGGTGTGGCGCGAAGCGGTCGGCCTGGTGGTGGCGCAGTCGATGGCGCTGGCGCGCGTCAGTGTGCTGCTGTTGCGCACCGAGCGCTGGTGCGCGTGATCACTAAAGGCCCCGATTCGGCGAGCGAGCTGGCAAACAATGAGCGGCGAAGACAGCGCAACGAGCGAGCAGCGGTGGGGTACGCGCGCCGAGTACACGACCCAGCTGCCGCGCTGCTTGTGCTTTGGCGAGCGGCCGTCGGCGCGCCAGGCGCGCACCGCCGCGCAGCCGCGGCCGCCGATTACGGCCGACGACGCGACGCACGTCGTGTGGGTCGCGTTTCTGCTCTACGACAACGACGAGTACGAGGGCGAGCGCTCGATGCGCGACTACCTGTTTCTGCCGATGAACCGACTCACGGTCATGCTGACCGGCGAAGACTTCATCCACTGTCAGATGGTGTTCTGGGACGCGCGCCAGCGGCGCTACTACACGTACAGTGTCGACGCGCAGCGACCGGTGCACGTGTGGGACCGCAAGGGCTTTCGCGCCGGCTGGAAGTTTGTGCGCCTGCGCGTCACCGAGCGCCAAGAGGTGTTGATGCAAAACTTTCTGGCGCGCCAGCTCGGCAAGCCGATCAACCGCTCGGGTCAGCTGACCGTGCTCTTCTGGCCGACGTCGGGCCGCGGCGAGTCGTGGTTCTGCTCCGAGCTCGTCACGGCGGCGCTCGACGAAGCGGGCCTCGTCGACTACGAGGCGTGGCACGACGTCACCAAGCCGGCCGACGCCGCGCCGCACCACATCTTCCACTACCTCACCGAGCAGTGCACGCGCTGCGTCGTCGAGCTGATGGCTGGCAATCCGGTCCAGATCACCAGCGTGCACGAGCGCGCCGCGTCGCGCGGCTCAATCGCCATCCGCCGCGGCCAGCTGCCGCAGGCCGTCGCCGACTTTGCCGAGCGCGGCGCCGTCGCCAACTTCATTGCCGCCCTGCCCGTCTCGACCGCCGCGCCGGCGCCGCAGGCCGCGCGCCGCACCAGCCCGCCGCTCTACTACCAGCAGTCGAGGGGACAGGCGCAGCAGTCGGTGGCGCCGCCTGCGGCAAGCAGCAGCGCGGCGCGTCTGGGTTCGTTGATTGTGAAAAAACCCAAGCGGTAGGGGCGCGCGAGGGCGCACTTGTGCATTCAATCGAGTCTGGCGCTCCAATCGCGCGCCAGCGCGTCGAGCAGCGCGACAAAGCGCTCGCCGGCCGGGTCGTCGGGCGCCGCGTTGAGCTCGGGCGCCGCGTCGCAGAAGCGGTCGATCGAGTCGAGGTGCGCCTCGAGCTGCTCGGGTTCGCCGTCGAGCTCGGCGTCGCGCATCCACAGCTCTTCGAGGAAGTAGAGGTCGGCGAGCAGCGACTTGTCGCGCGCCGCCACGAGCGCGAGCACGAGCAGTCCGAGTGTCTCGTGGCGCGACTCGCGCCGCAGCGCGCCGGCGCCGAGCGCCTCGAGCGTGTAGCGCGACGCGCCGCTCCAGCTCGGATAGCGCGTCGCAGGCTCGTGCGCTTTGGCGCGCAGCAGCGCGTCGAGGCGGGCGCGCGCGTACGTCTCAAACTCGTACATGTGCACGTCGGCCACGTCGATGCGCGCTAGCGCGCCCAGCAGCGTGTCGGGCTCGCGCGCCACCACCACCGACGGGCGGACCGGCGGTGGCGGCGGCGGCGGCTCGCTGCCCGCCGACTCGACCGACGCGTCGGGCGTCGGTGGCGCGGGCGGACGACGGCACACGGTCAGCACGCGCCGGCCGCGCTCCGCGGTGCGCAGCGCCGACGCGCGGCCGAACAGCAGGCCAATCCGGTCGCCGTCAGTGGCTAGCGCGTCGTCGCCGGCGACGTGTTCGTGCAGCGACTCGGGCAGAGCATCGAGCGGCACGTCAAAGCGGCGCAGCTGGGTGAGCATCTGGGAGTACGGCGCCTGGTGCGTGATCTCAAAGCCGAGCGAGAACGCGCGCTGCTGGAGCACGACACGCAGCCAGGTAAACTCGTCGGTGCGCGTGTCGGGCGGCGCAAGGCGTGCGGCGCGCTCCTCGCGCTCGTTGCGCAGCTCGATGCCATCAAACGCCTCGCACAGCGCCGGCTCGTCCTCGTCGTCGCTCGCGCTGCCCGCCTGCGCGTCGGGCGGCGTCGACGAGCCGCTCGACCGGATGCCGGCTGACGCCTGCGAGTCGAACGAACCGGACGACAAGCCGGGCAGCGACGACGACGACGACGACGACGGCGCGTCGTTGGACGACGAGTCCAGATCGATGCCGCTCGGCTCGCTCTCCGCCGAACCGCTCTCGATATCGGCCTCGTCCACCTCGATTGCCTCGGACGCGTCGTCGGAGAGCAACGAGAGCGAGTGCTGCGAATCAAACGAGTCGGACTCGCTTGCCAGCGGATTGCGCAGCAGCTCGTCGCTGTCGTCGTCGTCCACCACCGCCACGCGTCGAGGTGGTGGTGGCGGTGGAATGGTGCGTCGCTCGAGATCGCGTGTCAAGTCGTGGACGAGAAAGGTGCGGAGTGTGGGTCGGGTGGCGAGCGCGTCAAAGAGACGTGCGCCAACGAGCCGGCGCGCCGCGCTCGACTCGGGCGGCGCGATGCCGACGCGCTCTGGCAAGTCGTCGGCTCGCAGAGCGTAGCGCGACGCGGCGGCGAGCGGCAGGGCGCGCGATCGGAGCTGGCGCGCCAGCAGCGCTTCGGCGGTCGGCCGGACCACGACGGTGATGAGCGCCACGGTGTCCGAGTCGGGCGCGGCGCGCCAGTGCGGCACAAGCACGCCGTGGTCGGCGGCGTGGTCGGCGCGCGCCTCGACGCGCAGGCGCAGATTGAGCAGCGCCGAGACGCGCGTGCCCGTGCGCGTGCGCTTGTTGGCGTGCCGGACGACGCGCCGCAGCGTGGCGGCGAGCCACGCGGCGTCGAACAGCTCGAGCGGATTGGCCTCGAGCGAGCGCGCCAGCGCGCCGCGCATCGCATTGTCGGCCGGCGTGTCGCTGTGGAACGCGCCGAGCGGCAGTCGGTCGCTCGCCGCGCCGCCTTCGTCGGCCGCCGGAAAGCCGGCGGCGAGGCGTGCGTCTTTGGCCGACTGCCAGACGACACGCCGAGCACTCATTCGCGGTCGGCGTGTAAGGCAATGCAAACGACAATGAGATGCTAGAGCGGCGCGCGCGCCAATCGCATTCCCATTGGCCGCCAAGCATGGAGGGCGGGCTCAACGACACGGTCTTTGGCGTGCCGGCGGGCGACTGGACGTGGCGCTACGTGTTCGCCTACGCAGTGCTCGTGGTGCAGGTCGGCTGGGCGACGCTGATGGCGGTCGGCGCGCTCGGCAAGATCGGCGAGTTTGGCCTGCTGCCGTACGTGTGTCACTTTACCAACTGGTCGTGGACCGCCCAGCTGCTGTTCTACTACGCGACGGCGGCGGCACCGTTTGTGCTGACCGGCATCATCGACGAGCGGAGCTCGGTCGGCGCGCTGACGCGCGCGCTGCTCGTGCTCGCGTTCTTCCCGCTCAACGGCGTCATCTTCACCGTCATGTTTGTCGTCTCGGTTCTGCTCGGCACCGGCTCGCCGTTCCTGACCGACATCTTCACCAAGTACCCGCCCGAGATCGTCTTCCTCGGCAACGATCTGATGCACTTTTGGCCGATCGTCGTCCTGCTGCTCTACTTCATCGTCTACCGCAAGCTTATTGCCTACTCGCTCAACCGCGTTCTGGTTGCCTACGACATCATCGAGTCGCCGTGGCGCTTCACACTCTTCATCGGATATCAGGCCTACGGCGGGGCCGGCATTGCATTGGCGATCTACTCGCTCATCTTCGACCCGCGCGAGGTCTACGAGAGCGATCAGCCGATTGTGGTCGGCGTCGTTGCGGTCGCAGTCTCGCTGACTATCTTCAATCTGACGCCGCTGCTCATCGTTTTGGCGCTCGGCGTCGCGTCGCCGGTGCGCTACTCGCGCGCCTGGCTGCTGCGCAATGACGTGGACCCACGACTGTCGCCCGCCGACGACTCTAGGAGAGTGAAAAGCTACTGATTCACTTGCGCTTGTGCACTCTGTAGGCGCCAAACGACGCGCTCGCGCGCCCAGGAACCGCCGCCGCCGCCGCGATTTGCGGTACCGGTGACGCCAACCTCGTGCTCAATGCCGATGCACCGCGCACAATGAGCGACGCCTCCTCTGGCGTCTCTGACGTGGACAGCGAAAAGTAGGCGAGCGACGTGGTGATGTACATGGCGTCGATGAGCAGGAAAGCAATTGCGATGAGTGAGAAGGTGAGCGCGAGGATCGACCCGAGTGAGACAAACGCAATGTCAAAGTCGGTCATGGTGATGCGCAGCAAGAGCGCGAGCAGGTCGAGCACAAGCTGTCCGGCGGCCAGCAGCAGCAGCAGGGCGGTGTACCAACCTCCGCGCACACCGTATGAGATTGCGTACAGGGCGATCAGGATGTGAGACGCGTGGAACAGCGTCAGGCCGACGATGGGGTCGCCAAACGAGACAAAGACTGCGATGGGCAGCAGAAGGACCGCGGCACCGACGAGACCGAAGAGTGCAGTCAGACGGATTGCGTTGGACTCCTGCTGCAACAGTCGACGCCGCACAACCTCGCGCTCGGCTGCTGGGTCGGCTGTTTCGTCGCGCAGCGCGTTGGCGCGTTGGTTGAGCGCGGCGATCGTCGCCCGGAGGCGCCAGACTGCGATAAGGTAGAGCGCGTCGATGACGAGAAAGAACAGCACAAAGAGAATGAAGAAGAAACTGTCAAAGTCGCCCGAACCGACTTGCGTCACGCGGATGATCAGTTGCACGAGGTCGAGCACTGTCTGGGTGGCGGCGAGTACGAGCGCTGTCGTCAGCGCAATGCCAAAGCGCACCGAGGCGTAGCCGGCGATGGGCGCTATGAGCAGATGTCCTGCGCTCAACAGGAGCAGAGTCTCGGTGCCGCGGTCGTTGCCGAGGAACGCGAAGAGCACGAACACGGTTGCGACGGCAAAGCTGAAGCCAATGGTTGCCACGATACGCAGGCCGGTCGTCTCGCGCTCCAGATCTCGCCGGCTGACAATACCTAGAAGGTCGGGGTCGCCGGCATCGGCCGACTCGGTCATTGCTTGTTCGTGTTCTGCGCGATTTGTTCTGCTGATATGACCCGCTCGTATATCGACTCGTTATACGAGCCAGGTGCGCAACCAAGAAGCGGAGGCGGAAGCAATGAGTGCACTCGATGGCCAGGTGTTGCTTGACGCGCTCAACTTTGTGTTCGCAAGCAATGCGATCAAGGCGCTGTTCGTAGTCGGCGTTGCGGTGCTGTTCTTCTGCATCTTCATGTTCGGCAGCGTGGCTCTGGTCTACTTGCTCGCGTTCTCGTGGGCCGGCTTCGAGGAGGATTTCGACGACGGCGACGACGAAGAGTTTGCGTTCGACGAGTTTGACGTCGTCGACAGTGTCAGCGACGAGCTCACAGTCATCTTCGCGACGCTGGCGGCGCTCGGCGCCATGCTGGCCGGCATCGTGGCCTCGGTGGCCAACAACGTGGCGCAAAACTTTCTCACCTACCTCGTGTTCCTGCTCGCGTTCAGCGTCATTGTGGTGTGGGACGCGTGGCACAATCTGGCGCTGCAGGCGGTGTCAGAGACGCTCTCTTGCTTTGTCTACCCGGTCGTGCGCACGCTGGTGCTGCCGGTCGCCAACATCGCGGCGCTTGTCTCCGGCGCTGTGTTGCCGGTGGTCAACATCGCGCGCCAGCTGATTGTCAGCGTAACCTCGGAGACGCTGTTCGACTCGCTCACCTGTGCCGGCGAAGCCGCGCTCGAGGTTTTGCGCTTGCTCTCTGCTGCTCTGGTGCTGCTCGGCCAGGCTCTGGTTGCGTGGCTGCAGACCGACGCCGGAGGCGGCTCGCCGCTCGACGTCGGGCCCGACTTTGGGCCGACAGGCCTCGCGCTGGGCCAGGCCGTCGCATCGCTTCAGGTGTTTGTCGACTGCGCGTGCATGCCGCTGTCCGACATATTCTTCACGCCGCTGTTCGGGCCGGCACGTTCGCTCGAGTTTGCGGCGGCCGTCAACGGCACCTTGGCGGTCCTGCCGGTGTTTGTCTTCCAGGGCATTGCGGCGCCTCTGGTCCGCACCATCGTCAATGCGGCAGAGATGCCGAGTGCGTCGATTACCGATATCATCGTACGACCGTCCTACAACCGGTCATTCGACACGCTGAGCGCCGCGATGCTCAACGCCACGTCGGTCGTCGATCTGTACGTCCAGGCAGGCTTCAATGCGACGCTCAACATTGCCGGCACGATTCAACAAGGCTGCCCCGATCGCATCGGCTGGAACAACACGCGGTTCTGCTCCGAGCAGATACGAACCAACGGCACGTGCAACAGCGGCATGTGCGAGACTCCGTTTGTCAACAGCCAGGCCGGTTGCTGCTTCACGTCAGGGTCCATTTCTGACTGCGCTGTCCTGTCGGAGGACGACTGTCCTCTAGACACGTTTGTCGGCCAGACGCAGTGCACCGATCCGGCGATCTTGGCGACTGGCTCGTGCTTGGGCATTGGCTGCTGCACCGGTTTGACTGACCCGGATGGCGAGCCGTTTTGCGCAGACCACGTGGGATTTGATGACTGCGAAGAGGAAGGCGGAGTGCTGCTCAACTTATTCCAATGCGCCGCCGTCGACGACGCGCGTTTGGCCAATTGCAGCAAGATAATCGGACGAGGGTTGCCACAGACTCGAGTCGACCAGTGCGGATCGTGCGACGGGCCGGATGGCGCGCCGTGCCAATGCTCGCGCTGTGCGTGCGAGTACCAAGTCGAGGATTCGCGCTTTGTGGCACTCGACGACTTTCCGCTCGAGTCGTTGACGGCGCTCGACGAGTGCGAAGAGCCGCCGACTGCCGACGACGTGTGCTTTTCGATGGTTCTCGATCTCGAGTTGCCGACCGGCAATGGACTCGACGCTCTGCCGCCCGCGCAGGGCCTGTTCACCGGCATTGTCGATCTGTCGTACCACCTGGTGCTAGTGAGCGTTCCGCGCTACCTGTTCAACATCCTGTTCAACGTCGACCGGGTGCTCACGTCATTCGACGGCTTTGAGGTGCTGCGTTTCAACGACACGATCGGAGAAAACATCCGGCGAGGCACCCGCGAGCTGGTCGCTGACGTGCGCTGGCTCGGCAACTTTTCGCGCACGGTTGGCGCCAACCTGAACGATGCCGACGCGCTGTCTCAGCCTCCGTCGGCGAGCGACGCAATCCGCACATTCGATCGGTTTACCGTTGCGCAGCGCGAGCAGCTGAACGAGTTGTTTTCGCGCGAGGGTCAGCTGGCCGACATCGCGCTCAACATCGTCGCCGGCGGGCTCGACATCGTCGCAGATGTCGTGGAGGCCTACGTCAATCTCGTGGTGCGCTTCTACGAAGAGCTATTCGATTTGCTGTTCGGGTCGCTCTACGGCACTATCCAGACCGGCGTCGAGAACGGCGTTCCTGACCCATTTGCATTTGCGCGCTTCAAGTTTGGCGACGAGATCACCCCTGGTATCACGTACGATTGCAATCTACCGACGTCAGACGGCAGCGCGGTGACGCTGTTCGTGCAGACCGTAGACAACGCGACGGCCACGCCGTGCTCAGAACGCGCAGAGCTGCTCGAGTTCTGTCGGTTTGTGTACCGCCGCGCAATCGGCGGCGCCGACGACCCGCTGGATTCGACGCCCGACCTTATCACAGTGGAAACGCTCAACGTCGACATTCCGCTCCAAGCGAACCGGTGCCTGGAGTCTGTGACCAATTGCGAGCCGTTCATCGTGAAGGCTTTCGACGAACAGGAGGTCGAGGGCGGCGTCAATGCGTTTGAGGACGTGCTGCAAAAAGCGGTCGACGTTGGCGGTGCGATCTCTCCGTTCTTCGCCTCGCTTCTGCAGCCGTTTGTGGCGCCCGTTCTGATGATCATCGACGCGTTTGTGCACATCCCCGAGATCTTCAGCTCGGGGTACTTGGCGTGCCTGGACTTTGAGGGCGCGCTCAATTCAGTTCTCGATCTGGTCCAGGTGATAACGGACTTGCTGCGCGCCCTCAACCAGGAGGCGACCGACAGACCGTGCGAGACCGGATTTTCGGCACGCGATGCGCGCATCTTGTGCGCTCTTGCGCAGGCGCTTGACGCGGTGGCGCAGACTGTCGTTGAGATTGTGCGCTTCTTCTGGATCATCCTGGCCGGGCTGATTCGCGTCATCGACGGAACGCGCGAGCTCAGCGCAATTACCGATTTGCTCAACATCAACGCGCTCGTCGCGCCGATCGAAGCACTGACGTTTGGTATCGTCGCCGCATTCATGCAAGTGTTGCCACGCACAGTCGGCTGCGCCGGTTTGCTGTCTGGCTCCGGCGTCGGTTGCTGCACCGTCGTTGCCGAAGAAAGCCTAATTCTGCCCGACCGCCCGATTTGCGTGGCGCGCAAGACGGAAGAGCAATGCGCCGAGTTCATGCGCAACGAAGAAGCGTTTGCGTTTCTCGTCAATCCGACAGTCGTTACCGTATTCGAAGGCCAGACGTGCGCTCAGGCCGGCGTGACGTGCGCCACGGTAGCGGACCCGTCGCCGGACGACGACGACAATGTTCTCTTCACCTTCTCCAACGGATGTTGTCAGAACGTGAGACGCAACGATCCGAATGAGGTAGAGTCGTGCGCCAACGAGCAGTTCGACTTTCGTTGCGACAACGCAGACCGCCAGAACTTCTTGGCGGGGCAGCAGTGCGATGATGTGTCGTTTCCGGAGTGTCCTGAGGTTGGTGGTGTAGCGCAAGACATCGTGACGGCATCTCTGGCGCGCATCATCTCGGACACGCTGTTGCTGGTTCCGCGCATCGTGATCGAGGCGATATTGGCGTTTCTGCGCGTCCTGACCGATTTCGGACAGGACGATGCCGACGGTTTCATCCAGGTCATCGAGGCGATCTTCGTGCCAATCTTCGAGTTTGTCAGCGACACGCTGGTTCAGCTCGGTCGCATTTTCGGCTGCGCTGGCGCGGCGGCCGTCAAGGATCTGTTTGATTTGGTCGCATCGGTCATCGACGAAATTCTCGACATCGGTCTCGAGATCATCGCCATCTTGCTGCAGCTCGTCGGTCTCGTCGTGTTTGGCATCATTGAGGTTGTGGTGCTGTTCACGTTCACCCTCATCGGCGAGTCGCTCAGCCTACTGCTCGAGGTCATTGTTTTCTTCCTCTTCGGCATCTTCGGTACCGGATTCGTGTGCGGTCTCCAGAAAGTGGCGTGCGACGTTGCTAGCGCCCTCACCTTCTTCACTCTCGATATTCCCGACGAATCTATCGATTTTGCCGTCACCCAGTGCCGCAAGGTCGATTGTTGCTTCGCCGAAAACGCGCCGATCGAGCCAGAGGACGGTAGCGTCTCGAGCTGTCAGCCCAACGACATTCAGGGCATGTGTTCCGACTCGGAGCTCCGGTGCCCGGGCGACAATTCGCGCAAACGCACACTTCTCCGCGGCGCCGAGCTGCCGTTCGATATCTTTGCACTCGACGCCAAGTCTGCGCGCAAGCGCGCCGAGCCGGAACGCGAGTATCCGAGCGAGGCGTTTTGCGGCGGCTATCTGGCGCAGACTGGCGGAGTTGCGCACATCCGTGCCGTCAATCTCGACGACGAGACTGCGCGTCTCTGTCTGGAGGTGCTCAACGCGACGGCGAGTCGCGGCGTCAGCCTGCACGATGCACGCACCGCCGAGCTGCGCGGCTTGCTCGCCGAGCAGCTGGAGCCGCTTGGGCGTGCCGTTGGACTGCTGCGCGAGTCTGGTCGCGCGCACTGGATCATGCAACACGATCGCGCTGTTCAGCAGCGCGAGCGCACCATCGAAGAGCTGGTGGTAGCTCCGCCCGGAAATCGCCTACACGCGCTAATGGAAGAGCATCACGGAGTGCGGTACAAGCGCTGGCGCGATCGGAGTCACGCCGAGCGCCGCCAGCACAGGCTTGCGCGTCGTTCGGTCTGGTCGAGCCACCGGCACCACGTTGGGCAGCAGATTGGCGTCGACGTGTTGCACATTGCAATGCAGGCGCACGACGCCTTCATCGTGCACCGAGAGCACGAGACGCTGGCGGCATGGATCCGCGCCCACTTTGTCGAGCCGGAGAGCGGCAGCGACATGGCGCGCCGATCGCGCAAGCGTTCTGTGGCGCCGACGCCAGAGACCTCGCTCAGCGTGGCGGAACAACGCGCAGCCGGATTTCGTGTTTTGTCGGTGCACGCGCGCCGCCTGTTCGCCTCCTGGTCGCTGGCGGCCGGCCGCCGACTGTCTGCGTTTGTTGCGCGCTTCGGCGGCGAGCCAAGCGCCGAGACGCGAGCGCGGGACGTGCGTCGCCAGGCGCGCAAAAACGCACAGCTGCGCGGACTGGCGCCGCTCTACGAGGAGCGATTTGCGTCGGCCGGCGGGCAGTCGATGATGCTGGCGCGTGGCGTGGCGCCGGCCGAGAACGCGCGGCGCGTGCGCCTATTGGTCGCTGACAATCCGGCGCTCGACGGCATCGGGCTGAGCGCGTGCAACGAGTCTGCGCAGTTTACGCCGTGCACCGACTGCCAGCTGGTCGACAACCTGGTGTTTGCCGCCGAAGACGCGTTCAACGCCACGGTAGAGTTCTACCCGAACGGAGAGTTTGGCTTTGTCTCGTACGTAGCGCGGTTCGAGGAGGGCATCGGCAACACGCTGATCGATCCGATTGGCGAGGACACGTACACGACGTGTCCCAAGACAGTGCCGTTTGTTCTCGAGCGGCTGTTCTCAGTCCGCTGGTTCTGGGACTGGGACTACTCGCCGCTGACTGATCTGCTCGACCAGGACAACGGCGGCGAGGCGGGCAACGCCGTGCTGGTCGATCAGACCGCCGGCCAGCAGCAGCGCTTGGCCGCGCGCGCCGGCCGCGAAGACTTTGACAACAGCGTTTTCGTTCTGTTCGACTCGATCATCCGACCGGTGGTCAACTTTGTCGAGATCGGCGTCGGCTCGCTGTTTGGCGCCACAGAGACGCAGACGCTGGTGCGCATCTTCGAGCGCTTTGTTCAGTGCGACTACAGCGGTGCGCTTCAGTGCCGCTCAGAGTTGCTCGGCATCGGGCTCTTCGACGCAGTCGCCAACACAGTGCTCATCGGCATCGGCATTGCCGTCGTGCTGATCACTACGCTGCCGGCCGTTCCTGCGGCTCTTGCGTTCCTGCCGCTCGTACCGTCGTTCTACTACCTGGTGATGTGGATCGCGTACGGCGCGTCGCCGCTGTGCACTCTGCCGACTCTGGTTGGCGGAATCCCGGGCGTACCGACGTGCTTGCCGGCAGACGTCTACGATCTGCTCTCCGAGACGTTTCCGCAGTGCCCGCCTACGATCCCCGCTTCGCTCATCGTCGAGGCGGCGCGCGAGGAAGCGTCGCAGACTCTCTGCGCAACTTGCGGAACTGCGCCGCCTCTGCAGCACTGCGCCGACGCCGCCGGCTTCCTCAACGGATTTGACAACATCTTCTACACGCTCACCTACGTCTTTGGCGATCGCCTAACGCTGATTGTGGCTCAAGTCTTCCAGATCGTAGCGCCGGCCATCGGCGACACAGCGGCGCTCTACACAGACGCCTTTGTCGCCGAGCTCGGCGACGCAGGCCTCCGGTGCAACCTGATCACGCTGCCCAACATCGCCACTGCGATTGCGCTCCTGGCGCTCTTCGTCTCCATTATCGTTACGTCGCTCAGCTTCCTGATCGGCTTCAGCTTTCTCGTCTTCTACCTCTACTATCTCACGGCCTACGTGATCAATTTGCTCATCATGCAGATCGATCAGGGCTTTGTGCAGGGCACGCGAGTCCGAAAACTGAAGCAAGACTAGAGTTATTCGTCTACACCATTCTGTGAGGTTGTGACGCCGGTTTCGCGCGGTCGTCGACTTGGCGCAGCCTGCTGCTTGGCATGTGGTGCTCAAACTCATTCTCTCTCCACTTCCATTGACTCGAGGCCGAGCGAGCAGCCGTCGTCCGCGGTCAACGGGGCGGCGATCAGACCAGGCGGTTCGTCAGAGTCCTCCTCGTCGTCGTCCTCGTCGTCTTAGTCGTCGTAGCCGTCGTCGGCGGCGTAGTCCGACTGATAGGCAACGTGCGGTCCGCTCGAGACGCCAAAGTCCAGAATCGCGAGCATCGCGGGGTTGGTCCACTGTCTCGCAACCTGCTCAAAGACGTATTGGTAGAGCTGTGCTTGTTGCGCACCATCCGGCCCATCGGAACCGGTCATCGTTGGGTGCGATGGTAGTGGTTCATTGCGCACGCTGGCGATGCGCACGGCGCGACAAGCGGCGCGCCGCGCTGCGCATGGTCGACCTCCGACGCGCAAACTCGTCGTACGCCTGAGCGGGCGGCGGCAGGTCCGCGGGCTCTGGAGATCGGCTCTCGCAGTCGCTCGCCCCGCACAGCGCGTCGCCGAGATCGCCGACGGAGACGTCCAGTGCATCGCGCAGGTCGTCGTCGTAGTTGGTGAGCAGGGTGCGCTTGCGCGCTGCGTGGCACTTGGCGTCGACCACTATGGTCAGCTCGCAGACGAGCTCGAACGGCGAGAAGCGCGCCGTGGTGCACGGATCGCGCAGCCACTCGGTGCGCTCGGCGCACCGCTGCGCTGCCATGGTGCGCGCCGCGTCGAAATTGTGGCGCGCAAGCGTGTCAAAGAGCGCGTGCGACGCGGTCGCGCTCGGCTTGCGGCCGCCGTCGACCTCGGCCAGGTGCTCGTAGTACTCGACCAACAGCGCGTGCAGATCGGCTTCGATCGGCAGCGCGGCGTAGAACTGGTAGCCGAGCTCTTGCTTGACGAGCGGCAGCGGCTCTGGTGCGCTGGCGCGCTCAGAGGCGGCGGCGGAGCGCGCTCTGAGGAGCGCCAGGGCGGCGAGCAGGACAAGCATTGGTGGTGGTCGCGGGGAAGGTTGCGCAATGCAAGAGCACCACTCGACTCACTTCACAAACTAGTAGTCCAGGTGCGCGGTAGCAGTCTCGTCGCACACCACAACGCTCTTTTTCTGAGCCCAGCGGTAGAAGCTGATGTCAAACTCGTTGCGCTGCTTGAAGAGCGCGAGTCGTGTCGTGTTGCCAAAGCGCTCGGTGATTGGCGCGAGCCGGTGGTGCGGGCGGCGCTCAAACGTCCAGCCGAGCTGAGGCGCGATCGCCTCGAGGCTGTAGTCGAGACACGCCAGATCGATGATGTAGGTGAAGCGCGTCGCCAGCGCTTGCGCCGCGGCGAGGCCGGTTGCATCGCGCGCCCCGTTTGCCAGAATGCGCAGCTGGTAGTTGTCGGTGAATTCGCTGGCGAGGTACGCGTCCCACGATTCGTGGGTCCACTTGCGGTACCAGTTCTGGCCGTCCGACACCGGGCCAAAGCGCGAGTGGTAGCCGTCGTCGGCGAGCAGGCGCTCGAGCGGGTCACGCACGACCAGAATGGACGTCACCTGCTCGGTTTCCCAGTCAAACGTCGAGAGCGGCGGTCGCGGTGGCGCTCGGAACTCCCAATTGACAAACACGAGTTGCTCTGCCGCCAGAGCCGCCAGATACGACGCCGTCTGCTGCGGCGGGTAGCGCGTGTTTGCGAAACAACCCTTTGCACTGGCGTTGACGTTGGCTTGGGCAACGTGACACAGTGTCGTACCGGCGTGGTGCGTAATGTGAATGTTGATGACAAACGACGCATTGTTGGCGAGCGCGCAACCGACCAGCGCCAGTGCCCAGAGCCGACGCATTTCACAGACTGGCGCGCAATGTGAGCGTTTACTCGGCTCGGCGGATCGGAACCGATGAGTGCTCTGTTGCGCGCGTCGCCCGTGGTGCACAACGCTGGAGTGCTGCCGCCGATTAACGTGCCGGCCGGATTCAATCTCGGCGAGATGTTGTTCACGTGCCGCACGCTGGCCGAGCTCAAGCGCGAGCTAGACGCGCAGTCGGCAGCGGGCGTGAGCGCCCTGACTCTGCACGTCGTGGCGCACACCGATCCGCACGCCGCCGAGCTCTCGCTGCTGCTCCAGCGCGCGCACGCGCCACTGGCAGACTCGGTGACGGTCGCCGACATCCTCGAGGCGGGCGTCGAGCGCAACATCACGATTGGCATTGTGATGGTCGGTAAATGAAAGTGCGTTTACTTGCGCGCTTTGGCAAACACGGAGCGGTACTTGGCGCTCTTCTTGGGCTGCGCTGCTGTGCGCTGGGCCAAGCGCGCGTTGTCCTCGCGCTCGCGGCGCACCTCTGGCAGCGCTCTGCCGGAGAGAAACTCGCCGAGCCGGCGTAGTTCGTCATCGTTGTTGTTGCGCTCGGCGCGTGCTTTGTTCACCACGTCTTCTTGGAGCTCCTCGGGAGCAGCCTCGGATTCGATCATCAGGGCTGCCTGCTTGAGCACACTGTACAGGTGTGCCGTCAGAGCCGTGCTCAGACGGCTCCGGTCCCCTGCTCCGCGGATGTTGGCCACCGCGCGCGGGATGATCGCCTCGACAATCTCGTCAGAGTTGGCGTACCAGAGCTCGAGGGCTCCGTACAGCGCTTCCAAGGCCTCGCCGTCGTAGGAGGCGGGCAGTCGAGAACGACGACGAGAAAAGTCTGGCACAGAGTAGTTGTACGGCATCATCTGTTCGAGAACCGATTCGGTGAAGAGGATGTCTTTCTCCTCGGCCAGCCGGCCAATGGCGCCGACGATGCTGCCGGCGAGGTCGACGCGCGTGCCGTCCGGCGCGCCGACCAGGATCGTGATGTGCTCGAACAGCAGGCGCTCAAGCTCGTCGGCGTCGTCGTCGGTCGACAGCTTTTCGGCGAGTTGCTTGGCGGCCCCGCGAATCGATTGCAGCCGCGCAACCTGCGCCTCGTCGATCCAGCCGCGGACCGCGGCCAGCAGCAACTCGAACGTCTGGCCCTGGAACGTCACGAACAAGCTTGCCAGACCAGCAGAGAAATCGCCAAACTTTCCGGACGCAATGCGCGCGTCGGTGGCGAGCGCGCGCGCATTGTCGCTGAGCTCTGCGGCCCATCGTCGCGGCTCGTCGAACGCGTCGTCCGCGGCACGGCCCAAATCGCTCGAAGCCGAGTCGAGCTGGGTCGCCGCAGCTGACGCGTGTCTGGCGAGCATGGCGGACCACTGGCGCGCATGGTCCAGCGCGTTTTCGGGATCGCGCCGGCGAGTGACCGACCGGTCTCGGAATCGCCCAAAGTATCGCACGTCGCTCTCGACGGTAGCCTCCGCCGCGCCGTCGGGCTGCGCACCGCCGTCGAGCACGCGGCGGCCGACGCGCAGCGACTCGTCGACGTCGCGCTGCGTCGAGCCGCGCTTGGCCGCCTCGACGAGGCGCGCGCGCAGCGGCTCGTACGCGTCGTACTCGAACAGGCCGCGGCGCAGCGCTGCGCCGAGCGCAATGCCGAGCAGCGCCTCGTCGCCCTTGCGGATGCCGTCAAAGCCGAAGAAGGCGCGCTGGAACACGCCCGGGCCGTGGTACTCCATGGTCCAGTTGAGCAGGCGCGCCGCGACGGCGTCCGGGTTGTCGTCGCCGGCAAAGTGGCCGGCGCGCGGAATGCGCACATGCTGCACCGGGCCGCGCACCAGGTACTGGAACCGGTAGCGCTGGAGCTCGGGCATCATGTTGTCGAACTCGCCCCACATGACGAGCGCCGGCACCGTGATGCGCGAGTAGTCGACGCCGGCCTCGTTGCCGGGCACGCGCGGCATGAGCAGCGCCGAGCTGAGGATAGCCGAGCGGTCGGCCAGCACGCGCAGCGCGTGAAAGTTGAGCTGCATCGTGCCCGACGTCGCGACGACCTGCGCCGGCACGCCGTCGCGATCGACGCTGCCGGCGCCGAGCCGCAGGTACTCTTGCGACGCGTACGGACCGACGAGCGCGCGCAGCGAGTACTGGTTGTACATCTTGGTGTTGTCGTAGACCATCGTCTTGAAGATCTGGACCATGGTCTGGTCGGCGGCGCCCTGGGCGCGCATGAAGTCGCCGTCGGCGCCGATGTGCGACGAGCGGCCGATCGCCTGGATCTCGTGCACCGGGTAGCCGTCGAATGCGATCGGGTCGAGGAACGCGACGCCGAGCAGGCGCTCGCGGTCAAAGCGCGCCGCGTAGTGCGCCAGCTGGCCGCCGCCCCAGTCGTCGGCCACAAAGATAAACTTGCGGTTGCGGTTGCGGCCGAGCAGCTCGCTGGCGCACACGGCGCGCACCAGCTCGTCGATGTAGCCGACGTCGTTCTGCCACTGCCACGCGTCGTCCCACGGCCGGCGCGGCGCGACGCCGTTGCCGGCCCGCAGGCCCTCGAGCACGCCAATCTGCTCGGCGCTCAGCTCGCCGTCCAGATAGGCGCGCAGCTCGCGCCGGCCCTCGTCGGTGTTCGGTCGGTAGAAGCGCGGCTTGTCGGAGCGGCCCATGCCGAGCATGTCGAAGCGCAGCACCGGCGCGTACTGCGCGACGCGCCGGTGCACCTCTTGCATCTGGCTCATGTTGGTCGGCACGCCGTGCAGGAAGACGAACAGCGGCAGCGCGTCGCGGTCGATCTGGCCGGCGGGCGAGCGCGGCAGCGTGAGGCGCCACGCAATGTAGAACTCGTCGTCGAGGATGAGCGAGTCGCGGTACGCGGCGTCGCCGCGCTGCATCGCAAAGCGGTCGCGCGGCTCGAGGATGCGACCGTCGAGCTGCGGCGCCACGAGCAGCTCGCCGCGCTTGGCGGCGTCGCCGCGCATCTCGTCGACGTTGCCGTTGCGCCGCTCGACCAGCCCGATGAAGCGCTTGTCGTTGGCGACGCGCACCAGCCCGGTCCGCTCAAAGTCCGGCGCCGGCTCGTCGCGCGTCTCGTGCTCGACGGCGGCGGCGAGCTTGTACGGGTCGATGTAGAACGCGGCCAGCGCGTCGTCGCGCGTCTCGGGCCGCAATAGCAGGCCGGGTACTTCGCCGCTCATGGCTAGCGGTGGGTGGGCGAGCGCGCGCCAGTTGTGCACAGGCTGCGCAAAACGAGTTGTTTGTACGCGACCCTATGCGCGCGAAATCGGCCACCGGTGTGCAGACGCGACTGTGCACCGATGAGCGAGTCGGCCAACACCGTGCGCGTCGTCGATTGGCGCGCCGTGCTCGAGCCCGAGCTGCGCGCGCGCTCGCAAGCGTTTGCCGACGTCGGTTGGCTGTTTGACGTCGAGCGCGTGCCGCGCGTCGAGCTCGAACCGGTCATCGACTATGATGCGGCGGCCATTGACGAGCTGCTGATCGACTCGCTCGGCGTGTTCTTTGACGAGCTGCGCGGCTATGTCAACCGACAGCAGCGTTTCACATTCGCGATCGTTGGCGGCATCGAAGCGCTGGTGCTGGTCCGGCGCGCAATTCTCGGTGGCGTGTACGGCGTGACGCTGGTGTCGCTCGAGAAGCCGCAGTTGTTCGGACGCGCGACGCGGCTCGTGGTTCGCGAGCGAGCGCGCGAGACCCGCCTGGTGACGACAGTGGCGTCCAATGTGTTTGGCGGCGAAGAGCTGCTGGTGCGGCGCGACGCGCCAATGCTGCTGACGCGCGTCCTCTACCGGCACTTTGTGGAGCGCGGTGCGCCGCTCGCGGCCGGCTCCGAGTCCGAGCTGCTCGTCAACGTCGGCGAGGTGCGCACCAAGTTTGACGCCACCAACAGCGTCGGCGTCGCGTCGCTCGCCAAGCTCTACTTGGCCGACCAGAGCACGTTTGGCCTCGCACAACAGATCCTCAGCGGCGTCGCGTTTGCCGTCGCGCAATTCGACGCCGAAGGCGCGTTTGCCTACCTCCAGGCGCAGCTCGCGCCGCGCTTTGCCGCCAACGTGGCGCTCAACCAGAACGAGATCACGAGCAGCGACATCTACGCGCTCTCGGTCGCCGTCGCCCTCTCGCTCTACCCCGAACGCTTTCCGAGCACGCCAGAGCTCGAGCGCCGCCTTGACGAGGCGCTGATCGTCAGTCAGGCGGCCGTCGGCCGGCACAACACGACCACGCCCGCCGACGACCAGCCGCGCACCCCAGACCGGTCGCCCACCCCAGACCCGCCGCCGCCGTCGACCACTGACCCGCCGTTGCCGGCGACGCCGAGCGAACCCGCGACGCCCCTGCCGCCGCTGCCGGCGCCGCCCGCGCTCGAGCCAACGCCGAGCGCGGCGCCGCCCGTACCGCCGGCGCCGTCGGGCAGCGTGATTGAAGTGTGACGCGCGGGGTTTACTCAGAGCTCGCCACTCAGAGCTCTTCGGCGCGACCCTCGACGCGCAGCACGCACTCGGGCGTCACCAGCACCGGACCCATGCGGTTCTGCCACGCGCCGACCAGAGTCAGCTCGTGTGCGTCGGCGTCGATCGTCAGATTGTGGCGCTCGGGCGCGCTAGCGCGCTGGTAGCCGCCGACGGCGCGCCGCCCGTCGCAGCCGGCCGCAAAGCCGGAAAACGTGGCGCCGCGCGCCTCGAGCGCGTGCTCGGCGTACACAATGCGAGTGTCGGTCGGCTCGGTCAGACCGACGAGCAGCGGTTCGGTGCGCCGCACCGTGGCGCCGCACGCCACCGGCTTGAGGTCGGACCGGCGCAGCGCCAGAACGCGACGCGACGAGGAGCGCTCCATCGGAAAGCTCATCACTGACATGCCCGGCGCGAGCCACTCGTCGCAGCGCGAGTTGCGCAGCAGCGACGAGTAGGCGTGCGTTGGCGCCGCCGCCGCCGCCGCCAGCAGCACGAGCGCGCAAAAGCTCATTGTTCTCGCCGAACAATGACCGCGGGTCACGCGCCGGGCCGATTGCGCATTGCGTTGCGCGTCGGCGAGAAGAAGATGATCGAACTCGATGCCGACGGCACCACGCTGATGTTTCTCGACCTCGCGCTGCCCTACGCGCTCGTCGAGGCCTATCTCGACGCCGACGTGGGCCTCGAGCGCACCGGCGGCGGTCGCGACGAGGCGTTCTACCGCACTGGCGTCGATCTCGAGCCGGCGCTGTACGTGGCGCGCGCCACCGACACCGAGACGTCCGTCGGCCTGCGTGTCCACACGTCGCTCGAGGCCATCCATCAATTTTCCATCCACCGATTCGAGCGCGTCGACGACCTCGACGCACTCGCGCCGCTCTCGCTGCTGGCTGCCGGCACCAAGTGCGCGCTCCAGTGAATTTACATTTAGCCAACACCCAACCATGTTTTCCTACGTGCGCGAGGCGGCGCGCCTCATGGTCGCCATCTTCGCGCTGCTCTTTGGCGCCGCGGCCATGGCCGGCGCCGTCGGCAAGGCCAGCGAAGCGGTCGCCAACGCGCTCGGCCAGCCGCGCAATCTCATTGCGGCGGTCTATGTCATCGCGCTCGCCGCGCTGTTCCGCGCGCGCAGCGCGCCGTCGCGCTGGACCGCTCTGCGGCGCGCTGCGCTGCTCGCGTACGCAGCGGCGCTCGTGACGCCAATGTGGCAGTCGCATTCGCCGGCCATGGGCGGCGTCGGACTGGTCGCATTTGCGATCTTCTACCTCGCGGCGCGCTACGTCAGCGGCCGCTTCCTGTCGCGCCTCCGGCTCGAGCCGGCGTCGAACGATGCGCCCGGGCCGCGCCGGCTCGTGGTGCACGTCGAGGGCAACTTGGGCGCCGGCAAGAGCGAGTTTTGCCGCGCCGTCGAGCGCTGGGCGTCGAGTTTGGGGCGCGTCGAGCTCGAGCAGCTGCCCGACGCACTGCACACCGCGTTTGTCGCCGATCCCGAGCGCTTTGGTTTTGCGCTCCAGATGGTGATGGGCGACCGGCGCGCCACCGCCACGCACCGCCTGCTGCACACGCCGCAGATGCGCCACGTGTTTGTCGACCGCGGGCTCGTCGGCGACATGGCGTTTGCCGTCGCCAACTGGGCGCTCGGCGCAATCGACGACGAGCAGTTTGCCGCGTACCGCGCACAGTACGGCGCACGGCCGAGCGAGATGTTTGAGCGCGCCATGGCAGACGGCGGCGCGCGGCCGCGCATCCTCTACGTCTCGACACACGCCGACGAGTGCGCCAATCGCGTGGCGGCGCGCGGCAACGTTGACGCCGCCACCGAAGAGTCGTACCTGGTCATGGTCTCGATCGCGCACCTGCTCTGTCTGCTCGAGCTCGTTTGCACCAACTCGCCCGTCCGGATTGTTGTGTTCGACGGCGCCGCGAAGCGCATCAAGGACGTGCGCGGCGTCAAGCGCGTGCTCAAGTGCCTCGCCAAACCGCACGCCGCCGAGGTGCCGGCGGGCGCGCCGTCTGCGGCCCAGAACCTCGGCGTGGTGCTCGAGCGCGAGCGCGGCGACGCTCTGAGCGATCTGGTCGAAGAGTGGCTCTCCGAGCGCGCGCCGCGCATGTCGGCGACGCGCCGCGCCACCGGTCGCTACGAGCTGGACGAGCGCAGCTGGTACCAGCATCTGGCGCGCGCTCTGCGCGAGCGCAACGAGGCGGCGGCAAAGCGCTCCAAGTGAGCGCGCGCGCGCGCTCTAGTCGGCTCGCGTCGTCTGACGCCGGAAAAAAACTAAAGACCTCGAATTGACGCTCGGTGCGCACGAGCAATGAGCGTCAGTTACCAGTGCGACGCGCACTACGGCGTGCCGCCGCCACAGACGCCCGACGGCTGGCTGTCACGGCGCGGCGCGCTACGCGCCGCCGGCTGCCTCGTCGGCTTCCTGGTGCTGTGGGCGAGTGCCAGCACGCTGTTCGACGCGGGCAAGACGTACCGCGCCAAGGTGGCGGCCGAGTACACGCGCGTCGAGCAAGCGACCAACTACTTCAACGCGCCGAAGAGCATGTGCCGCGTCGACAACGCCGACTACCGCGTAACGGTCGGGCCCGATTTCGACCAGTGCGAAAAGGCCAAGCGCATCATGCACCAGCGGCCCGAGTTTGAGGCGTTCCTGAGCCTGCTCGAGGAATACCAGTTCTGCAGCGGCGGCAAGTGCATGGTCTTCACGGTCAACATCTTCAGTTCGCTCAACCTGATCTTTGGCGCGCTCGTCCTCCTCCTTGCCGTCGTCGGGCTCGTGCTCGGCGCCAAGATCGTCTCGTTTGTCTACGCCAACTTTCAACAGAGCGGCCAGCTGCCGCTGCACCTCAGCGCCACCCAGCTGGCGGCGCTCGCGGCCAAGACGGGTGCGCACGCGCCGCCGCGCACCGATCCGCGTCGTAAAAAAATGTTCTGATTCGGTCAACCGCGTCCGGCAAACGTTGAAACGCGTCTGTTTGGCAGCCTGGTGCGCAGGATGAGCGTCTTTTGGCGCGAGCGCGCCGCGTGGCCGTTTGTGCACGCCGTCGTGCCGCTGGCGCTCTACTTTGTGCTGCGCGACGCCGTGCTCGCGCTGCTGCTCATCTACGTGTGGGAGACGGTCGAGACACTGCTGGCGCTCGGCGTCGACTTTCTCACGGAGAACAAGCTCAACGCGCTCGTCGGCGATCCGCTCATCGGCGGCCTCAACATCCTCGGCTTTTTCCTGCTCGATCGCGCGTTTGGCTGGGACGAGGCGTTTTGCGCTACCGTGCCGACCGGTCTGCGCGTCGGCGCGTTCCTCGTCATTGGCGTCGCGTCGTTTGCCGCCATCATCGACGACTCGGCCGACGCTTACGGCCGGATCTTCAATTTTGGCGCCGCCCTGCTCACGCTCATCTACGCCGGCGCCGCGCTCGCGTTCTTCAACGCCGTCGTCTTCCACCCGACGACGCCGCAAGAGGACGCCGCCGGCGAGAGCGTGCGCGCGTGGCTGCTCGTCGTCGGCCTGCTGGCACTCGTCGCCGTGCCGCGACCCGACCCCACCTCGCCGTTCTCGGCCACGTTTGTGCGAGTCGGCTTGCTCAGTTTGCTCTCCGTGATCGTCGCGCTGATTGTCTACGGCACGCGACGAGCGTGAGCGCGGCGCTCGTGTGTGTACAGACAAGTGCGTTGTTCACTGAACCGAGAGCGTGCTGAACTGGAAAAAGTCGATCTGTGCCTCGGTGCGCAGAAAGTCGACGAGCGACGGCTGGCGCATGGCAGCGAGACGCTCGCGCTCCTTGCGCTCGGCGTCGCGCCTCTCGGCCTCTTGGCGTTTGCGCTTGGCCTCGCGCCTCTCGGCCTCTTGGCGTTTGCGCTCGGCCTCTTGGCGCTTGCGCTCAGCATCGCGCCGCTTGCGCTCGCGCTCCTCACGTGCTCGGCGCTCGCGCTCCTCACGCGCCCGGCGCTCGCACTCCTCACGCGCCCGGCGCTCGGCCTCTCGGCGCGACCGGCGCTCGGCCTCTTGGCGCTTGCGCTCGCGCGCAACCGCCTTGCGCTGGCGTGCCAACTCGCGCTGCTCGGCGAGCATAGCGCGACGCTTTTCGGCGCGCTCGCGATCCATGCGCGCTCGCTCGGCGCTCTCGGCGCGCTGTCGCTCGTCGGCCTCGAGCTGGGGCAGCGAGTCGGCGAGCCGGACGAGCGCGAACGCCGACGTGACAAAGAGCACGGCGTCGCGGAACTGGCGCATCGTCGACGCCGAGCAGAGCAGACAGACGCCTATGCGCGCCATCACGACGCGCCGGTTGGTCGTCCGGTGCAGCTCGTTGACGATCGAGCGCTCGCAGACGCGGCCGAGCACGGCGCGCTCGCTGTGCTCGGCGTTGAGCACTGCGCGCGCGTGCGTCTCGAGCTGGCTCGCCGACCCGGCGGCTTGATGCAGGCAGATGGCGACGGCCGGCGTCAGCCACGCGGCGCAGTTGGTCGCGAGCTCCGGGTCGCGCAGCGCGCCGTTGTGCAGCGCCAGCTCGGTGAGCGTCGGCGCGGTCGCGACGCGCTCCAGCAGCGCCGCGTCGGCGCCGCCGGCGGCGCGCAGTCGGTTGCCGATCAGGCGGCGCGCGCGACTGATCAGCGACTCGTAGGAGTCGGCCTCGGCGTCGTAGACGCGGCCGTGCACCGCGTCGGCGCGGTGCTGGCGCGCGTTGGGTCGCTCTTTCTGGCGCGCAAAGCGCTGCTCGGCGCGCTGCGAGTCGAGCGCGCAAAAGTCAAAGCAGCGGCGCTCGGCGTTGAACGAGAAGCGAAAGTCGCCAAACTGCGCCGCGAGCATTTTGCGCAGCGGCACGTTGCGCACCAGCACCGTCTCAAAGTGGTGCTGCGTGCCGCGCTCGGCGTCGCGCTCGATCGGGTTGGCATCGAGCCGCTTGGCGTTGAGCAGCGCGCACACAGCCTGCTTGACGCCGAGCTCGCGCATCAGCGGCGAGCCGATGTCGAAGATCGTGTCGCCCATGTTGGGGTAGAGCGGGTTGGTCGGCAGCGGCACCAGATCAATCTCGATCTGTCGCTCGCAGTGCCGGTTGAGGTAGCGCTCGATCAGACACGAGCAGTCGGTCGGGTGCTCGTGCCGCCGGCCAACGGCGTCGAGCGTCTCGTCGACGAGCGCCCCGACGGTGCACGACAGCGTCTCAAAAGCGGCGCACGGGTCCTCGTCGCTCGCCTCGGCCGACTCGGGGTCGTCGCCGGCGCCGCCGCCCGACTTGTGCTTGGCCGAGCGCAAGACGTCCTGCATCTCGGCGTAGCGCGCGCCGGCCCGATCGGCCATGCGCCCGATGCGCTGCGCGCACAGCGGCGCGCAGTGCGTGGTGGCGGTGCGGTAGGAACGGACCGCTGCGTCGGCGTTGATGACCCGGACGTGCAGCGGAGAGCCGGCGGCTTGCGCGCCGGCGTCCAGGTCAAAGCGCAGCGGCTCGTAGACGATCTGGGCGGTGCGCTTGCTCGTGTGCTCGTCGTGGCTCTTTGAGTAGCGCTCGAGCAGCGCGTCGCAGTAGTCCTCCTCTGTCTCAAAGTCCTCGGCCGCGAGCGGCGTCACGTCGTACTCTTCGGGCAGAAGCGGCAGACCGGTGTGCTTGTCAACCACCAGCCAATGGTCGAGCGCGGCGCTCGGCTCCGACTCGCACGCGTCGGCGGCAACGAGCTGCTCGGACAGCTGGTCGTAGTAGCGCGACGCGGCGCAGCACGTGGTGTGCGACACGGCGTCGGGGCAGACGACGTGCGCGCCGCCGACGCGCTGCTGCAGCACGCGGTAGCGGTAGCCGGTGCCGGGGCAGCCGAGCTTGCCGCACTGACAGAGGTGTGCGTCGCGCACGCCGACGCTCTGCTCGAAGCGCATCAGGTGCATCGCGCCGGCCGCGTGGTTCACCATTTGGCAGTCGCCAATGAGACGAATCAGTGCGCGCAGCGGTCGGCGCGTGTCGAAGAAGAACACCTGGCGACACGACGGCGGCGCTGTGCCGTACGCGCCGCTGCCGGTCCAGCGCGTCGCGCTGTTCGGCTCCAAGTAGCTCTCTACGAGCACGGCGGCGGTAAACTCGGCCGGCGTGTCGATCGTGTCGAGCAGCGTCGCAAACGCGGCACCGCAGCGGCGGTGAATCGTCCGGCGGCCGCCGCGCCGGCCAGCCGGGTCAAACGTCGGACAATCGCGCGTCGCATCGTACTCCTCGATCTGTTTGCGCGCGCGCATCAAGCACTCGAGGCACGTAGCCTGCGCACACTTGCACGCCATCTCTACCGGCCTACTCGTCATTCTTGCCACAATAGCTGGCCGGGTCGCGCCGGCGCGCGCCCTCCCATTCTCGGGCCGCGCACTCGTATTCTCCGGCTCGCATTCTCGGATCGCACTTTCATTCCCAGACCTCCGCGCGCACTCTCAGAGCGCCGTGCGCGACTCACGCAAAGCCGCGTATCGTGTAGACGTAGCGCACCTCGGTGCCGGCAAAGTGTGTCTCGCCAATCGACGCCTCGTACTTGGCCCACGCGCCGGCGCACGGCCCGTCGCGCGCGCGGTGTGTGTCGAACGCGGCGCGGTAGCGCGCCGGCATGGTGCGGTCAGTCGGATCGAGCACGTAGACAGCGGCAAACTTGGCCGCCGCGTCAGGCAGCTCGTGAGCGCAGAGCGCGCCGGCGCCGCACGCGCACTCGCGAAACGGGTCGTTGGCAATCGTGCTGGCGTGCGCGCGCATCAGGCACGTGCGCATGTACGAGTCGACCACGGCGTCGGGCACGCGGAACAGGCGCGGCGGCGCGCAGATCAGCACGTGGCTCCAGTAGTAGATCAGCGTGTCGCCCGTCTCCTCCTCGAGCCGCGGCAGCGCTTGCGTTGACGGTTTGCGCCACAGGCGGCGCTTCGACGTGCTCGCGTGCACCGCCGCAATCGCGCCGCGCAGATTCGCCTCGGACACGCTGAGGCCACGCGCCACTCGCCGCTCGCTCGCCGGCCGCTGCAGCGTGCGCGCCGCGGTGCGCGGTCGCTCGTCGCTGGACGATGACGAGCAATCGCCGCTGGTCGCCACCGACGAGTCGTCGAGCGAGAAGACGCCCGCGCGCTCTGAGTCGTACGAGCGGCCGACGCCGAGCGTGTGTGAGCGCGTGCGCCGCAGCCGGTCGCCGCCCGACGACGTGCGCCGGGTGCGCACCGTGGCGCTCGAGCGCGCCAACGGCGACGAGAGCTGGCGGCCCGAGAGATCGGTCGATTCGCTCGACTCTTCAAAGCTCGTCTCGAGCGCGTCATCGAACGCGTCGTCCGAGCTCGCCGGTCGCGCGTTGGCCACAAACATCGGCCGCTGCGCTGCCGCCACCGGCTCGGACGCCGAAAAGCCGCGCCGCGCACGCGCCGCCAACCGCTGCACGTCGGCGGTGCTGTACGCGCGCCGACGCAGCGGAACGAGCGCCGTCGGCCTATCGACACTCATTATTGAAAATTCGGCACGGGCGGGTGTTTACTTGCGCCGGCGCTTGGCGGTTTGGTCGCGTCCGGTGTCGTTCCACGTGGTGATGATCCGGTCGAGCTCGCGGACCACAGCGGCCATGCTCGGGCGGCGATTGTACGCACTATCGCGCTCCGCGTCGCGGGTAATCTGCTTGACGAACGCGAGCTCGGGCGTGCCGGGGCCCAGGACACCGTCGTGGACGAGTTTTGCGTCAAACACCGGCAGCCGGTAGCCGCGCTCGCCAGTCATGCGCTCGATGAGCTCCGGCAGGCCGGCGACCATGTAGCGCGCCGGTCGCACGATCGGAAAGCGACTGCGGCTGCGGTGATCGTAGGCGCGCGGATCGAAGATTGCCTGGAACACCTTGCCGACCGAGTAGACGTCGAATCGACCGTTGGCGTCGATGCGCGAACCGGCGCCGCCGTCGGCTATCAGCACGTACGAGTACGGGTCGCGGTACGTCACCGTACCGGTGAACGTTTCCGGACAGCGCAGGCGCTCGCGGTCGTCGCCCATGCCCGGATCAACGGCCGGCGGCGCCAGGTCCTCGACGCACGCCAGGCCAAAGTCGAGCACGCGCGTCTCGATCTCGACAATCCCGGCGCCGACAATCTTGACCGCCAGATTGGCCGGCTTGATGTCGCGATGGAAGATGCGGTTGCGGTGCAGAATGGCAAACGTGTTGGCGAGCTGGTAGGCGAGCGTCAGGCCGCGCAGCTGGATCGAGTCGCGAAAGTCCAGCAAATCTTCGAGCAGATCGGTCAGATCGTAGAGCCGGTCGCGCAGCCGTTCGTTGGTCTGGTCGGCGCGCACGCGCTCCACCGTTTTCTCGCGCGTAGTCAGCAGGTCGAGAATCGTAGTCTGCGGATCATAGCCGGCGCGGTCTTTGCGGCGCTCGATCTGCTGCATCTGCGCGTACTGCACTGCGAACAGGTAGTCGCGGAGCGTGCTGCCGGCAAACGGAAACACGATGTAGCCGAGCGAGCCGTCGCGGCTGAAGAACCTGCGCAGCGCGCACGCCACGCGCTCGCGGCAAAACGCTTCGCCGCACCGGCGCCGGATCGCCTCGCTCACCCGGTACTCGTGCTCGACAAACGTCTTGTCGTACTCGAGATCTTCGAGGCTGCTGCCGCTGCTGTCGTCGTCGCCACCGCCACCGCGCAGCGGCAATCGGTAGTTGACAAACTTTTTGATCGCCAGCGTCGCCGGCAGCCGACCCGCGTCGGTCGCGCTGTACACCGCGCCGTACGCCCCACGGCCGAGCACTGCGATCAGACTGTAGACCACATTGGTCTCCTCGTCGCGGATGGCGCCGATGAACGGCGAAGCGCCGCCCGCCGCCGCCATCGTTGCACACCCTGTGGGTTTTCTAAAATCTTATGCGCCGCGACGATCGGCCGCCTCTTCACTCAGCACACGCGGCCCTCGAACGGATCAACCAGCACCGCCGGCGTATCCAGCAGCAGTTCGTCACTCTCGAGCAGCGCGTCGTCGTCGTCCTCGTCGTCGCCGCTCGACGTGGCGTCGACGCACGCCTTCTTGAGCGGCGCGTCGGCCGCCGCCTTGGTTGCGACCGCGGCACTCTTGGCCGGCGGCAGCGCAAACTCCAGCTCACTCGCCTTCTGCTTGTCGTTGTGGTCGCCGTCCTCGTCGTCGTCGTCGTCGGCGTCGTCGGCGTCCTTCTTCGACCCAAAGGCGCGCAGCAGCGGCCCGAAGACGTCGACTGGGCGGCCGCGCAGGTCGCGCTCGGGCTCGAGGTAGTCGGTGATCGGCTTGTCGACCGCAAACGACGGCTTCTGGTTGACCTCAGCCTCGGTGGCGCGCTGCTCGAGCAGCTGGTCGTACTTGCGGTACGGATCGTCCTCTGCCTCGTCATCGTCGTCCTCGTCGGCCGGCATGCCGGCGAGCTCAATCTCGCCGGTGCGCACGCGCGCCTGCACGTCGGCCTGGTTGGCGCGCGCGTTGAAGTCGCGCGCGCGCTTCTTGGCCTCGAGGCGCTTCTGCGCCTCGACGAGCGGGTCGAGCGGGTAGTGGATGGGGTTGTCGACGACGTGCTTGTGCTCGTGCACCATGACGAGCGCGTCGACCTCGGGATCGAAACGGCGGCGGTTGGCCGCCGTGTCGCGGATGCCGAGCTTCTGCAGGCGCTTGCCGGTCGACATCTTGTCGAGCGACGTGCCGATCATCGGAATCTTGTCGGTGCCGCTGGACGTGCGCTTGCGCGCCTCGTGAGTGCCGTTCGACGGTTCGATGTTGCGCACGTTGAGCACAAACGGCAGGTCCTCCTGCGGCGGCCGGCCGGCCACGTAGCGCGCCGTGCGGCTGTAGGCCGAGACGCACGAGCGGATCGCTTGCTCGTGCGGATCGCCGACTTCGCCAAACACGAGCTCGCTGTGGATCGCAAACTCGTACTTGGGGCCGATCTTCTTGGCGGCCGCCACGGCGGCGCGCCGCGCGCCGTTGGCAACCGGCCGGACCGGCGGGTAGCGCTCGCCGTTGGGCTGCATCTGGTAGCGCGGCGCAAAGACGCGCTGACCGAGCATCGCCTCGAGCTCTTGGCGCACCGCCGCCACGCTCAGCGGCTCGCTCAGCTCGGGCAGGCAGTCGGTCTCCTTGGCGACCATGTGCGCCACCTCGTTGAGCGTCGCGCCAAAGTGCACGTAGTTGGTGTCGTACTTGTCGCTGCGCATCGCCAGCACCGCCGCGTCCTGGCTGCCCTTTTCGGCGTTGCCGCCCGCCGCCGCCGCCGCCGCCGCTGCGCCGGCGCCCGGCATGCGCTGGATCGCGGCGCGCTGGTCGGCGCCCACGACGCCCGGCACGCTGCGCAGCGTCTTTTGGCCAAGCGCGCGCTGGAAAATGTCAAAGCCGCGGTCGCGCTCATGGCCGAGCGTCGGGCGGAACATGGCGAGCGGCAGGACGCGGTTGCGCGCGCTCTCGGCGACCTGGTACTCGGAGCGCGCCGCGGCGCGCTGCTTCTCGAAGAGCTCGGGCAGGACGCGCTCGCGCAGCGCCATGCGCACGGCGCGCTTGACCGGGTCGATGAACATGTCGCGCAGCAGGTCCATGACGAAGAACACAATCTCGCTCGTGTCCTTGAGCATCGGCTCGAGCAGCGGCATGTGGTAGATGCTAAACTCTTTGCCAAAGCACGGGCTCGTCGGCGCCGTGTAGAGCCACAGCACGGCGTTGATGACGACGTGCTCGCGCACGTAGATCTTGACCTTCTTGTGCTGGCGCCGCTTGAGCCGGATGCCAAACTGCGTCTCGAGCGTGGCCTTGTACGTCGAGTAGATGTGCTGGAACGCGACCAGCGTCGGCTCGACGAGGATGCCGATCTTGATGAGCTTTTCGACGTGGTAGGTGATGCACTGGACCAGGCGCAGGTCGTGGCGCAGGCGGTAGAGCTCCGAGTCGGCGTCGTCGCGGCGCTCGGCCATGTCGGCCTGCTTGTCTCCGACCGTGACGCCGTCGGCGCGAGCGCGCTCGACCTGCAGAACCGCCACGGCGCGGCTCAGGAACGCCGGATCGAGGTCGTCGGCGAGCGCGTTGGTGCACATGATGTACGCCTGCTGCTTCTCGCTGATCACGCGGCGCGTCGTGCGCTTGCCGTCGGCGCCCGAGATGTCGCACACGAGCCGCGACTGGATGCCCGACGTCATCACGTTCTTCATCTGGTCGCACGCGCCCGAGCCGGCCTGCGCACCGCCAGACTTGTTGTTGTGGCCGCCGCCGGCCTTGGCGCTGCTGCCCGAGCCGCCCGAGATCGAGCCTAGCTCCATCTCGTGGAAGAGCATCGTGAGATCGTTGTGGTTCTCGTCGACATCACCCGAGCGCTCCGACGTCGACGTGGTCTCGAGAAACGTACCGGGAATCGAGATGTTCTGATACTGGTCGAGCGGGAAGCTCTTGGACGACTGCGGCGGGCCGTAGAGCAGCAGGTGGCCGCGCAGGCCGAGAACGTAGCGGAACGAGTTCCAGCCGGTGATGAACGTGAGCCAGATGACCGAGTGCGCCGTGTAGGTGCACAGCACGTTCTCAAAGTCGTCGAACAGACCGACCATCGTGTTGCCGAAGAACGAGAGCGGCGGGCGCTCGGCGCCCGGCTTGCTGCTACCGGCGTCGCGGAAGCGGTAGTCGCGCAGAAAGCGCAGACCGGGCGCGCCAGGCTGGCTGACCAACGACGCCCAGAGGTTGATCTGACGCGCGGCTTTGGACACATCGCTACTCGGCGACATGCACTTGCTCTCGTACTCGGCGATGGCGCTCATCTGCATCTTGGCGCGCATGCGCGCGCGGTCCTTGCGCTCCGGGATCGCACTGATCGCCGGCCGCATCTCGCCGTAGAAGCGGTCGCGCATGCGGTGCGTCTCTTGTTTGGGCGCGCCGCTGCCGGTCTGCGTCGCGGTGTACTGGCGCTCGAGCCGCCGCTGCGCCGGGTCGCGCCACTCGATCGACGCCAGCAACTTCTCGGGATCAAACGCGACCTCCTCCTCGCCCTCCTCGGCGCCGTCTCCATCATCGGCAGCCGCCGCCGCCTCGCCGTCGACGTTGGCGCGCTCGGCCTCCTCAGGCGACTCGAAAAAGACGCCGCCCGGCTCGTCGTCCGACTCGTGGCCGGCGATCTCGATGTTGTCGACCGCGTTGACGAGCAGATCGTCGTCGACCTCGCGGCCTTCGTCTTCGGCCAGCTCGCGCTGCGCCGCGTTGTGCGCCTTGAGCAGCGCAAGCGTCGCGGCGAGCGACGTGTCGCGCGCTGGCTCGACCATGCGCTTCTGGTACGACGGCACGTAGAGCCGACGCAGATTCGTGATCGACATGTGCGCCGGGTCGAGCATCAGCACGGCGCTCGGGTACGGAAACGTGCGGCGACGGTTGTCGCGCACGTAGAACGCAATGTCGCGCTGGCGCGCGTCGATGCGCTGATCGAGCGCCACGCGCTCAAAGTGCTTGACGAGGTCAAAGACGCCCGACGGGTGCAGCACGTTGCGCGCGCTCTCGAACGGCTCGCGCGTCTGCAGCATCTGCGAGCGGTAGAACGTGTCCTCGGCGAGCCGCGCGTTCTGCGTGTACATGCCGACGACGGTGGCCCACTCGTGCATGTTCGGAATGCGCCGGAAGACCTCGGTCTTGTCGGTCAGCGCCGGCAGATCGTCGGCGCCGCCCGACATCTTGACGCGCTGCTGGTGCGAGCGGTCCTCAAACTTGAGGCCCGGGTTCTCGGCCGCCTTTTGCGAGCGCGAAAAGTTCTCCATCAGAATCGACGCCATGTAGGTCGACACGGTGACCGACGGCTCGCGCGAGAACACGAAAATGCGCACGCCAAACACCTCGCGGTCGTCGAGGTCGCGCATGAAGCGCATCGCGCGCACACGCGCGCTCTCGAGTCGCGCCGTCGAGCCCTCGAACAGCTCGGCATCGCGCAGCAACCGGCGCAGGTGCTCGCGCACAAAACGGCGCTCGCGCACGCTGGCGTCCTCGGGTCGCTCGTAGTCGGCGTCGTACATCACCGTCTCAAAGTAGATGTTGACCGGGTGCTCGTCCTTCTGCCGCTGGCTGTTGTCGTTCGACGTCGTGCACTTGAGGTCAATGCGATGCGCCGCGTGGATGATCAGCTGCAGAATCGCCTCGTAGGCTGACGGCGTCCGGCGCTGCTGGTCAAAGTCGCTGAACGACGTCGGCGACACGTGCATGTAATCAAACGGCATCAGGAAAACGATCACCTCGTGTCCGTCGGTCTGCACAAAGTTGTCCGGCAACACCTGGTTGCGCCCGCCCAGCTTCCAGCCAAGCCGATGTCCGTCGTCGCTCATCGTTTCACCGCTCGCCGCTTGGTCGAACAATGTGAGCGTGGTCGATCCCCCTGCGCGCGCGCAATGAGAATCGATTCGCATTTTCATTTTTTCGGCTCACCAGACTTTTGCGCGCGCGCGTCCGAGATGCACAGACCCGCGAAAATTTGCGACCTTTGTAAAATTTGCCTGGCACGCCAAAACCGCAATGCGAATCGATTCTCATTCCCAATGCGATTTTGCGACGCACCGCGCCGGCCTCCTCGCACCGCTCGCCGCGTCAGTTCGGCCCTGCCTAGGCCCAAGCGAGAGCTGGCGGGCGGTCGAGTGTGCGCGCGGGCGCCCAATGAGAATTGGGTTGGGGGCGGTTGGACAAACAAAGACTGACTGCCGACAGCGATGAGCCGAGGCGGCGGCCGACGCGGCCGCATTGCCGAGGAGGAGTACTTCGAGGCGTCGGACGCGCGCATTGTCGAGATCCGTTCCATTGGCCATGCACTGATGCGGACGCTGGCGGCACACTTTTACCAGAACCACTATCCGGTGGGCCTGCGCGGCGACCTGCTGCCGCTCGCCAAGGCCAAAGAGACGTGGAACCGCGATCCGCGTTTCATCGACGATGCGCGCAACCAGGGCCGCGCCGGTGACGAAGGCGGCGGCGACATGGCGGGCGAGTTTGAGGAGGAGATGCCCGACGTCGAGGCGGTGCTAGACGAGGTGCTGTCGCAAGACGCGCGCGACTTCAACGCGCAGAAGCAGGACATGTTCGATCGACACCAGCGCGCCAGTCGCATTCGCGCGCAGTGTTTGATTGCGTACGACGGCGGCGCGCAGCGCGCGCTCGTCAGCGGCGAGTGGTGTACGCTGAGCCGCTCGGTGCCGCTTTGCGTGCGCGGCAAGCGACTCTACCGCTCGCCGGCCGAGCGGCGGCGCGCCGGACCCGAGGGCGAGCTGGAGCACATTGACGCGAGCGTGCTCGGCGGCGCCATTTTCGTTGGCGCGGCGCGCAGCGTGGTGGCGCGCGACCTCTACGAGCTGATGGTCGAGAACGGCAACTTTGCGCCGGCCGAGGCGCGCGTCCACCTCGTCGCGCTCTACGACCGGCCGAGCGAAGACGCCGCGCTGCGCGCGCTCGAGCCCGAGCCGGCGCCCGACGCCGACGAAGACAGCCTCGGACTCGACCGCAACGCGACCGGCGACGTGACGGTCGCCAGCACACACCGCGAGCTGCGTCAGGCCCAACAGGGCCTGCTGACGGCGCACCAAGACGAGGTGCGCCGACTCGCCGACCGCCATCTGCTTCCGGACGAGCTCGACGAGCGCCGCCGCTCGCTGCTCGCCGAGGACGTGCGGCGCAAGCTCGAGAAGGCGCCGTTCATTGCGCTCGGTCTGCGCGCCGCGCTCTTCAACGCCGATCTCGATTTCATTCGCAACTGCTACGGTCACCGAGTGCAGCTCGAGGCGCTGGCGCGCGGACCAGAGTTCATCACAACGCTGGCCAGCGTGCTGCGCACCGAGCCGTGGGTCCTCTGCATCCACCGGCTGCGCGCCGAGTTTGCCGCCGAGAGCCACGTCTTTGGCCTGCGCCAGCTGCCCGACCTGAAGTTCAGCATTTTCATGGATCTGATCAAGTACTTTGAGCTGCAGTGCGACATTGGCGTCGTGGCTGGCGTCGACATCTACCACAACGTGCTGCGGCGCGACGTGTTTGGCTACGACACGCAGGCCGAGGCGCGCTCGACCGAGGGTCACTTCTACTACACCAGCGGTCACATGTTCAGCGTCTTTGCCGCCGACCGCTCGCACTACCTGCCGCAGTACTACCACGAGCACAACCGCGAGCAGAGCGGCGCCGATCTGCACGACCCCAACTCGCTGTCGCACTCGGGTCTGCTCGCGCTGCCGTGGTCGGACCACGAGCAGCCGGCTGACGCGCTCGACTTTGTCGCGCTTGCGCGCTCGCTGCCCGAAGATGTGCGTCACAACCTGCGGCTCGACCTGAGCCGCATGCGGCACGCTCCGGCGCGCAGCTACGTCGCGCTGCTCAAGGGCCTCTACTGGCTCGTCGGCAAGCGGGTCGTGGTGGTCGAGCGCTTTGTCGGCACCGGACCGCACAACACCGGCCGGCCGGTCGACGCGTTCTTTCTCGCTCAGGTCTACGACAAGATGTGCACGCTGACGCGCCGGCTCGCCGACCTGGTGCAGCGCGCCAAGCAGCACAACGCGGTTTGCGATCCGGCGGCGCTGGCGCCGGCCGCGCTCGTCGGCCTGCGCTCGATGGTGCTCGAGGCCGAGGCCGAGTGGCGCAAGCTGTACACGCCGGCCGTCGCGATGCTCAACCAGCAGCAGCGCGTCGCGCCGCAAGGCGTCGGCGCCGAGTCGGCCGTCAGTGCGCGCGGCGCGGCCGAGGCGGCGCCCGTCTCGGAGCGCGGCGCCGCCAACACCGAGATCGGCAAGCTGGCGCGCTCGATCGCTCAGCAGGAGCGTCGCTTTGCCGAACAGTACCGGCAGCTCAGCGCCGACGCGGGCGACGGGCGCGCCGACGTGCGCTTCGACAACGCGGCCTACTTTGCTGTGCGCACCAAGCACGGCCTCGGGCTGCACCGAACGTGGCCGCTGCTGCACGTGCGCCAGTTTGCGCGCCAGCTGCCCGGCGGCGGCGGCGAGTTTGCCGCCGAGCAGATTGCGGCGCTCGAGTCGGCACAGCGCGAGCCGTTGGTGCAGATCAGCGGCGCCGGCGGCGTCGGCAAGAGCGAGCTGATTGCCCAGATCTGCGAGCAGTACCCCGAGGACCAGGTGATGCTGGTCGCGTTTACCGGCCAAGTGGCGAGCGAGCTGGCGCGCCGCACCGGCCGGCGGGCGCGCACCATCCACTCGGTGCTCTTCCACCACGTGCGCTACCTCAAGGCGCGCAATCGCGCGCGGGCGTTTGCGCGCGCCCGCGCCGCCAAGCGCGAGGCCGACGGCGCGCCCGACCCGCGCGCCATGACGGCGGCGCAAGTGCGCGACGCGACCGACGCGCGCGACCTGCGCGAGTACGTCGAGCACCGGTGCGGCGCGCTGCCGCCATTTGCGTCGCCGTTCGAGCACGTGCGCGTCCTGATCGTCGACGAGATCTCGCTCGTCGAGTTCATGCTCTTCTGCCGCCTGCTCGATGCGGCGCACTCGCCCGGCGCCGGCCGCTACCTCGAGAAGGTGGTGCTCGTCGGCGACCTCAACCAGCTGCCGCCAATCGGCTTTGGCTCCATCCAGTCCGACCTGGCGCACGGCGCGCCGCACTCGGTCGCGCAGCTCGTCGTCAACCACCGCTCGAGCGGCACGCAGCTCTTCTCGCTCGCGCAAGCGATTGCGCGCCACGACCCCGAGCTGCCGATGCCCAAGTTCACGCGCCTCGGCGCGTGGCGCGCGCTCGCCGAGCCCGACGGCAACGACGTCGTCGCGTTCGAGTCGATGGGCGCCGACATTGCCGACGATCTGCGCACCGTCTACGACAAGCTCGGCGCCACGTGCGCCGACAGCGAGACGGCGCGCACCACGCAGTGCCTCGCGACGACCAACGCGTCGGTCAACCGCGCCAACGAGACGATCCGCCAGATTTACTTTGTCGAGCCCGAGATCGACCGCCTGCGCACCCAGATGGAGCGCGCGTCGGGCCTCGGCGGCGTCGTGCAGCGCCGGCGCGAGGCCGAGGCGGCGCAACGCGCCGAGATTGAGCAGCGGCTGGACGAGGCGCGCGACACGCTGCTGCGCCGCCTGCCGATGAAGATCTACCTGGCCGATCGGTTCTTTGTGCGCAAGAACCGCACCTTCAAGTTGCCGCCGTTGCGCGACGACGAAGAGCCGCAGACGATCGAGTTCTACAACGGCCGCCTGCTCGTCGCGCAGCAGTTCTACGACGCGCCGCGCCGCATCACTCGGGCGACCTACTGCCGCTGCGGCCTGTGTCCGGCGGCGGCCGAGGGCGCTGCGGCCGACGCGCGCGCGCCGTGCATGCTCGAGCGACACCGACCGCCGCCGGCGCGCTGCATGGCGCCCGGCGACGACGGCGCGTCGGACGACGCCGGCAAGTTTGCGTTCCACGACGACCGCGCCCCAACGCGCCGCCAGCAGCACCGACGCATGGCGGTGGCGTGCGACGAGTCGGGCCGGTACGTCGAGCTCAACCTGGAGACGATGCTCGTGCCGCGCGCCAAATTCGGCCACGGCTTTGCGTTGACGACGCACAAGATGCAAGGCTCGCAGGCGCGCTACATCGTCTACGTGTGCACCAACGACGCCGCCTACGTGACGTGGAAGCACCTGTACACAGCCATTACGCGGGCGCGCGACCGCGTCGTCGTGCTCAGCGACAACGACGTGTTTCACAAGCTCGTGCGCCGCAAGTCGCCGACGCGCCGCTCTGCGCTCTGGCTACACCTGCACCAGGCGCTCGGCACTCCGCTCGCCGACGACGAACAGCGCTCCGACGACCCCGGCGCGTGGATTGGCACGCCAACGCCGCTCGCCGGCACGCCGCGCTGGCCCGAACCGCTCGGCGCCGGCACCGCCACGGCCGGCGTCTGGCGTCAGTTTGAGAACATGCGCCAGCTCGGTGCCGCACCGCCGCCGGCACCACTCGCTCCGCCGCCCGCCGAGTCACTGCCAAGCGCGGCGCTCGCGCCGGCGCACGAAACGATGCTCGCCAAGCGCAAGCGCCTGCTCGCCGCGCACCGGCGACTCAAGCGCGCACGCGACGCCAAAAAGTGAACAAGTGGATGCACACTCTGCACACAGCAGGTGGTTCAATGGACACGGACGGTTGTGGCGGTCGCTTAGCGCGGCGTGGTGCGGTAGGTCGGGTCGCGACGGGCACCGGCGCGCGCCGCCGCAAAGTAGCCGACACCGGGCGCCGGGCGGTTCTGCTCGGGAAAGTTGAGCGCCGAGCCGCCGGCAACGACGCCGGCGCTCGATGCGCCCGTCGTCGAGGTGGTGCGCGCGCTGCGACCGCCCCGGTTGACGTTGACGCCAATGGCAGTGTTGTTGCGAGCAGACATTGTTGGTGTTCGGTTGTTCGAGGTTGTTGCGCTCGCGCCGGCCGAATCTGCGCACACCGGCGGCGAAACAAATTCCATATACGTTCACTGCATAGAGACGCCAGTCGCGCGCGGCGACAGCGCGCCGTCAAGCGCGCGCCCCAGCACCGGCACGGTGCGCGTCGCGCCGTCAAGCGCGCATCGGCGCACGACCAAGCGAAACGCGTTGCACACTTGCCGCGGCGTCTTGTCGTCAGTCGTGAGGCGCGCAAACGCAGCGCCCGCAAAGCGGCGCTCGAGCTCGACGCGCGCCATGTCGGCGTGCCGCGCCAGCTCGGCAAACGTGTGCGGCGCCACATTGCACTCGGTCGCGGTCCGCCGGTACTCGACAATCCGGTGCCGGTGCGTCTCGCCACTGCGGTCGCCGATCGCCAGCTGGACAAACGCGTCGGGCACGGCGAGCGCGGGCTGCACGCCGCCCAGCAGCGTGCGTTGGCGTACCTCGTGCGCCGCAAACTCGTCGGCGCGAATCTGGCCGCTGGCAATGCGACTGCGCACGTAGAGGTACGAGTCGGTCAGCGTGTGGCCGTCGCACACCACCACGAGCGTGCGACGGCCGGCGGCGCGCGCCGCCTTGAGCGCACGCGCCAGACCGAGCTCGAAAAACTCGTGAAACTGCTCGATGCGCCGCTTGAGAATCAGCGCCTGCACGTCGATCGCCTCGGAACGGCCGCTCTCAATCGCGTCACCGCTCTCCTCGTAGACGCGCTTGATGGCGGCGCTGATTTCCGGCTCGCTCGTCGGCTCGCCGATGCACGCGTAGAACGGCTCATCGGACAAATCGAGCTTGTTGAGCGCCGCCAGATTGGCGAGCAGCAGCGACTTGCCGACCGCCGGCTCGCCAAACACCACCACGGTCGCGACCGTCACCGTTCGACTCATGGCGGTAGCACACCCCGCGTCGAATCGGCTTGATTATGCGCACGCGCCAAAAACTCTCATTCGCCAATGAGATTCGCGGGCACTCTAGTTCAAGAGCCACATTTGCACGCGTCTCTACCAAGCCCCCGCCGATTCGTCAACTATGCACACGACACTGCTCTGCTGCGCCGCGCTGGTCAGCGTCGCCGGTGCGCGCACCACCACCTACCTCAACCAATCGTCGTCGACCGGCGTCACCGGCTGGGGCACGTTTTGGCCCAACGCCAGCTACACGCTGCCCGTCCGCCAGCGCTATCCGCCGTCGGCCGGCTATCGGATCGACTCGAGGCGGTCGTGGCTAACCATTCCAGTCAGCTCGTTTGGCGTTCGCCTCGAGCTGGCGGGCACCGTCATCGACAATGAGAACATGCGCCCGGCGCCGTGCGCGACACGCACTCTGCGCATCTCGTACCGCGCCGATCACGTGGCCGTAATCAACACCGTCAACGCCGGCCAGGTGCACAAGCTGATCGTGGGCGGCGACGTCGACATGGAGGGCGACCTGCCGCTGCCCGACGGCATTGGCTTTTCGTTTGCCGGCGGTATTCCGTCGCGCCGATTCGTTGCCACTGACTATTCGTACACCAACCCGATGGCGGCGGTCTACCACCACCACGACGACAACACGTGCTCCATTGCGTTTGACCAGACGTGCACCATGTTCGAGCGCACCGACCTGGAGCCGATCGAGCAATCTACGATCGACGTCGTGGCTGAGTTGTCGATCGACACCACGAGCGGTCTGATGCGCCCGACGCGCTACCTCGCCACGCACAGCTCGGGCGGCGCGCCGATCTTTGATTTGACCGAGTCGGACCTCGTTGGCGTACCGCCCGTCTCCGCGCGTCGCTGGCTCGGCGACGACCACAAAACTCGCTTCGTCTGGCTCGGCGTCCATCAAGCACGCGTTCGATTTACCGATTTGCTCGTCACGGGCGATGACGAGTGCGGTGGGACAACAACGCCAACCCCCACGTCAGAGACGCCTGCGCCCGAGACGCCCGCGCCCGAGACGTCCGCGCCCGAGACGCCTGCGCCTGAAGCACCTGCGCCTGAAGCGCCTGCTCCGCAGACGCCTGCGTCCGAGTTTGAGGCACCCGAGCCGCAGACGCACGCGCCAGCGATCAGCGACGCGCCGCAAGCAGAGACGTCGAACGGGTCACCGCAAGAGGAGGCCCAGAACAGCTCATCGCAGGAAGAGTCTGCTGGCGCGCATCAATCCGGCGTTGAACAGCCAGCCGAGCACGGCTGGACGCTGATTGCGCTCGTTGGCGTCGGCACGGCGCTGTACTGGGTGACGTGCTTTGGTTGCGTGTACGTGTGCCGCAAGCGCATACGGAAGAACCCGGCGTTTGCCGGCATCTACCGACGCACACCGGGCCGCCAGCGCGTCTGGTTCTGCTGCTCGAGCAAGATGGAGCCGCTAATCGAGGGCGGAGACATGAGCAATCCGCCGACGCCGCGCACCATGGATCTGGCGCACCCGAGTCCGTACGCCCGAGCGCCGAGCAAACCGCGCGACTCGAGCTACGAGATGCGCTACATCGCCGGTCAGGGCGCCGTGCCGGCTAGCGAGCCGCTCTACGACCGCGTCAACGCCGACGAGCTGCGCCCAGAAACCCGGGAGATCTACGCCGATCTCAAACTGATGCCCAAACGTTCGCCCGACCGACGGCCGGTGCACTACGACGAGGCGCTGCCGCCGGCGCACCCGTCCGACGAGTACATGGTCGTCGATGTGAGCGAACCGTCGACGTCGGGCGACGAAAACTACTCGGGCGTCAGCAAGTCGGCCAAGCACGTGTACGACGTGGTGGAAGACCCCGCCGGGCACTACGATCGCGCGTTCGATACACTGAAGTGACGCTCTGTTCAATACACTCATCCGGTCCGCCGTTCACTCTCGGAGACCGAAAAAGTCCTCGACGCTGAGCGCACCGTCGGCGCCAAAGAGCGGCATGCCGCCCGGCGGGCACGCGCCAAGCGTGCTGCCAAACGAGCTCTCGACCACGTCGCGCTCGCGCTTGCTGGCGCCGGTCATGCGCATCGCGTAGAGGTAGGCGTTGACCTCAAAGTTGCTCACCGCCTTGCTGATGCACAGACCATCGAGCGGGTGCGCGGCGGCAGTGTAGCCGACAAGCGCCGACAGGTAGCCGAGCACGAAGCGGACAAACACGCGGGCCTCCTGCTTGTCGGCATCGATGCGGGCGCGCGTCTCCGCATCGAGCCACTTGAGCCAGAGCGTGAAGCGCGGCACGTCGACCACACCGTCGCCAAACATGGCCGGCTGGGCGGCTCGCAGAGCGCGCACACTGTCGTGTGCCGGCTCGCCGTCGTTGAGCGCGCGGATCTCCGGCGGCTGTGTCTCGATGACGAACGAGACGCTCGGGTCGGCCTCTTCGGTCGGCGGCACAAACGCCGACGCCGGAATCGCAAACTCGATCGGCTGCGTGGTCGGATCGGTCAGACTGTCGAACGGCGCGAGCTCGCTCGGCGTCGGCGCCTGCTCGACCAGCTCGGCGGCGGCGGCGACAACGTCGTTGATCGCCTGCTGCGCGTTCTGCACGCCCGCCTCCTCGGGCGTCTGCTTGGCGCGCTTCTTGCGCTGCACCGGCACGCGCTCGATCAGCTCGGCCTGAAAACCAAAGCCGTCGTCGTCGAACAGGTCGTCGTCGTCGTCGCCACCGTCCTCGTCGGCCTTGGCCTCGGCCGCCGCGGCAACAATGGCGGCGACGGGCGCGACGAACGGATTGGGCACAATAGCCGCCGCGATCTCGGCCGCCTCGTCGCGCACGACGCGCTGCTTGCGCTTGCGGCTCGACTTGGCCGCCGGCGCGCGAGCACGGCCGCCCATCGCCGCCTTGGCCGCCTTGTCGGTCTCGCTGACCACACCCTTGAGCGCCTTCATCAGCTCGCTCGGGTCCTTGAGCTCGCCGGCGGCAGTCAGCTCGCGGCAAAACTCGCGCGGCGACCAGGTCGTATTGTAGACGATGCCCTGGTCGACAATCGCGGTGCGCCACTCGGGCGTGCCCGGCTTGACGCGACGCAGCGCGTCGATCTGCGCCTGCTTGATCGTGCCGTTGGCCACGCGCTTGCGCACCCACTCGTCGGCCTTGAACGTGGTGTTGAACGCCGACAGCGACGCGTGCACACCGGTCAGGTCGGCGTCATCGCCGAGCACAAAGCGGGCCGCACGGCTCTTGCCGCTCGCCGCGTAGTGGTTCTTGGCAAACGGCGTCTTGTTGACGTGCGTGTAGCGCGGGTCGGTGTCAATCACCAGACCGCTCTCCAGGCAAAACACAAACGCCATGTCGCGCGCCTCGAGCGCCTTGCGCAGCTCGTCGCTCAGCAGCGCGGTCTGCGCCTTGCGCAGCTCGGGGTGCGCAACCACCATCAGGCCCTCGGTCGCGGACCGGCCCAGCTTGGTCGCGATCTCGGCGGCGTTCTTCACCAGCGCCGGGCCGAGCGACTTGGCGAGTCCAGAGGTGCGGAAAAAGACGGCCAGACGACCGTCAAATGAGCGACCGCCGATCACCCAAGACCACTTGGAGGGCGTGGTGGCGGCGGCGGCAACGGGAGCCGCGGCGGCTGCGGCGGGCGCGATGTCGACCATAGCGGCGCGTGGGGCGGTGGCAGTGGCGGCGGCAGACATGACTGCAGGGGTGCGCAAAATGCAAAGTTAGGGAATCGTATTTTTTGCCGCGTCGGCAAGCCGAATTCGGCGGCGACCGAGGCGCGCCGCAGCGGCGCGCCGACGCGCGCGCTCGCCTAATTACGCCTTTGCTCGCGCCGCCCGCGCACCGGCACCGCCGCCCGGCGACCCGCGCCGCCCGCTCGCATTCCCGGACCGCGCAATGCGAATGCGAGCGCCCGCCGGCCCAGCCCGCGATGCGCGTTGCGCGCTCTCACCTGGCTGCGCGGGTGCGGGGGTGGTGCAGGAGGGCCGAGAACGGCGGCGACAACAACTTATCGTTGGTGTCGGGGTGTGAGGGGGTGCGCGCTCCATCCAATATCGGAATCGGGATTTCTCATTCTCGGACTGAAATTCAAGGCCGCGAGCTCCCGGAGCGGTCCGAGAACGGCGTCGCCGTTCCGGAAACCCAAACAGTCCGCGAAAAGCTCGAGTTTTTGGCGAGTTACGGCGCCGGCCAAAATTTCGCGAGCACCCCTCGCCGGCCGAGCCGCGCCGCGCCGCCGGCCAATGCGATGCGCCGGCGCGCTGCGGCCGATCCCGCGCTCGCGCGCGCCTCAGCGATGATCGAGCGCGACACGGGCTGGTTGTTTGTCGCGCTTGGCGCGTACGCCGCCGCGACTTACATTGCGTCGGCGGTCAACTGCCTCGCCGACGAGTGGGCAGTCGACGTCGCCGGCGCGCCCCCGCTGCCCGACGTTGGCCACCGGCTAACGGCCGAGTGGCGCAACGGCGTGTGGTTTGTCGACGGCCTGGCGCGCGCCCAGTACGCCCTGCTCGGCTTGCGCATGCTGATTGCACCGCGCCGCCGCAAACTGTTTGCGCACTTTGTGGCGCTGCACACCGCCCTGCTGCTGCTGCGCTGCGCCACGGTGCCGTTCACCACCGTGCCGGCGCCGGCGCCGTGCGAGCACGTGAGCGCCGAAGAGCTGGCGGCGCCGGTCTACGCGCGCCCGCTCTACCATCTGCGGCGCGCCGACGCGCTCATCAGCTGGTGCCACGACATGATGTACAGCGGCCATGTGGCGCTCGTCACACTCGCCGCGCTCTTCCACAGCGCCGCGCCGCCCAATGCGCTCTACGCGTGGCGTATCGCGTCGCTCTCGATCGTCGTCGCGTCGGTCTACGCCCTGCTCGCGGCGCGCGTCCACTACTCGATGGACATTGCCGTCGCGCTCGTCGTCACCGTGCTGCTCTTCGAACACGCCCGGCCGACCGTCGCCGCGCTTTTCCGCCCACCGCCACCGTCGCACGCACCGCGCCGCACCGTCTCGGTCGCCGACGCGCACACGCTGGCACATCGCATGGCGCACCGCTCGCGCCGAGTTCACTCGCCCTAGAACAGACCGCCGCCAAACGCCGCCTGCGAACCGGCCATGAACGACATGTTGAAATCCTCCTCGTCGTCGTCCTCCTCGACCGGCTCGGCCGGCGGCGCGCGCACCGCGTCGGCCAGCTGGCGCAGCGCCGACGGCGACGCGCCGCGCACCGCGTCGAGCGCGCCCACACCGGATCGCTCCGGGTCGTACTCTTGCGCGCTGCGCACAATGCCGTCGAGCTGCTTGCGCCACTCGACGCGCCGCGACTCGGCCACCGGATCGTACTGCTCGACGCCATCGGCGGCCGACGCTTGGCGCGCGCGCTTAACGCGCTCCTGAATGCGCTCGCGGATCGACTGCGGCCGCTCGTTGAGCGCGTTCAGCGCATCCAGCATCTCGGCGCTCGGCAGCTGCTCGGTGCCGTCGTTCATGTCGTGCAGCGGGTCGTCCTCTGGCTCCGACTCGTCGTCGTCGCTCGGCGCCGGCGAGAATTGCGGCAGCGGGCCTTCGTCACCATAGTCAAACTCGCACACCTCGCCCTCCTCGAGCTCGGTGTCGACAAACGCCAGATCGAGGCCGGCCAGGCCATCCGAAAGCCCCTCGTCACCGTCGTTGCTCCAGCCCTGGGCGCAGATGGTGTCGAGCTCGTGCTCAAACTCGGCCGTCTGGCGGTCGACCAGCATCTCGAGCATGGTGCGCGGCTCGGGCGGCACAAAGACGTAGCGCTCCGGGTCGGAGAGCACGCTCGGGTCGACGCGCAGATCGCACGCGCCCGTGCCCTGGTGCGTGAGCGGCTGGCCGAGCGCGACGCACGCCGACGGCGACGCGAGCGGCAGGGCGCCGCGCCGGTTGACTCCGGCGCCAAAGAACATGGCGCCGGTGCGGCAGTGCGACGCCGACTGGATCGGGTCGTGCGGCGCCGCGATGACGCCGGCGTGCGTCAGCGGCTGCAGGCGGCCGTTGCGCGTCTGCATGTCGGCGCGCAGAGCGTAGTGCACGCGGTTGACAAACGAGCCGCCCGACGCCATCATCTCGTCGTACTCGTCGATGAGCGCGGCACGGCACGCCTCGACGCCAAAGACGCGCGCCATGTCGTGCAGCGAGTTGGAGCGCACCGCCCACGTGTCGACGCCGCGCAGGCCGAGCAAGTGGTACAGGTCGCTGCTGTCGCTCACAATCACGTTGCGGTGCACGTGCTCGATGCCGCTCTCCTCGGTGTACACCGCGGTGCGCTTGCGCTCACACATCACAATGCTGCCGCTCGCCGGGCCGCAGAACCGGTGGTGCAGCGCGCGCCACTTGACGCGGTCGAGCACTGCGAGTTGCATGTCGCGCACCTTGCGCGCGCTCCACTGCGCCGCGCGGCGCGCCAGCTCGGCGTTCTCGGCATCACTCGCCGCCGGATTGTGCGGCACCACCGACACGCCGCGCGCATCGAGCAGCGGCGCCTCACCATCCTCATCTCCAGGACCACCCCGAGCGCCGCCGCCACCGGCGGCAACCGGCGGCGCAAAGTTGTCGAGCGCGCGCAGCTCGGAGACGTCGAGCGCGGCGCACTCGTCGGCGACGCAACACGTGAAGACGCGCACGCGAATCGGGATGTACGCCTCCGAGTTGAGGTCGCCGACCAGCACCTGGTAGCTCGGACCGAGCTTGCGCGCCAGCGAGCGCTCGAGCACCGCCGGCAACACGTCGTTGCGCACAAACCAACCCGGATCGACGCGCAGCACGAGCACCCAATTGCCGAGGCAGCCGGCGCACACCGTCGCGTGCCGCGGCGCACTCGGGTCGTCGCGGTCGAGCACGCATTCGGGCCGCCGGCAGCCGATCGCGTCGTCGCCGTCAAAGCAGCCGTCGGCGTAGTGCATTTCGCACAGAAGCCGCTCGCTGTCGTTGGCGCGCTGCGCGCCGCCGCTCTCGTCAAAGCGCACGCGCCAGTTGCCGGCGCCGTCGTCGACCAGCGGCTCGTAGCAGATCGCGACGGAGCTGACGAGATCGCGCACGCTCGTCGCCACAATGTTCTTGTAGAGGTGGCGTGCGTGCGCGTTGCCGCGCTCAACCGCCTTGTACGCGCCGACCGCGTCGTCGATCGCCGCCTCGACGTCGTCGTCGGCGCCGGCCGTGCTGCGCACGCTGCGCGCCACCGACTCGGGTCGCGCGTGGCGCGCGTCGCGCAGCACGGCGCGCGAAAACGCCGGCAGGCGCGTCGCGCCGCTGCCAAACTCGAGCGGCACGTGCGCGCGCTCGACGCGCAGCGTGTCGTACAGCTTGTCGATGTACTCGGGCCGCGCGCCGCGCGCCGCAAACGCCACGCTCAGCAGGTGTGCGGTGCTGGCGCGCGGCAGCACGACAAACGCCACGTCGGCGCCAAAGACCGGCAGCGCGGCGCGCCACAGTGTCTCGCAGAAACGCTCGGCGTCGGCCGGCCGGTTGCGCCACTCGCCCGCCACGTCGGCGACCAGCACGCCGTCGCACTCGCCGAGAAAGGCGCGCGCCTCGGCGCTCCAGCCGCGCGACGCCGGCTCGGCGATCGAGCGCGTGCGCAGCCGCGCGGCGTCGACGCGTCGCCAGTCGTGCGTCACGCTAGCCAACGTCACGATGTCGCCGCGCGCGCCAAACACGCCGTCGATTGCCGCGAACAGCGCCGCAGTGGCGCCGCGCGCCGCCGTCTGCTGGCGCTCAAACTCGGCGTCGGCGGTGCCGGCCACGCTCGCGAGCGCCACGGCGCGCATCGCACTCTTGCGCGCCGCACGCATCGCGTCGCGCGCCCCGCTCTGCGCGTGCTCGGCAAACGCGCGCCGCAGCGCGAGTCGGCCGCGCACACCGGCTCCGAGCGCCAGCTCGCGGCGCGTCTCGCGCGACAACAGCGTGCCGAGCAACTGCTCGCCGAGCACGCGCTGTGCGCGCAGGCCAAACAGCTTGTCGTGCAGCGGCACCATCACCTTGATGCCCTTCATCTTCTCGGGCCGCGTCGCCTCGCTGATCTCGACCATGCGCTGCGTGCCGCCGGCCACCGCCGCGCCAACCGAGCCGGCAATGTGAAACGTATTCTGCGCGCACGCGCGCGTGAGTGGGTGTGCGTGCGAACGCGCGCGCGCGCGCGTGAGTTGGTGCGCGTGCGAACGCGCGCGCGCGTGAGTTGGTGCGCGTGCGCTCACCAGCGTCATCTGCGTCGCCGGCTGGCCGATCGCCATGACCATCTCGGCACCGACGCTCTCGCCCGGCTCGATCTGGGCGCGGAACAGCACGTCCTGGTAGATGTCGAGCACGCGCTCGAGCTCGGTCGCGCTCAGCTCGTAGCGGCGAAGCACTTGCTTGGAGCAGAGGCGCAGGCGGACCTCGCACTCGGTCAGGTGGTCGGCGATGCGCAGCTCGTGGCGCCAGCGCGTCACGTAGCGCTCGACACGCTGCGCGGCGTCGGCGGCGCCGGCCAGCGGCTCGAGCTGCGGCGCCGCCTCGATGCGCTGCTCGCGCAGCAGGCGCGCACGTCGCGCGTCGGTCTCGAGCCAGCGCACGTCGGCGTCGTCCTCTGTGCGCCACTGGCGGCCGGCAAACGCGCGTCCGCGCAGCTCGGCGTCGGCGGTGCGCTGCGTCTCGCGCGTCACGTCGCGCACAATCGTCTCGAGATCGTTGGGCGTCGCGATCTCGCAGTCGGTGTCGGCGCGCGTCGCCTCGCGCCGCAGAAAGCGCAGCGCGTCAATGAGCGCGGCGCGCTCGCGCTCGAGCGTCGCGCGCTGCTCGCCGCCGGCGGCGCGCCACTCGACGTCGCGCCGCTCGTCGTAGAAGACGGCGCGCTCGAGCGCCGCCCGGCTCATGCCGATGAAGCGCAGCTGCTTGCGCACCAGCCAGCGCGGGTCGCAGCCGTTGTCGCCGTAGCGCACCGACACAATCTGGTTGGTGGCGTCGCGCACCGTGCCGTCGTAGCGGACCGCGAGCGCTTCGCACGACTTCATCGCCTTGCGCTGCAAGTAGCCGGTCTGCGCCGTCTTGATCGCCGTGTCGACCAGACCCTCGCGGCCGCCCTGCGCGTGGTAGAAGAACTGACGCGGCGTCAGGCCCTCGATGAAGCACCGGTCGATGAAGCCGCCCTGGTCGGCGTCGGGATGCATGCCGCGCTGCACGTGCGGCAGATAGCGGTACATCGAGTGGTCGAGCACGCGCGTCGACGGCTCGCTGCTGATGCCGGCCAGCCCGCCGGGCGCAATGTCGCGCTTGCGGCGCGCGCCGCGCGCCCCGCCGGTCGTGTTCTCGCGGCCGCCCTCGGCGTGCGATCCGCCGGCCGACTTGACGACGCCCGACTCGACCGAGATGTGCGTGTTGACGACGCGCTGGCCGGCGAGCCGCTGCTGGCCGAGACAGCCCATGATCTGGCCCATGTTGAGCACCTTGCCCTTGCCGCCCGAGCGCAGCATCAGGTTGAACGCATTGCTCGGTCCGATGCACCGGCTGACCAGCTTGGCCGTCTTGTTGAACACGTCGCCGACAATCGCGCCGACGCGCTTCTCAATCTCTCCGACGCGGTCGGCGTGGTGGTCGTCGTAGAGCAGCGCGCGCGACTCGGCCGTGTTTCCGCTCAGCAGCTCGCCGACGCGCGCGTGCGCCGAGCGCGCCGTGCGCCGGATCTCGCGCTCGGCGCGCGCCTGGTGGTTGGCAAACATGCAGTCCTCGAGCCCGACGCTGAAGCCGCGCTGCGTCAGGTAGGCAGACGCGAGCCACGAGCAGCGGTCGACGAAATCGCACGCCTCGTTGAGCGCGCGATCGACCGGCACGCCGGTCCGCACCGCAATCGCGTGCAGCAGCGAGCGGTGGCTCGCACCGGCCACCACCTTGTCGATCCGACCAAACAGAATCTCGCTGTCGACGACCAGAAACGGCAGCCGACTGTCGTTCTCGACGCCGCCGCTCGGATAGTCGAGCCGCGTCGGGTGCAGGCGAAAGTCAGCCGGCTGCCGGTACTGGACCAGCGCCGCTGGCTCGTCGGCGCCGGCCAGCCGGCCGGGCAGCGCAAAGCTCGCCAGCTGCAGGCCGGTCCACAGCTCGCGCCAGCTGCCGTCGGCGCGCCGCACGCGCACCGCCGGCTGCGGCAGCCGCAGGCCGTGCTCGCGCACCGCAAACACCAGAATGTTGCAGACCTGCGCGCGCTCCAGAAACGTGTCGCGCGACGTCAGAATGTACATGCCCGTCGCAGTGTCCTGCTTCTGGCCAAAGCACGGCGCCGAGTTGCGCGACGAGATCAGATTCTGCGCCACCGTCATCAGCGTCTGCATCTCTGCCTCGGCCCCCAGGCCCTGCGGCTTGTGCAGATTCATCTGTGCGCGCACGCGCGCGTGAGCGCCCCGCCCCCGCCCTCCGCGCGAGCGCGCACCTCGTCGCCGTCGAAGTCGGCGTTGTACGGGTCGGTGATGAGCTCGTGCAGCCGAATGGCGTTGACGCTGGCGGCGCTCGACGCCGGATCGCTGCCGTCGAGGATGCGCACGCGGTGCGCCATCATCGACGGCCGGTGGAGCGTCGGCTGGCGGTTCATGACGACGTAGTCGCCGGTGCGCAGCGGGCGCTCAACGACGGCGCCCGTCTCGTGCACAAACGGATGGGTGGCGATCGGCTGCGCCAGCGTACCGTCGTTGTAGCGCACGCGCTCGTCGCGGTCGGCCGTGAAGAGGCACAGGTCGCTGCGCTGGTTGACGGCGAGAAACTCGCAGTGACCGCAGCCGGTGCAGTCGGGTCGCGCCGGGTGCGCGCGCGCCTCGGTCGCAAACGTGCGGATGCGCTCGGCGCGCGCCACCACCTCGGTGACGTTGAGCGCGTTGACGTGCTCGGGCACCGAGATGCGCGCCGCAATCTCGAGCGGTAGCACGACCTCGCGCACGCCGATGTTGTGGTCGGGCACAATGACCGAGCGCGCGGAAAAGCCGGTGCGGTTGCCCATCAGGTTTTGCCGCACGCGGCCCTGCTTGCCGTGCATGATGCCCTCGAACGACTTGGCGTTGGCGCCCGCCGCCGTCGCGCGGCCGTCGCCCGACGCCGACGCGGCCGACGCGCGCGCTCGGCGCGCCGACGCCGAGCGGCCGACGCCGTTGCGGCGCGCCGACGACGGCAGAAACTTGACGGCGCGCTTGTCCGAGATGACGGCGGCGTAGTAGTACTGGATCTCGCCGTACACCTCGATGAGCCGAAAATCGCCCGGCGACGGCCGGTACCACGTGTCGCGCTCTGAGCGCCGCAGCTCGCCGTAGAGCGTCGCGACCGGGCCGCTGAGCGACGTGCGGCGCGCGCCGACAATCGTGTCGATCGCAGCCGACATGCGCTTGACGCGCCGCACAATCTGCTGGTAGCGCTTCGTCAGGTCGTTGAGCTGGATGTTGGCGACGCCGTCGCGGCCGACCGCCACGGCGCTGATCTCGGTCGGCCGGACGCAGTTGGGCGCGACCGGCAGGACGCGCGGCACCAGCGAGCAGAGCCAGTCGAGCACGTCGTCGCACGTGTCGAGCGCGCTGTCGAACAACAGGCGCAAAAAGCCGGGCGCCGCGTGCTGCAGCACGGCGCGCACGCGCTCGCCGTGCATCGGCAGCCGATTGTTGTCGCGGTGCGCGCCGTAGCGCCACTCGGCAAAGCGCTCGTAGGCCTCGCGCTCGGCGGCGTGCGACGCGCGCACGCGGCCGTCGAGCAGCACCTCGCACGGAAAGCCGGTCGACTCGTGGCCGCGCGCCGCCGCGCGCTGCACCGACTCGCGCGCCTCGGCCGTCGCGCCGAGCTCGCCGTCGTGCCGCTCGAGCACCGAGCTGCGCAGCTTGGCGCTCGCATTCTCGAGCTGCTTGTTGGTGCGCAGCGCCGGCCGAAAGTGGCGCAGCGCGGCGCACGCGTCGCACTGGCGCTCGCGGCACGGCGGCCGGTAGTCGTCGTCGTCCGGCGCGCCGCCGCTGCCGGCGTCGTCGCAGCGGCGGCGCGCCGCGCACACGTGGCACCAGCGCTCGTTCGACATGCGCTTCGCGAGAAACTTGAGCTTGTCGACGCGCGTCTCGCAGCGCGCGTACATGGCGCGCACCGCCGCCGCGGCGCGCTCGCGCTCGGCCGGCAGCTCGCCGCAGTGCCAGCAAAACGCCTCGAGCGTGTACCGCACAATGTCGACCGCCATCGGGTGCCAGACAGCGCCCGGCAGCACAATCACGCCAAAGTGGCCGTGGCAGAGGCCCGGCTCGCCGGCGCGCGGCTCGCAGTAGTGGTCGTTGTGCAGCACGCCCGAGCACACGTCACAGTAGACCTCTTGGCCGCGCGCGTCGCGGTCGCGGATCGGACCCATGCGCTCGTCGATCAGGCCGTTGTGGTTGGGCGCGCCGACGCGCGCGTCCCACATGTGCTCCGAGTGCACGTGCACCGTCGCGCGGCCGCGGTTCTCCAGCTTGGCGAGCGGCTCGCCAAACGCCGGCACCGCCAGCCGCCCAATGTCGTCGCGCTCGTTCGACTCGCCGTCGGCCACCGGATCGTACAGCTCGCGCTCGCGCAGCACGTCAAACTGCATGCCGAGCAGGCCGCGCGTCGCGTGCGCGTCGACCTCGAACATCGCGTCGTGGCGCGCGTCGGTCTGCTGCATCGGCAGCCGGTACGCGCGCTCCAATCGCATCTTGTCGACCAGCCGCATCTGGGCAAACTGGCTTTTCGCCTGCGCACTCGCTCCGGCCCGCACCCACGCCGGCGCCGCCCGGTCGACAAACGCCGTCCCAAACTCACACAGCGCACGCCGCGTCGCGCGGTAGCTCGCACTAATCGCCTCGCCGATCTCATCCCGGATCTCGACCACCTCGCCCCCGCCGGCCCCCACCGCGCCTTGGCGCTCCACGACGCGCCCGATCACCGACGCGCTCATTTTTCTCCCTCGAGCGCGCCCGTCCTCCACAACCGCCTGCTTCGCAGCACTTTTCGGCTGCCAACTCGGGTCGCGCGTAACGCGCGCGCGGCGTCACATTTTCATTCGATCCACACAAACACTCTAGCCATGACACGCGGCGGCGTCACCAAGAGCGCTCAGACCAATCACAGCGCGCCTTGGCGCTCCGCGCGGCGATTGTGAGCAACTACGCTCGCGCACAGGGACCGCCGTACACGGCCTCGATCCAGGGCTTTGTCGGTCGCAGTTTTGTCGTGGCCGAGCTGCGCTCCGGCTTGATCTCGTTTGTCGAGGCGCACTGGCTTGTCGACGTTGAGCACGACACCCAGGAGACGCGTGTCACCGTCACGCGGCGCCCGCCGCCTCCCGTGGAAAACGACGGCGAGAGAGCCGAGCGCGTGCATGCTCGGTGCGTCGACGGATTGCTGGTCTTTGTGCCGCGAGGCAACGTTGCACCGACAGCTCCTGAAAATCGATCGTGAGCCACGAGGTCGCCGAGCTCTACCAGTATCTGCTTTCAAATCTCAATTTGGCCCAGCCAACGGCGAGATCGAGCCCATCCGAATCCGCAATGCGAATGAAATCCGCAATGCGATTGGGCGCCCAAACTCGCTCAGCTCGCATTCTCATTCTCATTGCGAATTTCATTTCGGCTCTAGCTCGGCGCTCACTCGACCGATTCGGGCGCTGATTTTTTGTAAATTTTTTGGCGGCCTCCTCGACACGCTCGTCGCATCAGAACTCGAATCGGAGGGTACCTAATTTTTGGCAATTTCGACCTTCTCCGGATTCTCCGCACCCTCGGCGGGGTCGGAGGTCGGCGTGCGAAAAATAAACTCGAAATTGATCGCGCCGCAAATCGATCGTGAGCTTCTAGGTCGTCGTTCTCGACCCATATCTGCTTTCAAATCTTGATTTGACCCGGCCAACAGCGAGATCGAGCCCATCCGAATCCGCAATGCGAATGAAATCCGCAATGCGATTGGGCGCCCAAACTCGCTCAACTCTCATTCCCATTCTCATTGCGGATTTCATTTCGGCTCTAGCTCGGCGCTCACTTGGCCGATTCGGGCGCTGATTTTTTGTAAATTTTTTGGCGGCCTCCTCGTGCCTCTCGTCGCATCAGATCGTGAAAAGGAGGGTACCTAATT
>Ga0180431_10000468_pt1 | contig 58672 bp, 64 predicted proteins | sample SS_ome_11_FD_132459 | JGI IMG/M metagenome (GOLD analysis project Ga0180431, IMG submission 132459) | Hypersaline lake sediment archaeal communities from the Salton Sea, California, USA - SS_1_MS_1 metaG | ecosystem: Environmental > Aquatic > Non-marine Saline and Alkaline > Hypersaline >... | reverse complement strand
GCCGCTCAGGTCGATCGCCGTCAGCGGACGGATCAGCAGCTCATACTTCGGCCGGCTGAGCTGCTCCGCCAACTGCTCCTTGATCACCCGTAAGACGTCTGCCGCGCTGCTTACCTGCATCCCACAAGAGCCCCGGAGTGCTACGACACTCCTTGTTGGTCGCCTTCCTCTCCTCTCCACTGTTTCAACACAAGAACTCCCGGCCCTGACCAACTTGTCCCCGTGCATCCACGGCATATCCACAAGCTGTGTGGATAACGTCACGGACGCCCTCTAGCCCAGATGCAAGACCGTCCCGCCGGTGGCCTTCCTCTGTTACACCGGCGGCAAACCTACTGCCGATCCCCTCTCCGTCGAGGCGCTGATTGCGGACCGTCGACGAGACGATTAGCATAGCAAACAAAGGTCCTGATGACAAGGGTGCGGCCGGAGCTGGACGCATGAGTCCACCGTATTCAGCAGAATGCCGGAGTCGCGGCGATCGAGACGTCTGCGGTTGAGACTTGCCCACACCGGTGGACTGCATTGCGCAGTCCGCGCGAACGCGGTAAGTTCTGGTAGTATGAGGGCGATGAGTGACGCACCGATTGCAGAGGGAGGAGTGCTCGCCGCGCGTGAGCTTTCGACGGACGAGGCAGCCAAGCGCGAACGCCTGCTTGCTGCCGGCCACGAGGCATTCGACGGCGAGGACTATGCACGAGCGCTGGACTGCTATCACCGTGCCTCGGTGCTGGATGGCAGCGATGCGAAGGTCTGGGGGATGGTCGGCCTGGCCTACGCCAATCTCGATTTGCCCCGGGAGGCTTGGCGATCCTTCAAACTGGCACTGGTGTGCGACCCCGAGGACCTGGACACGCAGTGGTACGCCGCGGAGTTCCTCTACAACATCGAGGACTTCGTGCTGGCGAGGTTGCTGCTGGAGAGGTACGTTACACGTGAGACGGATCCGGCGCGGCTGGAGGAAGCAGAGGAAATGCTGGCTGATGTGCGGCGGGTTGCGACGGATGACGATGAACTGCGGGAACGGCCGCGATTCACGGGCAGCGATGATCCGGACGACTTAGGGGAGGAAGAGGAGCTGGCCGGATTCGATATCGAGGACGAAGTGGAGAGTGCCGCCGAGGATGCCGATCCAGACTATGACGAGTTGGTCGCCAACGCGCATGACGAGGAGACGGAGGAGCAGTTCACGGCCAGTCTGCAGCTGGAGCTGACCGGGATGGCGAGCCGTTGCCCGAAGTGCGCGGCGGCGCTCCCGCTGGACGCGCCCTACTGCTACAGCTGCCTCGCGCCGCATCTGTACGAGGAGGAGTGATGATACGGGCCAGCAGAGCGATACAGGTGGCGCTGCTTGCAGCGTTGCTGCATGCCGCCGCGGGCTGTGACCTGCTGGGCGGTGGGGAAGCAGCTCCCGGCAGAGCGGGAAACGTCCAGCTGTACCCGCTGCAGATCGCAATCGAGCAAATGACAGGTGGTGACGGCTTGCACTCCGACACTGTATCCGTGGCAGTCGGGGCGGTCGTCGACAGCTCCGCGCTGAGTGGCAGCGCCGAGCAGCCAGCGGGCGATGAGGGCGTCTCGGCTGACGCACTGCGGCGTGAACGGGTTGTGCGGCACGAGCTGAACAACAGCCTGGTGCGCAATAGCCTGATTAACGTCGTGCAGCCGGATCAGTCCGCGATCGACATGGCGCGGGGTGGCATAACGACGGCGAACAGCGCGGCGCTCAGTGACTCGCTGATCGCCGAGATCAAGGAACTGGTCCATGCCGAGGTTTTGGTCTGCGCGATCGTCGACCTGGACGGCCGGGAGCTCTCGATCGCAGCTCAGGCTCTGAGTGATGGTCGTCTCGTGTATCACGAGACGATAGCCGACTGGAAGCCGCTCACAGCTGAAGAGGAAGCGGCGGCGGAGTAGCGTTGATGCTACCTCAGACCTGCTGCATGCTGCCGCGGGGCCAAACCGCGCTATCTGCGCTTCCTGCCCTTGCTGTCCAGCAGGATTGTCACGGGGCCATCGTTAGTCAGTTCGAGTTGCATGTGCGCGCCGAACCGCCCGCCGGCGACCGTCAAGCCGCTGTCGCGCAGCGCCTGCTCAAGGGACGCAACCAAGGGTTCCGCCAGTGCAGGTTCGAGCGCGGCACTGAACGACGGCCGCGTGCCTGAGGTTGTATCGGCGGCCAGGGTGAACTGCGGGACGATCAGCACGCTGCCGCCAACGTCTGAGACGCTGCGGTTCATCCTGCCGGCGGTGTCGTGAAAGACGCGCAGCGTGGCGAGTTTGCGGGCGATGAAGGCGGCATCCTCGGGGCCATCGCCTGCCATCGCGCCGACGAGCGCGCAGAGCCCCTCACCAATCGCGCCGACGAGTTCGTCGCCAACCAGCACCTGGGCTCTACTCACACGCTGCACAACCGCACGCATCAGTCCGCTGCCTCTACGGAGCCAGGCGTGGGCGCCTTGAACAGACGCTTCGTTTCCCGCACGTCCTTGAGTGTGCCCAGTTCTCTCAGGCACTCCTCAAGCTCCTGGCCGTTGGCGACCTCGATTACCAGCTGGAAATGAGCGTAACGGTCCGAGCCCAGGACTGTGGGTGCCATCGCGAACTCGGCACCGCCCAGGTTGATGTTGCGAGTGGACAGGTAGCGCAGCACTTCGAACAGCAGCCCCACCCGATTGAGACTGACGATTTCAATCCGGGCCGGGTAGCGTATGGTGTTCGGCTGGTCGGACCAGGCCAGTTCAGTCAGCTCACCGGACTCCAGCTCTCGCTGCAGAGACGGACACTCCACGCGGTGGACCTTGAGGCGACGGGTGTCGCGGTCGTTCACGCCGAAGACACGATCGCCCAGCACGGGAGTGCAGCAGCGCATCAGCTCAGCGCGGCGGCGCAGCGGCTGGCCACTGGGCAGTCGAACGTTGAGGTCACCGGCCAGACCCACCAGTGCGAATTCAAACGTGCCACTCGGAGGCGTGGCGGCCGCCTTCTCCTCCTCTTTCTCGACGTGGCTACGGTGGATCTCCTTGAGCTGCTCAACAATCTCGTCGCACTGAAACTGGCCGAGCGCGACATTCTCATACAGCATGTCGATGCTGCGTACCGGCAGGCGGCTCAGCAGCTGGGCCAACTTCTCGTTGGCGGTAAGGTTGAGTGGATACAGGCCTTCGCGAACGATGTACTGCCGCAGCACCGCCTGTCCCGCAGCCACGCGTTCGGCCCGCGGGCGACGCTTATAGTAACGTCTGAGCTTGAGCAAGCTTTTTGGTGACTTCGCCATCGCCAGCCACTCGGGCCTGGGCGCGTCATCACCTTCATCACCCTTGATCACTTCAACCATGTCCCCGTTGGTCAGCTGGTAATCAAGCGGGACTTCGGTGCCGTTGATCTTCGCTTTGCGGATCGAATGACCAAGATTGGTGTGGATGTAGTATGCGAAGTCGATGGGCGTACTGCCGGCCGGCAGACTCACGACCTCACCCATCGGCGAGAGCACCAACACAGTGTGGGCCAGGAATTCGTCCCGCGTTCGGGCGACGAACTCCGCGCTGTCGATACGCTCGCGAGACAGCTCCCGGATGAAATCCAGCCAGGCGGTGTCCTTGCTCAGCTGCCCCCGGTTGAGCCCGCTCTCCTTGTAGCGCCAGTGGGCAGCGATGCCCTTGCTGGCCTCCAGGTCCATCGCCACGGTCCGGATCTGGCATTCGGTGCGAATGCCCTCCTCGTTGATCACCGTGGTGTGCAGCGTCTGATAGCCGTTCTCCTTGGGATTGGCGATGAAGTCGCGGAAGCGGTCGAAGATCGGCCTGTAATGGAGGTGGATCAGCCCCAATGCCCGATAGCAGTCCAGGGGCTCGCCATCGATGATGATCCTGATCGCCAGCAGATCGGCAATCGTCTTGGGCAGTTCGTCGGTGTCAAGGCCGTACTTCAGCATCTTGCGGAACACGCTGAACAGGTGCTTGCGCCGCCCGAAGACGCGCTTCAGCTTGATGCCCTCGCGGGTAAGCAGCGCCTCGACCGCGGCGATCATCTGCTCGATCTTGTGTTCGTACTGCTGGAAGATGGGGGCCAGGGTGTCGCGCAGTTCCGTGTACTCCTGGGGGTACAGATTCATGAACACCAGGTCGTCCAGTTCGCGGACCATCTGGCCCAGTCCGAGGCGGCGGGCAATCGGGATGTAGAACTCCATCGTCTCCAGGCTGATGCGCTGACGCTTGTGCTCCGGCATCGAGCCCAGCGTCTGCATGTTGTGGAGCCGATCGGCCAGCTTAATTACGATCACGCGCGTGTCGCGAGTCATCGCCACGAACAGCTTCTGGAGGTTGCGCGCCTGGTCGCTGGCCTTGTCGCGGCCGGTGAATCGGCCCAGGAAGTCGATTTTCTTGATCTTGGTCAGGCTGTCGACCATGGCGGCCACTTGCGGACCGAACAGCTGGCGGATCTGGTTGAGCCGGACCGCGGTGTCCTCGACCGTATCGTGGAGCAGCGCCGCAATGATCGACTCCTCATCCATGTTGAGGTCAACGCAGATCTCGGCGACCTCGAGTGGATGAAGTATGTAGGGCGAGCCATCCTGGCGGGCCTGGCCCTCATGAGCCGCCAGCGCCAACTCATAGGCCTGGCGCAGCAGGTCCTCGTCGATCGTGCCATGCAGTTGGCGAAGCTGCTGGCCAAGCACCGCAAACAGATGGTCTGCCTCTGGGTAGTGCTTACTGCTGGTTGCTTCCCGGCGCGGCATGATCCTTGAGCCCCAGTAACCTTAACATAATCGAGCACCGGTTGTTCCAGTTGTCGGGCAGGATCTCCACCGCCGGCAAAACGGGCTGGCCCGGCGATAGCTGGTGGAGCAGGTGGCTCTGGTTGAAGCCGGCGATTCGGATCTGGCGCTGTCCGTCGCTGACCAGCAGGTTGAGGTGTGTCTTATCGCGACCCATGTAACTGGCGCGCTCAACCCGGCAACCGGTTAGCAGGCAGCGAGGTGCTGCATGTCCCAGGCCGAATGGAGCCAGTGACCACACGTCGCCCTCGAATTGCTCAGTGAATTCGCCGATGCTGACGCTTGCCAGTGCCGGCGCAGGCTCCTGCCCCGGCGTCTGACCTTCGCGTATCGCCGAGGCGAAGCAACTGCGAAAAGCCTCGAGTTGCCCGAACTCCAGCTTGACGCCCGCCGCCAGCGCATGCCCCCCGAAGGACTCCAGCACGCCGGCGCAGTGCTCGAAAGCCGCTACGACATTGTGTCCAGCCGCGCTGCGGGCCGAGCCGCTGAGCAGGCCGTCGGCGTGCGGCGCATCGGCCAGTACTACCGCCGGTCGCCCCAGCTGCTCCGCGACCCGGGCGGCCGCGATGCCCAGAACCCCGATGTGCCAGTCAGCTCCGTAGAGCACCAGGCCCGCGGCGTCACCGTGATTCGTCGACTGGAGGAGCGCCGCGCGGGTCACTTGATCGGCGGTCTGACGACGTTCGTCATTGAGGCGGTCATGCTGCAGCGCCCGCTCGCGTGCGTCCTGTTCGTCCTCAGCGGCCAGCAAGTCAAACATCAGTCGCGGGCTCTGCATGCGTCCGACCGCGTTGAGGCGCGGCACCAGATTGAAGCTCGCCTGCCTCGCGGTCAGGCGTGTGAGGCCATGGAGACTGGCGACCTTGATGAGTTCCGCCAGCCCGAGGTTGGCGGTTTCCGGCAGCGCACGCAAGCCGTGATGCGCCAGGGCCCAGTTCTGGGGCACGAGCGGAACTACGTCCGCGATAGTCGCCAGTGCCATCAGCTCGGCCTCGTCCGCTTCCGCTGCTTCGCCGGATTCGGTTCTCATAACATCCAGCACCGCTCCCACGAGACCGGCCGAGCAGTACGGTGGCAGAGAGCTCTCCAAATGGGCATTCAGCACCGGAACGGGCGGCAATGTGGACTTCGGTTCGTGGTGGTCGAGCACGGCAAGGTCCAGCCCGGCGCCCGTCGCGTACTCCAGTTCGGCCAGATTGGCAGTGCCGCAGTCTACCGCGATGAGAGTGCGGTAGCCGTGTTCTATCGCCTGGCCCAGCACCTCGCGATTGAGCCCATAGCCGTGAACCATCCGGCTGGGCAGGAAGACGTTGCCGGGGACCTCATGGGCGCGCAGCCAGCGATGGAGCATGAAGGTCGCGACCACTCCGTCAACGTCGTAGTCACCGTATATCAGGGTCGGCCGCTTTTGATCGCGAGCCCGCAGTAGGACATCGCGAACCGCAGGCCACTGACCGCACTCGGTCACGGCAAGCTGTGCGGCGTGGGACACAGCCTCCGGGTCAAGCAGGTTCACCCGTTCCTCGAGATCAGCTCTGTCAGCCAGCAGCCGCTGCATGAGCGGGGACAGACTCTGGACATCGCGGCTTGGCACAGCCTACCGCCGGCGCTGCTTCTTGCCGCCCTTCTTCCTGGTCTTGCGCTCTCCGCCGTGAGTGATTAGATCGGCGACCGAGGAGTGACCCTCCGCATCAGGCACATCGAGCGATTCCGTCGCAACGTCGATGCCCCCAGCGCCCGCCGCCTCCATCTTGAGCTTGCCGCGGGTCAGCCACAGCATCAACGGTGTTGCCACGAAGATCGAGGAGTAGCCTCCCGAGATCATGCCGATCAGCATCGCGGTCAGGAAGTCGCGCAGATTCGCGCCGCCCAGCGCCATCAGCGCCACTATCATCACAATCACTGTGATTACTGTGTTGAGTGAGCGGACCAGGGTCTGGTTGAGGGAGAGGTTGCAGATCTGCGCCAGCGGGTGCTGCTCACCGTAGTTGCGCAGATTCTCACGGATGCGGTCAAAGATGATGATTGTGTCGTTGATCGAATAGCCGATGATGGTCAGGATCACCGCGATGAAGCTGTCAGACACTTCCAGCTGCAGGGCGGAAGTGAAGGCGAGCGTAATCAGGACATCGTGGATCAGCGCGCCGATCGCCGCCAGGCTCATCTGCCAGCGGCCAAAGCGCAGCAGGATGTAGAACATGATCAGCACGCAGCCAAAGATCAGGGCCAGCACTGCGTTGCGAACGAGTTCAGAGCCGACGGTCGGACCGACGTAGTTGTCCTCGCGCGTCTCGGGATTGAGGCTGGCTTCGTCCGAGCTGAACCCCCCGTACTCGTCGCCCAGCTCGCGCTTGAGTTCGGAGATGCGCGCGGTCGTCTCGCTCTCCGCAGCCTGTTCGGCGCCACCCTCGGTCGCCACGCGCATGCGGATCGTGACAATGTGCGGGTCCTCCAGGTCCACCTGGACGATCGACTCACCGTGGGAGTACTGTTCAACGATCTCCTTGACTCGCTGCCCGTCGGTTTCAACTTCCTCCAGCATCCGCAGGATGATCTTGCGCCCGCCGGTGTAGTGAATGCTGAGGTTGAACGCGGAGCCGGTGTTCACCTTGTTGAGGACCATGAAGACGATACCGACCGCGATGACCAGCAGGCTGAGTGTCAGCCAGATCGGGGCTTTCTCTACGTAGCGGAAATACTTGCCTTCTTTGAGGACGTCCATCGCTTAGCCCTTATGAGTAGAGCTTCACCTGGCGAACACTGCGTACCAGGAGCTCCATGATGTTGCGCGTGACAAACACTGCCGAGAACATCGACAGCAGGATACCGATACTCAGCGTGACCGCGAATCCCTTGACCGGACCGGTGCCATAGAAGTAGAGCACCGCCGCGCCGATCAGGGTGGTGACGTTGCCATCCAGGATCGCGACCCACGCCCTGGCAAAGGCGGACTCCATCGCCGCCACCAGGGTCTTGCCCCACCTTATCTCTTCCTTTAATCGCTCGAAGATGATGATATTGCCGTCGATCGCCATCCCGATCGACAGCAGGAAGCCGGCGATGCCGGGCAGCGTGAGTGTGGCGTTGATCAAACTGAAGTAGCCGAGGACCAGCACTACGTAAAGCGACAGCGCTACGGCCGCGACCAGTCCGGACAGCCGGTAGAAGATCAACATGTAGAGGAGCACGACGGCGAAGCCGACGAGTCCCGCGATGAAGCTCTTGTCAATGCTCTCGCGGCCGAGTGTCGGCCCGACCACCGAGCTGGACAGCGGCGTGAGCGGCACGGGCAGAGCACCGGCGTTGAGCTGGGTGACAATCTTGTTGGCTTCCTCCAGGGTGAAGCGACCCTCGATCACGCCGGAACCACCCCAGATCGGGCCGCGGATCACGGGGCTGGTGAGCACCTTGCCGTCCAGCAGGATCGTCAAGTACTGATCCACGTGGTTACTGGTGAAGGCGCCGAAGGTATCGCCGGCCTCATCCTTGAATGTGAAGCCGATGGTGGGTTGGTTGTTCTGAAAGAGAATGTAGGCACGCTCCAGACCGGCACCGGTCAGGATCGTCTCGTACTTGGCCAGTTCCTCCCGGCGTTCTGTGCCGCCCTCAACATTGAAGTCCTCGCCTTGAGCGAAACTCTCTTCCGCCGTGTTGACGAACTCCAGCAGCGCGGTCTCACCAATGACTTCCAGGACCGCGTCCGGGTTCTTCTCGCCGGGAACCTGCAACAGAATGCGATCCAGGCCAACCTGAGTGAGGCTGACTTCCTTGGTGCCCTGCGGATCCACGCGGTTGCGGACCACGTACTGGACGCCATTCATTTGTTCCTCAGTGGGCAGCCCGCCGTCCTCAGGATCAGCGCGCAGCAGCACCTCAACTCCGCCCCGCAGGTCGAGTCCCAGCGTCACTATCGGTGACTTCAAGTTGTAGTGGCGGTACAGCGGATTGATCAGCGCCACCGCGATTACGATAGCGATGATGACCCAGTTCCACGCTCGACGGTTCATCTAAGAGTCTCCTGGTATGGCCAGCATTGGCCGAACGGTTATTCTAGCACTGAGTGAAGCTGGGGAGCAACAGAAACGCGCAGGCGCCTGCTACACCGTTGGGTCGCTGCGCGGGCATCGCTCAGCCTTGCGACATACTGTGGCGTGGACGCTGAGCTTCAGCAATCGTACCCAGCTCCAGCACCATTTGTTCTTCATCGCTGGCGCCCTGCTGGATGGCGGTCAGCAGCGCCCCGGCCGTGTCGAGGCTGGTCAGCACGGGGATGTTGTGCTCGACGGCCTCGCGGCGAATCTGCCGGGCTTCCAGCTCGGCCTTCTGGTTGTCGCTGACGGTGTTGATCACCAGCTGGAAGCGCCCGCTGAGTATCTCGTCCACGATGTGCGGACGTCCCTCCGAGAGCTTCCGGACCGGCTCGGCCTGAATGCCGTGGGATTCGAGGAACTGGGCCGTTCCCACCGTCGAATACACGCTGAACCCCAGTTTGGCGAAACCGGCAATCAGTTCCACCGAGTCCTGTTTGTCCGGGTCGGCGAGCGTCGCCAGCAACGCCAAGTCCTGACACTGCTGAAGGGAGGGCACACGGATACCGGCCGCGGCCAGAGCCTTGCGCAGGGCCGCCGGATAGGTGGGCGCGATGCCCATTACCTCACCGGTCGACTTCATCTCCGGTCCAAGCTGCACATCGAGATCAGTCAGCTTCTGGAAGCTGAACACCGGCGACTTGACTGCCACCAGCGGTCCACAGGGCTGCAGCCCGGCCGGCAGGCCGCAGGCAGCCAGCGACTCACCCATAATGCTGCGGATGGCCAGTCTGATCATCGGTACGCCCGTGATCTTGCTGATAAACGGCACGGTGCGGCTGGCCCGCGGATTGACCTCGATGACGTAGACCTCATCGTCCCGGTCAACGACGAACTGGATGTTGATCAGGCCCTGGGCGTGAATGGCGCGCGCGATGCGAGTCGCGTCATCCACGATCTTGTCGATAACCTGCTCGCTGAGCGTTTGGGGCGGGTAGACGGCCATCGAGTCGCCGCTGTGAATCCCGGCCCGCTCGATGTGCTCCATTACGCCTGGGATTATCACGGTCTCGCCGTCGCTGACCACGTCAACCTCGACTTCCTTGCCGTGGAAGAACTTGTCGATCAGCAGCGGTTGCTCCATGAAGGCATGCTGGTTGTCCCGGATGTACGTGGCCATGTAATCGGCGTTGTAGACGACACGCATCGCTCGGCCGCCGAGCACGTAGCTGGGCCGCACAAGCACCGGATAGCCAATCCGCTCCGCGACGCCCAGCGCTTCGTCGTAGTCCGTGACAGTTCCGCCGGGGGGCCGCGGGATTTCGAGCCGCTCCATCAGGGCGTCGAAACGTTCGCGATCCTCCGTCTCGTCAATCGCGTCCTGCGTGATGCCGAGGATCCTGATGCCGGCGCGGTCCAGGGGTCCGGCCAGGTTGATCGCGGTCTGCCCGCCGAACTGACAGACCGCGCCGATCGGTCGTTCGCGGTGAATGATCTCGCGGACGGATTCGAAGCTCAGCGGCTCGAAGTAGAGGCTGTCCGAAACATCGAAATCCGTGGACACGGTTTCGGGGTTGTTGTTGACGATCACCGCCTCATAGCCCAGTTCCTGCAGCGCCAGCAGGGCGTGGACCGAGCAGTAGTCGAACTCGATGCCCTGTCCGATGCGGATCGGTCCGCTGCCCAGTACCAGAACCTTGCCCTTGCGGCGCGCGCTGTCATTGCGACGCCGGTCACTCATCGGCGGGTCGCTCTCCTCGGCATAGGTGGAGTAGAAGTACGGCGACTGCGCGAAGAACTCCGCCGCGCAGGTGTCCACCGCCTTGTAGCAGGGGTCGGTGTGCAGCTGATGCCGCAGCATCGCGATCTGCGTGTCGTCGACGTCCAGGATACGGGCGGCCAGATCGTCGCTGATGCCGCAGCGCTTCAGTTCCGCCAGCAGGTTACCGTCGAGCACGCTGCCGGCCTTGCGCAGCTCCTGCTCCAGGGCGACGATCCGCTCGAACTTCTCAATGAAGTACTGAGTCATGCCCGTCAGTCGGTAGAGGTAGTCCGCTGAGTAGCCGCGGTAGATCGCCTCGAACAGCGCGAAGACGCGGCCGTCCGTCGGCTCGGCCAGGAAGCGATGCAGATCGCGGTCGCTGACGCCGCGCCAGCGGTTGGTGCGGAAGCTGCGCAGCGTCACCTCCAGGCTGGCGAGCGCCTTCAGGAACGCACCCTCAAAGGTGCGATCGATACTCATCACCTCCCCGGTGGCTTTCATCTGCGTTCCCAGATGACGATCGGCTTCGCGGAACTTGTCGAAGGGCCACTTGGGTATCTTGAGCACTACGTAGTCGAGGGCGGGCTCGAAGCTGGCCATCGTCTGACCGGTCACCTGGTTGACGATTTCGTGCAGGCGCTTGCCCAGCGCGATTTTGGCCGCGACGCGCGCGATCGGATAGCCGGTCGCCTTGCTGGCCAGGGCGCTGGACCGGCTGACCCGCGGATTGACCTCGATGACGTAGAACTCCAGCTTGTTCGGGTTGAGGGCGAACTGCACGTTGCAGCCGCCTTCGATCCGCAGCCCGCGGATGATGGTCAATGCCGCGCTGCGCAGCAGCTGGTACTCCACGTCCGACAGCGTCAGGCTGGGCGCGACCACGATGCTGTCACCTGTGTGCACGCCCATCGGATCGAGGTTCTCCATGTTGCAGACGGTGATGCAGTTGTCGTCGGCGTCGCGCATCACCTCGTACTCGACCTCCTTCCACCCGATCACGCACTCCTCGATCAGGATTTGGTTGTTGAGGCTCTGCAGCAGCCCGGTGGTCACATAGTCGATGAACTCCTTCTGATTGAAGGCGATCCCGCCGCCCGTGCCGCCCAGGGTGTAGCCCGGCCTGATAATCAGCGGAAAACTCATCCGCTGCCCGATGTCCATCGCCTGCTCGAAGCTCTCGGCGATGTGGCTCTCCGGGATCGGCATGCCGAGCTCGAGCATCGTGGCTTTGAAGTGCTCGCGGTCCTCGGCGCGCCGGATGGTCTCGAAGCTGGTGCCCAGCAGCTGGACCCCATACTTCTGCGGCACACCGGCCTGCCACAGCTCCGTGGCGAGGTTGAGTCCTGTCTGTCCGCCCAGTGTCGGCAGGATGCCGTCCGGCCGCTCCGCCGCGATGATCGCCTCGAGATGTGTGACGTCCATCGGCTCGATGTAGACGCGATCAGCCGTTTCGCGATCCGTCATAATGGTCGCCGGGTTGGAGTTGACCAGCACCACCTCCACACCCTCCTCGCGCAGGCTGCGACAGGCCTGGCTGCCCGCGTAGTCGAATTCCGCCGCCTGCCCGATCACGATCGGCCCGCTGCCGATGACCAGCACCTTGCGCACAGCTGGCTGTGTTGACTCTCGCGTGGCGTTCATTGTGGCTCCGTGGGCGTACTTTCCCGCACTGGGTCGCTGCCACGGTATTCTACTGCGATCCGCCGCGCAGCGCCACAGGCAGCGGGGGCAATCGAACCGAACCTGGGGCTTAGGAACGGTCCTCCTGGTGCCGGCCCATCAGTTGCTTGAGCTTGGCCTTCAGCTCGCTGCGCCTTGCTTCATCGTAGCCGGGGCCGGTACGCAGGCTCTTGAGGTAGATCTCGAAGCCGTCCTTGGGGATTCGCCAGGTCGGCCTGCGACCCGATCCCAGGCGGATCGCCGGCATCTTGCCGTCGCGCAGCAGGTCGTAAACCATATCCAGCGACAGATTGAGTATGGTGGCCACTTCCTTGGGCGTATAGAACCCGCAGCCAACATCGATCGGTGAATCCATGGACTCGTCCGTATCCTTCACCACCCTGGGTAGGTTAGCAGATTATACGCCGTCTGCCAATGATAATACCAAAAACAACACCAGCATCATCCATCCTGCTACACCCATGTAAGGCGGTTTAAGCCAAGGTTAACCTATGCGAGCCCAACCCAGCCTTGACTAGCCCTATTAAGCCGGTTATAATCATCACGCGAGAGGGGCAATAATAGTGGGGTTGGCTGATTTCGCACTTGCGCCGGGCACCCTTCAGGGGAGCATCGGCACGCATGAGGATCATCTTCCGGAGCTGATCAGAGCCCGTTCGGCGCGCACCAGCCTGATCACCGAGGCACTGGCCGTGCTCGGCAGGCTGCAGGATGTGCTATCGGAGGGCACTCCAGAGGGCTGCTCGATTGGAACGGTGATGGGTACTGATTCGGCGAGCAGTCCCCTGTCGCTCACTGATGAGGAATACTGGCTGAGCAATGAGGGGCTGAGCTGCGAACGTCAGTTTCACAGCAAGTTGTGCTACCTCGTCAGGATGCTCGCCGCGGCCTATCACCAGAGTGACATCGACGGCATGTGCGATGCCGTGCGGCGTCTGCTGTGGGTCGACGAGCGGATTGCGGAAGAGCCGTTCCAGTCGATCTACGTTACAGGTCTAGTACTGGGGCTACTGAGTGTTGCCCGCGCCTGTAGCGACCACTACATGATCGCGGACGGATACGCGATGGCTGAGAACTGCGCGCTCCTGCTTGAGGCAAAGCGCGATCGTCGTGCCGCTCTAGGGTTGTCTCCGCGTCCCGATTCGGAGTGCTGGTACACCCTCTACGGCCTGGTTGCGGAACTCAAGTGGAAGGGAACAGAGAGCGATCGTGCGCGGACTCTTGCCCCTGAACAGATAATCGGGGAATTCCAGACGGTTGAGAAGCGCTGCCTGGACTACTTGGCAGCGAATCCCAGCGCTGACCCTTCAAGGAACAACCGCGTCAAGCGGAACCTGGCATGGAACAGGCTACAGCTGATCAAGATGGCGTTCCGCTGGTTGCCAGGAGAGGTGAAGGGGTTAATCTCCCGCTTCAATGAGATCCACGACACAGGCTTGTCGCCGGAGGTGGGGCACTTCCAGCGACCCCAGCCAGGGCATCGCGATGATCCGTGGTATTGGGACCTGGAGCTGTTCAAATGGTGCGTGCACGGCCCGGCTTCGGTAGACGAAGCCTTGCTTTGCCATCAATGGCGCCTGGACGCAATGCGCTCCCGACGCAATCCCGATGGCAGCCTCGCTGCCTACGAGCGATCCACGGTGCGCGAGGTTGAATCGCTGATGAATCTGAACACAATCTCGGAGGTGTACGCAGACAGCTAGGACATTGTGAATCAGACTAGGTGGATTGTGAGGCTACATGTTGTCGTCGACGATGGGATCCTCAAGAACCATCGCGAGCGCTTCCAACAGAGCCTCAAGAACCTCTAGCATATTCCATCTCCTGATGGCTCGCGAGCCCCGGACCGCCAAATCCGGCTCGCGGGCCGTTTTTTCTGTTTTCCCGCGCTTCTAGTTTAGCTCAAATTCGCGCAGCGTGCAACGTATCAACAAACTGCCAACAGCGCCGCCGACAGTGCCCTGCCCTCGGCAACGCCTATAATTCTCGCAGCGGGAGGGTCTGATGACTAGCTACGAGTGTCTGGATGTTGGCCGCGAGGATGGCGTGGTGAGGGTCTGGCTGGATCGACCTGACGTTCGCAACGCATTCAACCCCGTTCTGATCGAGGAGCTGCGGGTCGCGATGGAGAGCGTGGGCAGCGATGATGCTGTTCGCGCGGTCGTGCTGGGGGGACGGGGGAAGGTGTTCTGCGCCGGCGCCGATCTGGGGTGGATGCGCGACATGGCGGGCTACACGCGCGACGAAAACGAAGCCGACGCCCGCCGGCTCGCGGAGATGCTTGAGGCCCTGGACTCATGTCCGGTGCCCGTCGTGGGACGAGTCCAGCGCGCGGCATACGGGGGAGCCGTCGGCCTGCTCGCGTGCTGTGACAGCGTGGTATGCACCGATGATTGCACGTTCGCCCTGAGCGAGGTTCGCCTGGGGATCAGTCCGGCTACGATCGCCCCGTATGTGATCGCCAAGATCGGTGGCACCGGGGCCCGTGATCTCTTCCTGAGCGGCGAGCCGTTCGACGCCGCGCGGGCCTTGCGCCTGGGTCTGGTTCACCAGGTCGTCCCGGCGACGGAGCTGGATGACGCGGTCGACCGAAAGCTGGCGCGGCTCCGCAAGGCTGGTCCTCAAGCCGCTCGCGAGACCAAGGCACTGGTCAGATCTATGACGGCGCTCGCTGACGAAGCCAGGCGCGAACAGACCGCCGCGCTGATCGCCCGACTCCGGGTCTCCAGTGAAGGACAGGAGGGCCTGGGCGCGTTTCTGGAGAAGCGCCAGCCTGGCTGGGCTCCTCCAGAATCGTAGATCGCCCGCGCGCGCTTCGCCTACAGACTGCTGCCCCCGCCCTGGTCGTGCCACTCCTCGCTGAACTTGAAGTCCACGTAATAGTGCACGTACTCGGGCAGCAGGTATTTGACGCACTCCTGCGTGTAATACGGGTGATAAACGCGCATCACGTAGTCGGTCGGGTCGTCCGACTCCTCGCAGCACACGTCCTTCAGGGCGCTGCTGCCCATCGGATTGGGGACGATGACTTCCATGTAGTAGGTACCGTCATCCTCGGTGACGGTGGCCTCCAGGAACTCACCCTCGTGGAAGTACTGGACGAAGGCGTTGGGCAGAGCGACGTTCGTGTGCGACTTCACCACGCCCTGGAACGTTTTCAGAATGCCGATCTCCGGCGGCTCGACCAGCTGGTACTTGAAGATCAGCTTGAACCGCTGCGGGATGGTGGCCGGCCCGGCCTCCCCCTCGCTGCTGACAAACACCGCGCTGATCCAGTAGCGCTCATTGGGGCTCAGCTGACCGCCCTTGAAGGTGCGGATCTCGATGATCTGCGGCGAGCTCACGTAGTCGACCTCGGCGACATCCACGTCGTCCGGCAGCACCGCGGGGATCGGATCCAGGTAGCCCTTCGCTTCGAGCACCGTCAGTGGATCATCCTCGTTCGGGTCGTGCTTGAGGCAGTACCGGATAGTACTGACGTCCAGATTGTCCGGGTTGGGGTTCGTCACCACGACCCTGACCCACAGATCATCCCCCGTCTGGGACACCGCACTGACGGTGCTGCTCTTGGTGACCTCACCGTCCAGCTCCGGGGCCTCGGTCGGGGGTCCGGCCAGATTGATCGTGCCTCCCCCGCACGCCGCAAACACCATAAGCGCCGCAAGCACCGCTGCTCCGAGCGCACAAAACCTGATCATCTCCAACCTCCCTGCTGCTGGTTTGGATTGCATGAATATGGTGGGCAGGCCACCAACCTGCCTCTCATCCTCGAATTATCCGCCCCGCAGGTCACAAAGGGATGTGAGGGAGGTTACACATGGATCAAATCCCGGTTATGCAGCCCGGCCGACCAGGTCCGGAGCGCCACAAGGACCGGCTTTGACCGGCCTGCTGCCCCGGGGCACGGTGATGGTGGGCGCGGAGGGACTCGAACCCCCGGCCTTCTGGGTGTAAACCAGATGCTCTAGCCAGCTGAGCTACACGCCCGGATGCATGTGGGCAGGTCTGCCGGCGGTCAATGGCTGCCTGGAAACCCGCAGCGCCGCCGTGCGACCGGCCCGGCTGGATTATACCAGCGCGGTATGAACGCAATCGCAACCTAGCCGGCCGCGGTCCCGGCCTTGAGCGCCTCCTCCTTGGTGGGGATCTCCGTGTAGTGTCCCGGTCGCTGCACGTAGTCCATCCAGAGGCTGCGCAGCAGCTTGAAAACGCGCCCGGGCTTGCCGTCACCGATCGGCCGGCTGTCGATGTCGACGACTGGAATCAGGTCGGCCGCCGTCCCGGTCAGCCAGAACTCGTCAGCGGTATAGAGGTCGTACGTCAGGTACGTCCCCTCCTCAACTGTGATCCCCTGCTCCCTGGCGATTTCCATGATGCTGTCGCGGGTGATGCCCTGCAGGATGCCGTGGAACGGTGCGGGCGTATAGAGGATGCCGTTCTTCACGAAGAAGATGTTGTCCGCCGTACACTCGCCGACGAAGCCCTCCTGCGTCAGCATCACACCTTCGTCCGCGCCCGCCCGATTGACCTCGATCAGGCCCATGATGTTGTTCAGGTAGTTGAGCGACTTGACGCGGGCCGGCAGGCTCTGCACGCTGTTGCGCCGGGTGTTGCAGGTGATGACCTTCAGCCCCTCCTCATAGAGCGATTCGGGGTAGAGCTGGATTGAAGCGGCGATGCAGAACACCGTCGGCTTGCCCTTGCACTTCTTGGGGTTGATTCCCAGATCCCCTACCCCACGCGTCGCCACCAAGCGAACGTACGCCAGGCCGTCGTGCAAACCGTTGGCCGCGATCGTGTTGCAGCAGATGTCCATCATCTCGGCGTGGGAGTAAGGCAGGTCGATGTCCAGGAAATGGCCGCTGTCGAAGAACCTGTCGATGTGTTCCTTGAGCTTGAAGACCTTGCCGTCCCAGGCCTTGATGCCCTCGAAGAACCCGTCGCCGTACAGCAAACCGTGGTCGTAGACGCTGACCATGGCTTCAGCGGTCGGCACGTAGTCGCCGTTGAGCCAGATGACTTGATCCGACATGTGAACGTCCTCCTGGGAAGTGATCCGGTGCGGGGCACGCCCGGCGCCTCTACTAGAGTATAACATTCGGCTATGCGAATGTGTCGATGCGTCCCGCCGGTCTGCTAGTGCAACCGTCCGGCGTTGATCTCCGCCAGGCGGGCGAAGCGCCCGTCAGGTACCGGCTCACCGAAGCTGTGCACATCGGCCAGCTGCAGCCCATGCTTGGCGGCGATCGCCGAAATCAGCTTGACCTTCCACGGATCGATGTCGCGACCAAGAGTGAAATGGCCGAAGCGCTGGTCCAGGGCAAGCAGCAGGGTCTCGGCTAGACAGGCGTATACCGTCCCCGGCGGCAAACCGATATCGAAGGTGATCTCCGCCGCGTCCGGCAGCCTGACCTCGCCGCTCTCGATCACCAGCACGTCATCGCGGCGGGCCGCAGCCGCGGGCTTGATGTCCGGCGGTCTGGCCACGTCGAGAACCAAACACCCGGGCTTCAGCTCGCCGACATCGACAACGGGATCGACCGACGAGGTGGTCGTGATGATCAGGTCGGCCTGGGGCAGGAAGTCGCGGGCGCGCCGCGAGAGCCTCACCCGGTCCCTGAGTCGTGGATACTCCAGCTCAAGCTGCTGGGCGAACGCCAGCAGCTTCTCCGGACGTGGGCTGACCAGACAGAGCTCCGCGACCTGCCCGGCGGTCATGCGCGCGCAGATCGAGCCGATGCTGCCGGTGGCGCCGATGATGAGGAGCTTCGCCCGCGCCATGTCGATGCCACAGCGGCGGGCCGCCGACTCGAGCGTCTGCAGCGTCACGGCCACGGTGTAGCTGTTGCCGCTGGTTACTCCGATCGGCGCGCTCTTGCTGACTGTCAGGCCGGCATCGCCGGCGACGCTGGTGTACGCCCCCAGTCCCATCAGGCGGCAGCCGTGGAGGGCGGCGTCCTCGGCGACCTGCAGCAGGCGCTTGTACAGAAAGGCAGGGGGAAAGCGCAGAATCGCTTTGCTGGTCATCGGCACTGCATACAGCAGTCCCTCGGCCCGGGCACCAGTGGCACTGATCACGTTGCGAATTACTCCGACGGGCCACGGCGGCATCTGGGCGGCGGCGTCCTCGATGAGCCGCTGCGGCACGAAGTGCTTGAGTGCGCGTACCATCCGCAGCCGCGCGATGTGGTCGAACGAGAGCGGGTGGATGACGAAGCAGAACTTCCCGACCTCGGTCTGCGGCGTAAGCTCAACCTGCTCGACGGGCTCGGCGACCGGTGCAGGCCGGACGGGCAGTCCCACCAGCGCGTAGTCCTCACTGCCCTCGGGCGCCAGGTCGATGATGTGCGGCTTGAGCGCCAGGCGCTGGATCTGGCCTAGGTAGTAATCCTCCAGGGAGTCGCCGGTCCGCTGGACGGCGTGCAGCTTGAGCGCGGCTTCGAGCACGGGGAGCGGCACGTATGTGCCGTCGATTACGGGAGTCAGTGAGACCAGATAGCGGGCGCCTCGGGCGGCGAAGAACTCCACCTCGGCGTCGTTGTGCACGTTGGTAAAGATGATCTTGCCGGTGAGCGACTTAGGATCGTAGCGCATGAAGTACGAAACCCCGCCCACGATCACATCGGCCCAGCCGAAGAACCGCCTGAAGCGTGGCATGATCGGCGGATTGCGCCGGGTGGATGGCCAGAACCAGTGGGCGGGTGTTCTGCTGACGGTTCTCGCCAGCCGCTTGGCCGCAGCCACGAAGGAGTTGAACCGGTAGATCGGGATGCCCAGGCGGAAGCCGTAGAGCATGTCGCCGAACAGCATGTGTTGCGTGTATCGGCTGAGCACCTCGGCGGAGCCGTAGCGATTGAGACCGCAAAAGAACAGGACTCGCTTGTCCTTGATCTGGTCGACAAGCTGCTCCGCTGCCTGCCGGACCAGGAATCGCTCCAGCGGTGTCTGCAGCTCGGAGCCATCACTGACTTGCGTGCCCAGCCGCTCGAGGCCGAGGCTATGCCAGACATAGCTGTGACGGCAGATCTGATCACCGATTCTGAAGGCGGAGGTGATTCCCTCCACCGCTACTGCGTCGTACTCCGCGACGGCCTCCTGCAGCCGGACGCGCAGCTCCGCAAGGTCAGGCTCGACGGGGAGCAGGTCCCAGCTGATCGGTCCTCCAGGGAGGTCGCAGCCGACCCCGTAGATCCCCGTCTTGCTGATCAAGCTCAGGCAGGCTATGCGTTGCGGTGTTGGCACTTTGCCTTCCGATCCCACTCCTGAAACGCCTGGCAGGCAGCGCCATGCGCCTGCTGACATTGTACAGGGTCCTGCGCTTCGGCGAGTACTCGCATGACATCCTCAGTGCCCGACGGGCGGATGTACAGACGCACGCCGGCGTAGCGCTTCCGGATGGCTGCGAGATCGGCCAGCAGCTCCTTGTCCCCGCGCCAGGCCTCCTTGTCAACCACGGAGATGTTTGTCAGCAGCTGGGGATACTCATTGAATCCTCGGAGCAGAGCACTGAGCGGCAGGCCGCTCGTACGCATGATCTGGGCGAGCTGCAACCCGGCCAGAATGCCATCGCCCGTCGGGGCCTTGTCGCGCATGATGATGTGACCGGATTGCTCGCCCCCAAGATTGAGACGGCGCCGGCGCATCGCCGCCAGCACATGGATATCCCCCACGTCGGTGCGCACCATGCGGACTCCGCGTTCGCGCAGCGCCTGTTCTACACCGGCGTTGCTCATCTGAGTCATGACCACCGCGCCCTGGCTGCGATAGCGCCGCAAGCGTGTCGCAAACAAGGCGATGATCTTGTCCCCGCTTGCCTCGTGGCCCTTTTCATCAACCGCCTTGACGCGATCGCCGTCTCCGTCAAAGGCGAGGCCCAGGTCCGCGTGGTGCTCGCGCACGCCTCGCCGGACGGGACTCAGATCGGTTGCACCGCAGCGAACGTTGACGCGACTGCCATCAGCGTCCGCGTTGATGGTGTAGACCGTATGGCCGGCAGCCTCGAACGCCGGGCGCGCCAGGAAGGAAGTCGCGCCGTGGGCGCAGTCCAGCACGATGCGGAGCCGCGGCTGCCCGCTGCGAGCCGGAATCGCCCGGCGCGTGAATGCCAGGTAGCTGTCTGTGGCGTCGGTGGGAATTACCACCCCGTAGTGCACGACGTCAGCCGCCTGCCTGCGACCCGGCTCGTCGATGAACCGCTCGATGGCACGCTCGCAGGTGGCTGACACCTTGGCACCCGTGGAGCCAAACAGCTTGATCCCGTTGTCCGGTACCGGGTTATGGGAAGCGGTTACCATCACACCACCGGCGGCGGCCACCCTCAACACCTCCAGCGGAACGACGGGCGTGGGCACCAGGCCCAGATCCAGCACGTCGCAGCCTGCGAGCGTCAGTCCCGCGTTGACGGCGGAGGTAAGCATCGGGGACGACAGCCGGCTGTCGCACCCCACGGCAATTCGGGCACGGTTCCGGCGCTTCCCCCTTCGCCCCTTGGGAGCAATCTGAGTCGCGAAGCCATAGGCGGCTCGCAGCGCCAGCTCCGGACAGAGTTTCTCGCCCGCGCGACCGCGAATGCCATCGGTTCCGAAGTAACGCTGCATGGATTGGTTAGTCCCCGATTTGAATGATGGTGACCTGTACAGTGGCGGGGTCGATTTTAACGCGCTCCACCGACAGGGGCAAGAGCAGCTGGGGGGCGAGCCGGTGCTCACCCGGACCCAAATCGGCCACGTGCAACAGCGCCCCGATCGACTGCCCTTCAGTGCTGCCCGGCAGCATCAGAGCTTCGGACCGCAGCACAACCTCGGGCGGCGTGATGATGTAGTCGTACTCCTCAACCGCGCCGACAAGCTCCAACGCTACTCGGGTCCCACCGACCTCGTCGATTGAGCTGATCTGAACCGTCACTTCACAGGTGTCGGGCAAGTGCGCGTCTGGCGGGACCTCAAATGGATACACCAGCTGCGTTTCCACCGTGAAGCTCTCCCGAGCGTTGCTGAGGTCTATCTCCGCGGTGGGCACGGCGAACACGTCGTCGTCAACAAGGTCCGCGCTGACCGGAATGGTCAGGGGCTTGGGGACCAACTCAACCAGCAGGAAATCCTCGGGCGGCTGATCGCTGTAATTGGGAATGACCTTGAGCACCTTGATGGAGGCAATCGGCAGCAGGCGGAGCGAGTATCTCACTTGCGCAGGCCGAACCACCAGCAGGGGACTCACCACCTGGAAGTCATTGCTATCGTAGAGCTTCACTGGCTCCATCTGATTGCGGACATCCTCCTGGATGCCGTCCACACTGGGCTCAACCTGTACCATGCTCACGCGTTCGATGATCGAACGCGGGCCGGTGATCTCAACCTGGGTCTGGGACAGCCGCTCCTCACCGACATCGTAGTTGGCATCTACCTCGCCGCGACGGTCGATCCTGATGGGCAGTGATGCCGAGCCGCGTTCCTCAAAGCGCAGCGGAACCTGGGTCAGATCCTGCCGCGCGATCTGTACTTCAGCTAGATCCGGGAACTGGACGGGCAATACATACGTGCCGGTCTCCACGATCCCGTCGCAGTCCAGGTATGCGGCGTAGCGTCCCGGCAGATTCCGCACCTGGGAGTACTTGCCGGCCACCTTGATCTGCAGACCCGCGGGCAGCGGACTTGGGTCGATCAGCACCAAGCCGGGATTGAGGTTCCGGATCTCGAGCGGCATGAACAACTGACGGCTGAAGATGGGATCCACGAACTGGATCACGTAGGTGGTTAGCACCAGTGCCAGCGCCACCGACAGAAGCTTCATCCACAGGTTGTTGGTGAGCCTGCCTATCAGGGTCATGCTGTGTTCCTGCCCCTACAGGAATGCCGGACGCGGCACAATACTGGCGAAATTCTCATTCGGTTCCGCGACCGCCCTAAGCTGCTCGATGAAGTCGTTTACGGACAGCCCTCGCGCCAAGCGGCCGTTGAAAGCAATAGACAACTCCCCTCGCTCCTCGCTGACCACGACCACAACGGCATCGCATCGCTCCGTCAGTCCCACGGCGGCCCGGTGACGAGTTCCCAGTTCGTCGTGCAGGAACTGGGACTCCGAGATCGGCAGGAAGTTGCCGGCTGACCAGGCCCGATCCTCGCGCAGCAACAGCGCACCATCGTGGAGAGGATTGTGCTTCTCGAAGACGCTGAGCAGGAACCGCTCAGTGACGAGAGCCTGGAGTTCGGTGCCGGGCACGAGGTGTTCGTCCACCGTGTCGGCGCGTTCGAAAACGAACAAGGCACCGATCCTGCGCTCGGCGAGTTCCAGGGCCGTCGCCGCGGTCCTGTCGAGGATCGTGCTATGCTCCCTGGCCTCCTCGCGGGGCAGGAACCAGGCTACCAGCGCGTGGGTCTTGCTGGCGCGCTCGAGCACCTTGCGAATCTCAGGTGCGAGAATCACGAGCAGCGCCAACGGGCCGTAGAACAGCAGCTGGTCGAGGATGAGCTTGAGGGTGATTAGCTGCAGGTACTGGCAGACGACGTACACCACGCCGACCGCGATGATGATGCCGATGACCACGGTTCCCTTGGTGCCGCGCGCGGTCAGCAACACATAGTAGAACAGCACCGCCACCGCGATGATCTCAATGATCTGCAGCCAGCTCCCTCCGAGAAAAGACAGGACTGCGTCCAAGGGCATCCACCTAGAAGCGCCGTGCGAAGGCGTAATGTGATTTGAAGTACTCCTCGCTGAGCCGGTTGAGCACCACCGCTCCCTGGCTGCCGCTGGCATGAATGAAGCGTTGCCCACCGATACAGATACCTACGTGGCTCAGGTAACGCGTGTCCTTGTCATCGCGAAAGAAGACCAGATCGCCGGCGCGGAGGTCAGTGTAGTGAATGTACCGCCCATGTAGGGCCTGCAGACTCGAGCGATGAACGACGTCGACGCCTTGCTCGGCCAGGCAGACCTTGGTCAGACCGCTGCAATCGATGCCGTCGGTGGTGGTGCCGCCCAGAACATAGGGAGCGCCGAGGTACTTCCTCGCGTCACGAACCAGGCGCTGTCCATTGACCACTGGCACGTAGTCGTTGTTGTAGTCGTACTGCGCCGGATATCGCTTGCCATTATGGGCAATCAGCATCGCCTGCCCGCCCTCAGAGCGCAGCTGCATGGTCCTCAGCTCCTCATCTGGTGCTACCTGCCAATATGACAAGTCGAACTGGTCCGGCATCGGCATCCGGCCAGAAACCCTGATGTTGTCGGGTAGCGGTACATCGGTATCCTCCGCCAGCACAAACGGCACATAGAAGTAGCCGCTGACGTCGTCGCCTTCGTACTTGACCAGGTAGAAGTCGTCTACGGTGGTTACCGACACCAGTTCTGTCCCGGCGATGAGGTTGCCCACCACTTCAGCGTCCAGTTGGGCACTGCGCAGCAACGGGGTACCAGACTCCTTGACACGGATCACGAGTTCGTCTGCCGTGGCGGCGGCTGCGAGCAGCAGGCTCCCGATTGCCGCAAGCAGATTGATCCACAACAACCGTTGCATAGGCTGTAATCTTAGCGCTTGCTGAACTGGAACTTCTTGCGGGCGCGCTTCTGTCCGTATTTCTTCCGCTCTTTGGCGCGCGGGTCTCGCCGCAGCAAGCCCTTCTTCTTCAGCACGTCGCGGTAGTTGCTGTTCAGACCGATCAGGAAGCGCGCGATTCCCAGCGCGAGCGCATCGGCCTGACCGGTGAACCCACCACCGTGAACCCTGGCCACCACGTCGTACTTGTCCGCCAAGTCGACGGCTTTCAGCGGCTCCTGCACTCGCAGCTGCGCGTTGATCGTTTTGAAGAACTCGGGCAGGGCTTTGCCGTTGATGGTGTACGATCCGCTGCCCGGCCGCAGAATCACTCGCGCCACTGAGCACTTGCGTCTGCCGACTGTGATTGTCTGATACTCCGTGTCAGCCATTTGTCCTCAGTTCTCCTTAGACTCTACATCGCGGCCAGGTGTTCTGCTGTGACCGTCTGGGGCTGCTGGGCCTGATGGGTGTGCTCCGGACCACGGAACACCTTGAGCTTCGTAATCAGGCGTCTGCCGAGTTTGTTGCGCGGCAGCATCCCTTTGACCGCATCGCGAATGACCTCCTCGGGATGACGCTGCATACGCTGCTCGAGTGTCCGCGTTTTGAGGCCCCCAGGGTACCCGCTGTGCCGGTAGTAGTTCTTCTGCTGCAGTTTGCGGCCCGTCACCCGGATCCGGGCAGCGTTGAGGACAACGACGAAGCCGCCGCAGTCCTGGCCAGGCGTGAATTCTGGTCGATTCTTGCCCAACAGCAGTTTGGCCACCGACTGCGCGAAACGCCCGAGGACCTGGCCCTCGGCGTCGACCACGTACCAAGGCCTGGTGGTCGTTTCCTTTGTTAGATGTGGTGTCTTAGACATCGTCTGGTTCCTCTGACGGATACTCGACATTCATCAGCGTCAGCCCGCGTGGGGGCATCAGTCTGAGCTGGAATTCCCGCTGGCGCGTGAGTGCCAGTTGCAGTTGCTCGATTGAGGCGCGGCCCGATGCCACATCAAGCAGAGCGCCGACCAGCAGCCGCACCATGTGGCGCAGGAACCGATCAGCCGTGAATCGAAGGTGCAACTCCGGTGGGGACGGCTCCACCGCTGCGGAGAGCAAATCACACACAGCCTTGCCCGCAGTGGTCGGCCCTTTGCAGAACTGCACGAAGGAGTGCCGTCCGGTGATCGCTTCCGCGGCTGTCGCTAGCCGGCCCTGGTCAAGATCGGCTGGGGCCGTGCATACGTAGCGCTTACGGCAGATTGGGGCTTCTTCGCCGAGGTGCAGGTGATATGCGTAGGTCCTGCGTGTGGCGTCGAAACGGGGATGAAACTCGGCTGCCACCTCTCGCGCATCGCCGATCTCGAGGTCCGGCGGAAGGTGGGGTCCGACAATCTGTGGTATCCGCGCGACCGGAAACGGCGGATCCGCGTCGAAGGCGCACACGTTTCCCTGCGCATGAACGCCGGCATCCGTACGGCCGGCGAACAGCAGGTGAACACGGCAACCCAGGGCGGATTCCAGCTCAGTTTTCAACGTACCGGCGACGGTTCTCGCTCCCGGCTGAATCTGACTGCCGGCGAAATCGGTTCCGTCGTAACGCACCGTCAGCCGGATTCGCCGGCTTCCCATCGCCTAGCTCTTCGCTTGATCAGGCTGCTCGTACTTGGACAGGGAAAGACGGACCAGCAGTGCTCCGTCGCCCCGACGGTACTTCAGCCGTGCAATCTGTGTGTAGCCGCTTTGCGTATCTGCTTGCGCGGGGACTACCTGCTGCAGCAACGCCCGGAGGGCTTGTTTCGTAGGCAGGTGCCTGCCGCACAAACGGATGCTGTGCAGGTCGCCGCGCTTGGCGATGGTAATCAGCTTCTCGGCGAAGCTCTGGACGGCCTTCGCCCGCGGCAGGGTGGTGTTCAGGTAGCCGTGCTCAAACAGCGCGGCAGTCTGATTGCGCACGAGTGCCACCCGCTGGTCAGTCGGCAGGCCGAGTTTCCGCTTGTTCTTCCTGTGTCGCATCGCCGTGGCTACTCCGTTTCCTTCAGGTAAAGCTCCATCTCCGCCAGCTTGTCGACAATCTCCACCAGGCTCTTCTCGCCGAAGTTCTTGAAGCTCATCAGCTGATCCGCGGAGCACTCGACCAACTCGCCGACCGTGCGTATCTGTGCGTTGCGCAAGCAGTTGGCAGCCCGCCCGGAGAGACCGAGTTCGTCAATGTGCATGCCCAGTTTGGCCTGCAGTTCGGCGTCAACCGGTTCTTCCTCAGGCACATAACTCATCATGGCGCTCTGCTGGTCAGTGATCCAGCCCAGATAGCGCTTCAGTTCAGCGGTTCCTTCGCCCAGCACGGCGTCAGGAGTCTTGGTCCCATCTGTCTCCACCGACAGCACCAGCTTCTCGAAGTCGGTGGCGGAGCCGACGCGTGTGTTCTCGACGGCATAGGCCACGCGCTCGACCGGGCTGTAATTGCAGTCGAGGGTAATCACTCCGATGGGTGCGTCCTTGCGTTTCAGTTCCGACGCCATCTTGAAGCCTCGACCGCGCGTTACCGTGGCAACGATGTCAAGGCTAGAGTCCTTGCCGGTCAGGGTGCAAATCACTTGCTCCGGATTGAAGATCTCCACCTCCGGATTGCTCTGGAAGTCCCCGGCGGTAACCACACGCTCGCCCTTCACTGACAGCTGCAGCATCTGGCTGTGCTCGCGACACAGCAGATCGACCTTCGCGCGACGAATGTTGAGCAGCAACTCAATGCTGTCCTCAAGCACTCCGTCCAATGCCATGTATTCGTGAGGTAGACCTTCGATCTTGACGTAGGTGATGCAGCAGCCCACAATGCTGGACAGAATGCTGCGACGGATCGCGTTGCCCAGCGTGGCGCCGAACCCGCGGGGCAGAGGCTCAATGGAGAATCTCGCCGCGTTGGAGCCCTCTTCTTCTTGCTCCTTCTTCATCGTGAGCAAGCCAAACGCCTCAGCGCTGTCGATGAAGCCTTCGGTTAGCAGTTCCATCTGAGCTCTCCCCACCTAAACTCGGCGACGCCCGCGCGGCCGGCAGCCGTTGTGTGGTACAGGCGTCTTGTCTTTGATGACCTTGATTCTGAGGCCCAGGTTGGCCGCAGTCCGAATCGCAGCCTCCTTGCCGGAACCAGGGCCGCGCGAGTATACCGAAATCTCCTTCAGCCCGGCATCGAGCGCACGTCGCAGCGCTGTCTCGCAAGCGATGCCCGCCGCGTATGCCGTACCCTTCTTCGCCCCCTTGAAGCCGCGTGCACCTGCGCTGGACCAGGCGAAGACGTCGCCGTCTTCATCGGTAACGGTGACGATCGTATTGTTGAACGTGGCCTGAATATAGACGCGGCCAACGGCGATGCTCTTCTTCTCCCGCCTGCGTCCACCGCTTCGTTTCTGGGTCTTTGCCAAGTCTTCTGTCCTTCCCTGATCGCTGGATTACTTCTTGCCCGGCCGCTTCTTGCCGGCTACCGCTTGACGCCTCGGTCCCTTTCGCGTGCGCGCATTGGTGTGAGTACGTTGTCCGCGCACCGGTAGGCTGCGAAGATGCCGCATCCCCCGATAGCACTTGATCTCGACCAGTCGCTTGATGTTGAGCGTGACTTCCTTGCGCAGATCACCCTCGAGCACCAGGCCCAGGTCATGGATCGCCTCGCGGATCGCGTTCTCCTGGTCGACAGCCAAGTCCTTGACCTTGGTGTTCCAATCGATGCCGGCACGGTTAAGCACTCGCTGGCTCGTCGACCGGCCAATGCCGAACACGTAGGTTAGTCCAATCTCGATACGCTTGTTGCCGGGCAGCTCCACGCCTTCGATTCGCGCCATCGTCCTATCCCTGCCTCTGCTTCATGCGTGGATTCCTCTTGTTGATCACGTACAGGCGCCCCTTGCGACGCACAATCTGGCAGTGCTTAGACCGCCTCTTGATTGATGCCGATACCTTCATTCTCTACTCCAGCCGCTCCACGATGCGCGCCTTGCCGTCGACATGCGGTGACAACTCGCACGCGACCCGCGCTCCTGTCTGTATACCTGTGAAGCGAACCTTTATTCTAGCACTTATCTCGGCCGAAATGCAACGGGAATCGTCCAGTTCAACGCGAAATCGATCGTCCGCCTCTCGGCCAAGAACCGTGCCGTGCGCAGTGAGAGGAGTTGGTCGGCCGTCGGTCATGCCGAGCTCCCGAAGGCCTGCCGGGCAGCGTCGTCGCGGTGATCGGTCAAGACGAACACCTCGTTGTCCCATAGCGCGACGGTGTGCTCATAGTGCGCGGCGAGACTGCCGTCCGCTGTGCGGTAGGTCCAGTTATCAGCGCCCAGCAGGATTTCCTCGCTGCCGAGAGTGGCCATCGGCTCAATCGCCAGGACGGCTCCAGCACGGAGGATGGGGCCGCGCGCGCCAGTATCGAAATTGTGGATCGTGGGCTCCTCGTGCAGTTCAAAGCCGACCCCATGGCCGGTCAGATCGCGGATGACCCCCAGCCGGCTGCCGCGCAGCTGTTCTTCAATCGCACGGCTGAGCTTGCGCAGCGGCTGGTCCGTGGCGACTGCCGCAATACCGGCGCGCAGGCCCGCAAGCGTTCCCTCGCATAGCCGCCCGGTGGCTGGCTCCATTGACTCGAACGTCTCGACTGGGCCGTCTTCAGCAATCCACCAGGACCAGGCCGTGTCCGAGATGTAGTCGTCGAGGGTAACTCCGAGGTCAATGCTGACGAGGTCGCCTTGCTCAACGCGGCGCTCGCCGGGGATGCCGTGCACTATCTCGTCATTGATGCTGACACAGACCGCTGCGGGGTATCCGCGATAGCCCAGGAACGTGGGGGTCGCGTCGTGTTGCGTGATGAAGCGACGAGCGAAGGCATCCAGCGCAGCGGTGGTCACCCCGGGCTTCAGCATCTGGCGCAACTCCTGGTGGAGCTCGCCGGCAATCTGCCCGCTGCGCCAGATACCGATCACATCTTGTGCCGTCTTCAGCCGCATATGATCACGCTATACACCCAGAAGTTCCTCGATGGCGACGCTCACATCCTTGATGTCCCAGTCGCCGTCCACTTGCCGGAGGAGCCCTTGTTCGCGGTAGTAGTCGAGCACGGGCAGGGTTTCCTGCATGTACACACGGAGCCGGGTGGTGAATACTTCCTCGCGGTCGTCATCCCGTTGGATCAAGGGCGCTCCGTCCAGGTCGCACTTGCCCTGCTCACGGGGCGGTCTCGAGACCAGGTTGTAGATTTCGCCGCACTGTGAACAGAAACGCCGGTTGATGATACGCTCCAGCAGGCTGTCCTCGTCGATGTGCAGGAACACCGCGCAATGCAGCTGCTGCCCTGTTTCCGCCAGGCCGTCCGCCAGAACCTGTGCCTGCTCGAGATTGCGCGGGAAGCCGTCGAACATGATCCGCTCAGCATCAGTGGTTCGCAGGAAGTTGATGATCATCTCCCGGATGATTTCGATGGGAACCAGCTTGCCGGCATTGGTGAAGGACGCGATCCTGCGGCCCAGGTCGCTGCCGCTCGCAATCTCCTCGCGCAACCGCGATCCCGTATCGAAGTGCAGGAAGTCATGGTGATCGTGGAGGTAATCAGCCTGTGTTCCCTTGCCACTGCCGGGTGGCCCGAGAAATACGATAATCATCGTGGTGCCTCCCTGCGGGCATTGGCCACCAATCCGGATCTGAGACCGGGACCGCAAAGGCCCTGCGAAGAACCCGCGTACTCTACTTGCTGAAGCCGCTGTAGTGGCGCATGATCATGTGTGCCTGCATCTGCTGGACAGTGTCCAGCGCCACACCAACGACGATGAGCAGACTGGTGCCGCCGATCCAGAAGCTGTTGATTGTCACCTGGGTCATGCTGCTAACCAGCTGATTGATGATGATCGGTAATACTGCTACCAGACCAAGGAACACCCCGCCGAAGAACGTGATGCGGTGCAGGACCTTGTCGAGGAACTCAAAGGTCTGTCGCCCAGGTCTGATGCCGGGAATGAAGCCGTTGTTCTTCTTAAGATTCTCCGCAATGTCCTGAGTGTTGAACGTAACCGCTGTATAGACGAAGGTGAATAGGAAAACCAGCCCGAACTCAACAAACACGTACACCCAGGAGCCCTGGAAGTTGCTGATGAAGCGGTTGGCTGCCGACGCCCACGGTACGCTCTGAGGAATGACCTGGAAGATCGTCTGGGGGACCATCAGCACCGAGATGGCGAAAATGATCGGGATCACGCCGGCCTGCGTCAGCTTGATTGGCAAGAACGTGCTTTGGCCGCCGTAGATCTTGCGGCCGATCTGGCGCCGTGCGTACTGGACGGGAATCCGCCGTACGCTCAACTGGATGAAGACGATCGCGGCGGTTACCACGATAGCGAACACCAGCAGCAGCAGTAGGGCGACCATCCGCTGGTTCTGCAGCTGGGCGACAGACATCTCCGCCCAGATCTGGCCGGGAATGCTGGCCACAATGCCGATCGTGATGATCAACGAGACGCCGTTGCCGACGCCCTTCTGACTGATCTCGTCGCCGAGCCACATCAGGAAGCAGGTGCCACCGACCACGCAGAACAAGGCCACGACGGTCTGCAGGTTGAGGAGGTTATTGACACCGCCGTAGAACATGGTCATCATGCCCGATCCCTGGAAAAACGCCAGGAAGACTGCCAGGTAGCGGGTCCACTTGCTGATCTTCTTGCGGCCCTCTTCGCCCTCCTGCTGGAGTTCCTTCAGTTTGGGCTCAACCGCGACCAGCAGCTGCATCATAATCGAGGCGTTGATGTAGGGCATGATCCCCAGCGCCAGAATCGAAAACCGCTTCAGTGCCCCGCCGGAGAACAAGTTGATGAAACTGAAGAGGCCGCCACTGCCCGCTTGGCTCTGGAAGAACTGCTTCACCAGGTCCATGTCGATGCCGGGGGCCGGAATGTGCGCGCAAAAGACGTAGATCAGCAGCGCGTAGAGCACGAACTTGAGGCGCTTCTTGACGTCCGGTACGTTCCAGGCCTGCAGAAGAGTTTGTGGCGTTGCCGCAGTGCTCATTCAATAACCTCGCAACTGCCGCCCGCTGCCTCAACGCGTGCCCTGGCCCTATGGCCGTAAGCGTGCAGGCGGAACGTGAGCTTCCTCCCATACTCGCCGTCACCGAGCAGTTTCACACGCAGCCCGCGCCGCTTCTTCGGCAACAGGTGCTGCTCGTCCAGATACGCGAGATCCACCACTGTCCCGTCAGCGACGTCCGCGAACTGACCCAGGTTGATTGCGTAGTAATGGACCTTCCGATGGTGCTTGAAGCCACCTATCTTGCCGAACTTCCGAACGGCAGGCGTGCGGCCACCTTCAAAGCGTGGCGGGATGCTGCCGCCGCTGCGGGACTTCTGGCCGGTCTGGCCCCGTCCGCCGGTCTTGCCCCGACCGGCGGCAATACCACGTCCCCGCCGGCGCCGACGCTTGAGGTTGCTGGGATGCTTCGTGAAACCGATCTCTGGCATTGACTAGTCCTTAGTGTCCTGCGGAGGATCCTGCCCTTCCCCTGGCTCGACCGACTTATCGGGCTCGGCCGCCGTCTCAGTGTCAGTAGCCACTGCGCTTGCGGCAGCACCGGGTTTGGCGGCATCCGCTCCTGCTTCCTCCTCCGCTGTGAACTGCTCGATCACCTCTTCGGCAGCACTGCGCTGGGTGTCCCCGAGCAGCCGACCGAGCTTGTCGACCTTCTCGCCCCGGCGCAGGCGGCCGATTCGATCCGGCGATTCGATCATCTTCAGCGCCTGGAACGTGGCCCGCGCGCAGTTGACCGGGTTGGTTGAACCGACGAACTTCGCGGTGACGTCCTCGATGCCGCTCAGCGCGAGAATCGGCCGGGCACTGCCGCCGGCAATGATGCCATGTCCCTTGGCCGCGGGACGCAGCAACATGGTGCTGGAGCAGTAAGTGCTCTTCACCTCGTAGGGGATCGTTGATCCTTCCTTGTAGACGGTGAACATAGTGCGCTTAGCCTCATCGACGCCCTTCTTGATGGCGTCAACGACTTCGCCGGCCTTGCCGTAGCCCAACCCGACCCTGGTCTTACCGTCCCCGACCACTACGAGCGCTGTGAAGTGGAACTTGCGTCCGCCCTTCACCACTTTGGCCACGCGGTTGATGTGGATGACCTCTTCCTTGAACTCGCTCTCCGCTTCATCGCGGAAACCGCGGCTGTCTGATCGCTGATAACCCATAGTGCTGTCCTAGAACTCCAGGCCTGATTCACGCGCTGCCTCGGCGAGTGCCTTGACACGCCCATGGTACTTAAACCCGCCGCGGTCGAAGACTACTTGACTCACGCCGGCTGCCTTGGCGGTGGTCGCAATCGCCTCGCCGACAGCCGCCGCGATGCTCAGTCGCGTATTCTCTTCGGCGGCTTCGCGAACGTTGCTTTGCAGGGAGTTCGCGGCGGCGAGGGTCCGACCGGCAGCATCGTCGATCACCTGCGCATAGATGTGCTTGCCGCTGCGGAAGATCGCCAGCCGGGGGCGCTCAGCAGTGCCTGCGACGCGCTTGCGCAGGCGACGGTGCCGCAACATCGACATTTCACGTCTGCCCTTGTTGCTCACCATGTCCTATACACCTGCCTTGCCGGCCTTGCGCCGGATGTACTCACCAACATAGTGGATGCCCTTCCCTTTGTAGGGTTCTACCGGCTTGGCGGCCCGAATCTGCCCGGCCACAAAGCCAACGGCCTGCTTGTCCGCACCCTCCACGGAGCATCGGATACCGCTGATGGTGACTGTCACTCCCTGAGGAATCGGCACGATCACGGGATGAGAGAAGCCGGCGTTGATGACCACTTCCTGTCCCCGTACTTCCCACTTGTATCCGGTTCCGGCTAGCTCCAGGTTCTTGCTGAAACCCTCGGAGACACCGGCAACCATGTTGTTGACCAACGCGCGCGCCAGACCGTGGTCAGAGCGTTGCTGCGGGCGGTTGCCTTCACGGCTGAAGCTAAGCACGCCGTCCTCGATCTGGTAGCCGATGCCCTGAGGAACCGTACAGGAAAGCGTGCCCTTCGGACCTTTGACCGTGAACAGCCTGTCGTCCGCACTGAGCGTGACGCCTTCAGGAATCGTGATTGGTTTGTTTCCTACTCTAGACATCGGTTGCTCCTACCACACCTTCACCAGCAGCTCGCCGCCGATGTGGTGTTTGCGGGCCTCCTTGTCGGACAAGACCCCCCGACTCGTCGATAGGATGCTGATACCGAAGCCGCCCCGAACACGTGGGAGTTGGCGGCGACCCACGTAGACGCGTCGGCCCGGCGTCGACACGCGCTGCAGATGGTTCAGCGGACTGAGACGGTTAAGATCATCAGCATAGCGCAGCGTCAGGCGCAGGCGCTTGAACTTGCTGCCCTTCTGGTTGGTGACTTCAAACACCTCCCACCCTTCGGCGAATCCCTCCTCGGCCAGGATGCGGCAGATGTCAGCCTTCATCCGGCTGAAACTCGTCTCCACGGTGGGCTTCTGCGATCTCACGCCGTTGCGGATAACGGTGATGAAATCAGCGATTGGGTCGCTAACACTCATTGCTGTTAGTCACTCCTTGTCCTACCAGGAACTCTTCCTAACACCCGGGATCTGCCCTTTCAAGGCCAATTCACGGAACATGTTGCGGCACATCCGGAAGTAGCGCATGTAGCCTCGCGGCCGACCGGTCAGTTCGCAGCGATTGTGCTGGCGGCTGCTGAACTTCGGCTTGCGCTTCCATCGGGCGATTTTGCTCGTCTTGGCCACGTTACCTCCTGAACTAAGCGACCTTCGCCGCGCTGTCGTAGTCACTGAACGGCATGCCCAGCATCGCCAGCAGATGTGCCGCCTCGACGTCAGTGTTGGCGCTGGTGACGATGGTGATCTGCATGCCCTTCAAGTAGATGATCTCGTCGAAAATGATCTCAGGGAACACCAGTTGGTCCTTCAGTCCCAGGTTGAAGTTGCCCCGGCCATCGAAGTTCTTCACACTGACGCCCTGGAAATCCCTCACACGTGGCAGCACCACGTTGAGTAGCTTGTCGAGGAAGTGCCACATCACGTGCTTGCGCAGCGTGACCATGCACCCGATCTTCATGCCTTGGCGGATCTTGAAGTTGCTGATCGACTTGCGGGCCCTGGTGACGACCGGACGCTGGCCAACAATGGTCTGAAGCGTGGTTACCGCGTTCTCCAGAGCTTTGGGATTGTCCCGACCTTCGCCGACGCCAATGTTGACGATGACCTTGACCAGGCGCGGAACCTGGTGCTGGTTCTGATAACCGCGCTCAGTCAGCAGCCGAGGCTTGATCTCCTCCTCGTACCGCATGTGAAGTCTGCTCTTGTCCATGCCCATTGTCTACTCCGAGTCGATCAGTTCGCCGCTGACCTTCGCATAGCGCAGCGACTTGCCGGTTACAGACCGACGGCCCACGCGGGTAGGCTTGCTGCTGCTCTTGTCAATCACCATCACGTTGCTCACATGCATCGGCATCGCAACGCTGATGATGCCTCCCTGCGGATTCTTCTGCGAGGGCTTCTGGTGCTTCTTGTACTCGTTGATGCCCTCGACGATGCAGGTGCGGTCCTTGGCGCGGACCTCGATCACTTTGCCGCGCCGACCCTTGTCCTTGCCGGCCAGGACCAGGACTTCGTCACCCTTCTTGATCTTGAGCTTCGGGACACGCTCGGCCCGTCCGCTCTTGCCCTTCGCCATTACAGCACCTCCGGCGCGAGGGAGATGATCTTCATAAATCCGCGCTCCCGTAGTTCACGGGCCACCGGTCCGAAGACGCGTGTGCCCAGCGGGTTGAACGTCTCTTTGTCAATGATCACCGCGGCGTTGTCATCGAAGCGCACCATCGAGCCGTCGCGCCGCTGCATCGGGAAGCGCTGACGCACGATCACAGCGCGCACGAGCTCGCCTTTCTTGGCGGTGCCCCGCGGCGTTGCCTGCTTGACTGTGCCGACGATGATGTCACCGATCTCGGCGGTCTTCTTGCGGCTGCGTCCGAGCACGCGAATGCAGAGCAGCTCCTTGGCTCCGGTATTGTCCGCTATCGTTACTCTCGCCTCTTGCCCAATCATCACTTGCTCCAACTGGCTGGCTATTCCGCCGACTTGCCCTGGCGCCGGCCCGGGACTGCCGGGACCTCTACGCACCACCCGGTGCGCGCCGCAGAACTTCCTTCAGAGTCCAGCTCTTGTGCCGCGAAATCGGCCTCGATTCCTCGATCCTGACAACGTCGCCCACATGCGCGTCATTCGTTTCGTCATGGGCCATGAACTTCTTGCGCACGCGGATGTACTTCTTGTAGAGCGGGTGCTTCCTGACGCGCGTAACTTCGACCACGATGCCTTTCTGCATCGCGTCGCTGACCACAATGCCCGTCTTCTGCTTGCGCGGCATTACTTCGACGCCTCCTCGCTCGCGAGCTTCTCGCCCAGAATCGTGTACACCGCCGCCAGGCGGCGGCGCGTCTCCGACAGCACACGGTAGTTATCCAGTTTGCCGGAACTGCGCTGGAACCGACCGCTGAAAAGCGCGGCCTTGAGTTCGGTGGCCCGGTCGCGCAGGTCCTTGACTGACAAGTCCCTCAGCTTCTCCTGCTTGATCCACTTGGTGACGCTCATCACTACAGCTCCGACTTCTCTACAATCCGCCATCTGACAGGTAGCTTGTGCCCAGCGCGAATCAGCGCCGTGCGGGCCAACTCCATGTGATCTTCAACCTCGACCTCGAACAGAATCTGGCCGGGCCGGACGACCGCTACGTAGCCTTCCGGATTACCCTTTCCAGAACCCTGTCTCGTCTCCGCCGGCTTCTTTGTAAACGGCTTGTCCGGGAAGATGCGAATCCACATGCGACCGAATTTCTTGACAACGCGGTTGATGGCTACTCGCGAACTCTCGATCTGGTTCGCAGTGATCCAGGCCGGCTCCATGGACATCAGTCCGTACTGACCGTAGAGCACGCGGCAGTTGCGCGTAGCCTTGCCCTTCATCCTGCGTCGCTGGGTCTTGCGATAACGTACTCGACTTGGCGTGAGCATTAGCTCGCTCCCTCGTTCGTGCGCTTGCGTGGAATGACGTCGCCGGTGTAGACCCACACTTTGACACCAATGGCGCCATAGATCGTGCGGGCCACGCCACAGGCATAGCTGATCTTGGCGCGCATGGTATGCAGGGGGATTCGGCCGCGCCGATACCACTCTGAGCGGCTCATCTCTGCCCCGTTGAGGCGACCGGCCACCATCAGCTTGACACCCTTGGCACCTGCCTGCAGGCAGCGCTTCATGGTCTGCCGGAGCACCCGTCGGAAATTGATCCGCTTCTCGATCTGGGTGATGACATTCCCCATTACCACTTCCGCGTTGAGATCCGGCTGGGTCTCCTCGTAGAAATCCAGATGGACTTCTTTGGCGCTGGGTGCCAGCTTGGCGATCTCCTTGCGCAGTTCCTCGCGGCGCGAGCCACCCTTGCCGACGGCGATTCCCAGTCGTACTACGAAGCAATTCACGATGATCTTGCCGACATACCGCTTGATCTCGATCTTGCTGCACTGCGCAGTAAACAGCTGCGCCTCAAGGAATCTGCGGATGCGAATATCCTCGATGAGATACGGGCCGTACTTGTCCTTGTCCGCGTACCAAGTGCTGTCCCAGGTCTCAACCAGGCCCAAGCGGAATCCCTTTGGATGAGTCTTCTGGCCCACTCCTTACTCCTTGCTCTCCTTGTCTTCCTTGCCCGCCTTCGGCTTCGCTGCGGGCTTCTTGGCACGGGGCTTGGCCTGGGCTGCGCTGTCGCCCTTCTGCTCCGCCTTCTTGGCCTTCGCTGCCGGCGCCCGTTTGCGGGGCTTCTTGGCCTGCTGCTTGTCGTCCGCAGCTTCGCCGGCGGCGGGTTCGGACTCCGGCTTGGCGCGGGGGCGCCGCTTCGGCGGCTCGGACTCATCGGCCTTGCGTGGCCCCGGCGCAGTAGCGATCCCCGGCTTGAGGTCGAGCTCAATGGTGACGTGACTGGAACGCTTAAGCACGCGGTAGGCACGACCACGTGCCCTGGGCCGAATACGTTTCATTGTGGGGCCCTGGTCAGCGGTGACGTTACTGACGACCAGCACCTCCGGACTCAACTGATTGTTGTTCTGCGCGTTGGCGATTGCGCTCCGCAGCAGCTTGCCCAGCGCCTGGCATGTCGGGCTGGGTTGGAGGTCAAGAATCGCCAGGGCACGCACGACGGGCTCGCCCTTGATCGTGCGTCCGTACCGGCGGACCTTCAGTGCGGGTACTCCGAAATGGCGCAGGCGTGCGTAGGTTTTCATCGGCGGGCCTTCCTGTCGTCCCGGCTGTGGCTGCGGAAGCTCCTGGTGGGAGAGAACTCACCGAACTTGTGGCCCACGTGTTCTTCCGTCACGTAGAGCGGCACCCACTTCTTGCCATTGTGAACCTCGAAGTTGTGACCAATGAACTCAGGCACGATGACACAGGCACGTGTGTACACGCGGATCACCTGACGCTGACCGGACTCCTCTAGCCGCTGCACCTTGCGGAACAGGCCTGGATGTACATAGGGCCCTTTCTTTGTCGATCTACTCATCTAACCTGTGCTCCTCGAATCCATACGCGCTACTTGACTCGGCGATCCTTCACCAGATGTCTCTTCGTCTTGCTCTTACGGCGGGTGCGGTAACCCTTGGCGATCACGCCAGTCGGGCTACAGGGGGCGCGGCCACTATTGGTCTTGCCTTCGCCGCCGCCATGCGGATGATCCACCGGGTTCATTACCGTACCGCGGTTGTGCGGGCGACGGCCCAGGTGCCGCTTGCGGCCAGCCTTGCCCAGCCGGACGTTGTCGTGGTCGAGATTGCTGACCTGGCCGATGGTGGCGCGACACGCCCGCGGGACACGCCGCATCTCACCGCTGGGCAGTCGGATGATCGCGTCCTTACCCTCCTTGGCCATCAGCTGGGCGGAAGCACCAGCGGCTCGCGCCAGCTTGGCGCCTCGACCGGGCAGGAGTTCGATGTTATGGATCATCGTTCCGTCCGGTATCTTGTCCAGCTCAAGTGTGTTTCCAGTCTGGATTGGAGAACCCTCTCCGCTCGACACGTAGTCCCCCACCTTCAATCCGTCGGGGGCGATAATGTAGCTGAGCTTGCCGCCGATGTACTGAATCAGCGCGATGAAGGCACTGCGGTTGGGATCGTACTGGATGGACTTGACCTCGGCCCGTTCGGCGTCATGGCTACGGGCGAAATCCACGATCCGGTAGTGGCGACGGTTGCCGCCGCCGCGGAAGCGAACGGTGATTCTCCCTTGATTGTTGCGGCCGGCGCGGTTCTTCTTGGTCCGGAGCAGTTGCTTGGCCGGCTTGTCGCCGCTGAGAACCTTGCCGTAGTCGATAACCGACATGCCACGGCGGGAGGGTGTATAGGGCTTGTAGCTCTTGATTGGCATAGGGTCCTCGCGTTACACCGCCTCACTCAACTCTGGAATGTGTTCGCCGGCCGCCAGGGTGACGATCGCCTTGCGACGCTTGCCCGTGTGATAAAGATGTCGGCCGGCATGCTTCGGCTTGGGGGGCAGATTGACGATATTGACATCAGTGACCCCGACGCCAAACCGTTCCGTGATCGCCCTTCGGATGTCGGTCTTCGTCGCCCGGGCGGAGACCAGGAACATGTACTTGCCGAGGGTCCTCATCAGCTCGCTGCTCTTCTCGGAGATGATCGGTGACAGCAGGATGTCCGCGTAATGAAACTCACCCATCACTCGTCACCTCCAGCGTCGCTCTGCGCTTCATCACCCGACACCTCATCTGTGGGAGCTTCCGCAGCGGGAGTTGAGGAATCGTTCTGAGCACCCAGCACTTGTTTGAATTCATCGAGTGCGCCCTGGGCAAACACCAGCTGCGCGCACTCCACGAGATCCCGTACGCAGAGCGCGGCGGCCGTCGTCAGCCGGACATTCCAGAGATTGCCGGCTGCACGCCACACGGCTGCATCAGCCGGCAGGACCAGGCATGTGGACTCGTAACCAGCGACCTTCTTGAGGATCGCATGGACGGCCTTGGTCTTGGCCATCTCAAGGAAGTCCTGACCCTGGACGACCGTGGCTGATCCGGCCCGAATGTGATGCAGCACCGCGCTGCGCAGGGCGCTGCGGCGAACCTGCTTGTTGAGCCGCTTGATTGGCCTGCGCGGATGCGGAGGGAATGCCAGTCCGCCACCGGTCAGGTGTGGATTCGTGGTCTCGCCTTGTCGAGCTCTTCCCGTCCCCTTCTGGCGGTACCACTTGGCGCCCGTCGCTCGTACTTCTGATTTGCTTTTCTTCTTGGCGGTGAGTGGTCGAACGTGAGCTGACTGCCGCAGGTAGCTCTCCTGGATGTGCAGGAGGTTGATCTGGTCAATTCCCAGGTCGGTCAGTTCTTTGAGCTTCACTGTCTTAGCCAACGCTAGCTCTCCTCCGCCTCAACGGCCGGCACGGGCCGCGTCGACTGCAGCTGGAGGAACACCGTGCTGCCGTTGTGGCCTGGGACGCTGCCCGTGAGAGCGATCAGGTTGAGATCGCTGTCGTACTCGAAGACCGTCACTCCCTTGATGGTGGTGGTGTGGTTGCCCATGCGCCCCGGTCGCTTGCTGCCCTTGAACACGCGGGCGGGATCGGTTGCGTTGTTGGACATCGGCCGTCGATTGTCGGGGTCGCCGTGGGTGCGGCACTGGCCTTTGAATCCCCAGCGCTTCATCGCGCCGGCGAATCCCTTCCCCTTGCTGATTCCTGTGATCTTGACGTAGCCCCAGTCAGCCACGACTTCGGAGGGCATGAGGTGCTGACCGATCTCGATGTCCGCGAGCGCCTCCTCGGCGACGGGCGACTCGTACAGGTAGCGCACGGAGTCCTCAATGCCGGCCTTGTCAAGCTGCCCGCGCTGAGGCTTATTCAGCCGCTTGGGCGACACCTGCGAGTACCCCAGCTGCACTGCGCAGTAGCCATGTGTCTCAGGACGTTTGATCGCCGTCACCACCACCGGAAATGGCTGGACCAGGGTGATTGGCACGGTTGTGCCCGCGCCGTCAAAGGCACTTGTCATCCCGATCTTCTTCGCTGGTAGCTTCTCTATCATCAGTCGATTCCTGCCGTTTTCGATTTGCGGCCGCCAGCCGCGGTGACGGCTAGAGCTTCAGTTCAACATCTACCCCGCTGGGGAGGTCAAGTGAACTAAGGTGTTCCACAGTCTGGCTTGTGGGATTCAGGATGTCGATGATCCGCTTGTGCGTTCGCATCTCGAAATGCTCGCGCGACTTCTTGTCAACGTGGGGGCTCCGCAGCACGCAGAAGATCCGCTTCTCGGTCGGGAGCGGTATCGGGCCGACGACCTTCGCGCCACTGCGCTCAGCGGTAGACACGATCCGTTCCACGCTCTGATCGAGGATCTTGTGATCGAAGCTCTTCAATCTGATTCTGATTCGCTGCGCCATTTGACTTAGCCTGTTGGTTATCTAGGACGTCAGGATCGCTGACTCTGCGGCTTGCGGGCCACGCCCCTGCGAACAATAAGGGCCAACCAACTGGCGGCCCATCACCTTTGTACCCCGGCGATGCGCTGTGGTACTTTCCAGGCAGGTGGAGTTACCGCCTCGCATCGCACTCCGCCACCCCATGGCGACGGGAACCGTTAGTTTAACATATCTCCCCACAGGTGGCAAGACCGGTATCAAGTCGAGTCGGCAGGCTCCGGTGTAGCGTCCGCTCCTCGGCGAGCGCCACCCGTCAGGGAAGCTGGTATGCTAGTATCGTGGCCGTGAACCCAGGCAACGTGCAGCCGAGTTGCCTGAAGCCAGTTTGCTAGACAAGTTATGCCGGCGCTACCGGCTGGTGTCGGTGGCGGACGAGGAGTACAAGTATGCCGAAAGTCACGAGCAATGAAGGCAAGCCATTTGCGGAGATAGGCACACTGCTGCGTAATCTACGACTCCGTCGGGGGATGAGCCAGTTCGAGCTGGCCAGCGCAGCGGGCATCAACAACAGCTACTTGTCACGCATCGAGAATGGTGAGCGCCGTCCGTCGCCCAAGATCCTCAAGCGCTTCTCAGAGATCCTGGACTACCCATACGACGAACTCGTGATCAAGAGCGGCATCCTTAGCGAGGAGTTCGTGAGGTCCACGCCGCCGTCCTCGGAGCAGACCGCGGATCCGCGCAGGCAGGCGCTGGAGGATTTGATTCAGAGCCTGCAGCAGCAGCCGCTTGGGATTGCCGGTGCCGCCTCGGGCCCGAAACGTGCGATCCCCGTGTTTGACACCGTGCCGGCAGGCTTGTTGAAGGAAGCCAACGTAGTCGAGGCCTACGAGGACACGGAGAAGCTGATACTTAGCGAAGAGGAGCTCGGGTACGACCCGCAGGCGTTTGCCCTGGTTGTGCAGGGAGACAGCATGATGGAGGCTGGAATCCTGGACGGGGACATTCTGATCGTGAGTCCTAACACGAAGGTCGGTGACGGCGAGATCGGCGTAGTTCAAGTCAACCGTCGCACGACGACGGTAAAGAAGGTATATGTCGAAGGCTCGCAAGTGATCCTGCAACCGGCGAACTTCCACTACAAGCCTCAGGTGCTGGCGTATCCGGAGGAAGTCGAGATACTCGGCAAAGTGATTATCGTGCGGCGCAAACTGGTCTAGCGGGTGTTGACGGTGGACGAGCGGAGCAGTACGCAGCAAAGAACATACGGAGAGACGCATGGATGGCAATGATGTGAACCGGGGCGAGGCCGGCGCGTCGGCGGACGGACAGGGAGCCGGCAGTTCGACGCCGAGCGCCGCGGATTTCGAGGCCAAGCTGCGCGCGGTGTTGGATAAGGTTCGCCCCTTCCTGCAGATGGATGGTGGGGACATCGAGCTCATCGCCATCGAGGACAGGAATGCGATCGTCCGCTTGATGGGTGCCTGCCACGGGTGCCCCAGCGCGACGTACACTTTGAAGATGGGTGTCGAGCAGGCGATTCGCAAGGAAATACCTGACTTCGGCGAGTTGATACAGGTCGATTAGCGAGACGGCGGCTGGCTGGAATCACCGTGGGTGGTACCGGTATGTTACAGTGGCCGCCAAGCGGGGGGCAAGGGAATGGCGACAGTGTGGCGCGTGCTGGTAGGCGCGTCTGAGGGGTGGCAGGAGGTCAGGCAAGGCTCGGCCTGGTGGTGGGCCGTGCTGATCCACTGGGTGCTGCAGGCGCTGACCGCCCTCCTGGTCTATGAGCCGATGCTCCAGCTCGCCTCTCAGACTGGCTTGCACGCCCTCTCCGACCAAGCGTGGGCGCTTGCGTTGGCCATCCTGGCTATCGCCTTGTCCGTGGTGGTCAGCATGCTGATCGCGGCGGCTGCCGGTAGCGTTGCGCTGCTGGCTCTCGGCATACGGAGCTCCTATACGCGCCTGTTGAGCTGGGTGTCGTACGGGCTCTTGCCGTTGGCGCTGGGGCAGTGCGCGGCAGGCCTGTTGTTTTCCATCGTGCGGCCCTTGACACAGGACCCGGTGCAGGCGTTATCTCTTAGTCTCAGACCTTACAGCTTCGGAGTGGCCGGAATGATACCGGAGGTACTCCCGCCGCTGTCTTTCGGGTGGTTCGTTGCCTCGTACTTCGACTTGTTCGGGCTGTGGGCGATGGTGCTGCTGCTGATCGGTGCTCGGGCGGTATTCGGGCTGCAGCGCCTGCACATCCTGTGGTTAGGGCTCGAACTGGTGCTAGTATTTTCCGTCATTATCACTGGATTGTGGCTGGCAAGCCAGCAGTTGCTTGTGGGACTGGCTGGGTGAGCGTGGAGGAAGGTCCATGTGGCGCAAGGTGGGATGTGTAGGGTTAATCGTGATCGTGGTGGCGATCATCGCCGGAATCGTGTATCAGCAGACTCGCGGTGACGGTGGATTCAGCTTCGGCGGCGGCGGCAAGAAAGACCGCGGTGAGGACGAGAAGCCGATCTTCGAGGCTGCGCGGCTCGACGAGCTCACGATCACCGTGGAGGCCACGGGTAGCACCGAGGCGATTACGGACATCGAGGTCAAGAGCGAGGCCACCGGACGGATCACCGAGTTCTATGTCGAGGAAGGGGATGTTGTTGCGCAGGGCGACCTGATCTGCCGACTGGACCAGAGCAATCAGAAGCTCGTCGTGCAGGCGCGCGAGATCCAGCTGGAGCAGGCCAGCCTGGCCTACGACGAGGCCCGACAAGCGACCTCGGTGACCAGCGCTTCCGCATACGAAAGCGCGCTCAGCAGCGCGAAGGCCAACCTCGACAGCGCGGAGGAGGCCCTCGAAAACGCCCAGGTCACGTATGACCGCATCGCGGAAGTGCACGCCAAGGGCTACGCCACCGACCAGGAGTTGGACAACGCACGGCAAAGCCTTGCGGCCGCCCAGGCGGCTCGCGATTCAGCGCGCTCGGCTTATGACAACGCGCTGACTCAGCAGCAGTCATTCGAGCAGACCAGCGACGAGAATGCCATCGAGCAGGCGCGGCTGTTGCTGGAGGCGGCCAAGGTCTCGCTGGCCGAAGCCAAGAAGCAACTCGGAGACAGCGTGATCGCCAGCCCAATCGACGGGATCATTCTGGAGAAGCCGCTGGATGTGGGCGACAGCGTGGTCAGCATCAACAGCGCGTATGGCGGGGGCAACACCATCGTCAAGGTCGCCGATCTCAGTAGAATACAGGTTCGCACCAGCGTCGACGAGATCGACATCGGCAAGCTGGCAGTGGGGCAGCCTGCCGCCGTTACTGTTGACACCTACTTCGATCGTGAGTTCGAGGGAGTGGTCACCAACGTCTTCCCACAGGGCGTCAACACGGGGTCCGGGCTGATCAGTTTCATTGCCATGGTAGAGGTAGACAACAACGAGGGACTGCTGCTCGGCAACATGACGGCATCCGTCAAGATCGAGGCCCAGGTGATTGAGGACGCGCTGCTGATCCCGCTGGCCGCAACGCGCGCTGGGGAGAAGCCCGACACGACGGTCGTCTACGTGCTCAATGAGGACGAGGATCCGTTTGACGAGAAGGCTGAACACGAGGAGCGGGAAGTGACGCTTGGGGATACCGACTACCAGGATGTCCAGGTCCTGGATGGTCTGGAAGAGGGCGAATACGTCAAGGTACGCGGATTCGAGACACGAATCCAGTTCGACTAGTGCTTACGCTTTGGGTCAGTCTGAGAATCGCCGCGGTTGCATTGTTGCAGAACAAGATGCGCAGCATCCTGACGCTGCTGGGCATGATCATCGGTGTCGGTGCGGTGATTGCGATCGTGAGCCTGGGCGAAGGCCTGCGAGCGGACTTCGAACAGCAGATGGCTTCACTGGGCAGCGACGTGTTCTACATGACCCCCAAGGCGCCCAAGCGGCCCGGTCAGGCGCCCCGCATGCCTGACCTGTTCACCATGGACGACATGACGGCACTGGAGGAATCGTGCTCCCTGGTGCACAACGTGGTGCCGGGCATCATGGCGACAACCACCATCAAGCACGGCACCAAGGCTCAGAGCATCAGCGTGCAGGGAGTCGATGAGAACTACCTGCAAGTGTCATCCGTCGCGACGCTTGCCGAGGGACGCGCCTTCACCAAAGCGGAAGTCAGAGGGGCCTCCCGCGTGCTTCTGATCGGTGATGAACTTGCGGATGAGCTCTTCGAGGACTGGGAGCAACCGGTGGGCAGCGTCGTTCGACTCGGGGGCATCAACTACACGATCGTGGGCCGCCTCGAGCACTACAGCGGCATGATCTCAGAGGGGGGCGACGTCAACCGCAGCGTGTCGGCGCCCATTACGACGGTTCAGAAACGGCTGCTCGGCACGGACAAGGTCTTCTGGGTCTCGCTGTTCCTGCTACCTGACGCCGATCTCGAGTCGGCGAAGGAGCAGGTGGCGAGGGTCATGCGACAGCGGCGACGGGTGCGTAACGTCAGCGACGATGACTTCCAGTTCATCAGTCCGGATGATTTCATGGAGATGGGCAACCAGTTCATCAACGTGCTGATCGGAATCTTCGGTGCGATCGCCTTCATGAGTCTGCTTGTGGGCGGCGTTGGAATCATGAACATCATGCTGGTCAGCGTGACGGAACGCACGCGTGAAATCGGGCTGAGGATGGCAATGGGAGCTGGCCGCCCCACTGTATTGTCGCAATTCCTGGTGGAGGCCATCCTGCTGACGCTGTGCGGCGGTATCATCGGGATGCTGGTGGGGTATGCCGGTGCTGGCGGCGTTTCTATCCTGCTCAGCCAGGCAATGGACATGACCTGGGTGCCCAAGATCCCTGCCCAGTGGGTCGTTTACTCCGTAGCCGTTTCGGCGCTCGTCGGTGTAATCTTCGGCGTGTATCCCGCCTTCAAGGCCAGCCAGCTGGATCCGGTGGAGGCAATGAGATATGAGTAGCGCATATGTTCTGCTGTGGACCACCCTGAAGCTGGCAGTCAGACAGCTGCTGAGGCACAAGGTGCGCAGCGTTCTGACCATGCTGGGGATCTTCATCGGCGTTGGCTCCGTGGTCGCCATTGTCTCGCTGGGCGAAGGCCTGCGGGGCTTCTTCATGGACATGATGGCTGCTACCGCGACCGACGACCTCGTCTACATCATGCCCGACGTACCGATGCGGGCAGGCCGCATCCCCCGGCTTGAGAAGCCGTTCAAGAATCGCGACATCGATATGGTGAATTCCTCGGAATACGTCACTACCACCATTGGCGGTCACATGCTGAACAGCGTGACCGTCAAGCATGGCTGGCGCAGCGAGAACGTGATGTGCTCGATGGCACCCCACGAGTACTTCCCAATGGATGGCTGGCAACTCGAGCGCGGACGCTACTTCAATACTGCCGAAGAGAGGGGACGCGCCCTGGTCGTGGTCGTCGGTGGTGGAATCCACGAGCTGCTCTACGATGAGCACGAGGAGTTGCTGGGATCGCAGCTGATCGTCGGTGGTGCGCGCTTCACGGTCATCGGCGAACTGAAGACCCGCACAGCCCTGGAAGGCGGCAATGACTCCAATCGAATGCTGTTCGTCCCGCTGGAAACCGGCCAGGACCGACTACTGGGGTCCGATGACATCTTCTGGATTGCCGCCAAGGTCCGCAGCAGTACTGAGCTCACGGAAGCCAAAGAAGACATCGCAGTGCGGCTGCGCGCCTCTCGCCGAATCCGCAGCGGAGCGGACGACGACTTCCAGATCACTACTCCCGATGACTGGGCGGAGTTTGGCCATTCGTTCGTCAACACGATGCTGATGGTCTTCGGCGTAGTGGCAGTCATCGCGCTGATAGTAGGTGGTATCGGCGTGATGAACGTGATGCTGGTCAACGTCCGGGAGCGCACGCGCGAGATCGGGCTGCGCAAAGCCCTCGGCGCCACAGCCGCCCAGATTACCTGGCAATTCCTGGTTGAATCCTCAACCATGACGCTGATCGGTGGTCTGCTGGGCCTCTGCCTTGGGTACGGACTGGGCTTCAGCGTGGCTCTGCTGATGAAGTCCTTGTGGGACGTCTTCTGGATGCCGAGCGTCCCGATGGTCTGGATCGCCGCGGTGATGGGCACGTCAATCGGACTTGGCCTGGTGGCGGGCGTATACCCGGCTTGGCGAGCCGGCTTGCTGGATCCAATCAATGCCCTGCGTTACGAGTAGCCTTCCAGCCGGCAGGACGACCGGCAATGCTAAGGGGTAGAATCCAGTCGTGACCGCGCGTGAGCAATTCCGGAACCTCGACTTCGATCAGCTGGTGGAGAAGCTGGCAGGCTACGCCGGCAGCCGCGTGACGCAGGAGTTGATTCTCGCAGTGGATGTCGTCTTCCATCCCGCGCGAATTGACGCGAACCTTGACCAGACAGCGGAAGCGCTCCGCTTTCTTGACGAGAAGTCCTCCGTCGAACTCCCCGCCTTCGGTTCGATTGCGGACCTTACGCCGCTGTGGCGACGGATGGCCGCGGGGGAACTCGTTGACAGCCACGAAGCCCGCCAGCTGCTGTCGTACTTCACGGTCTGCTCGCAGTACGGCCAGCTGCTGAAACACATCACACTGGAGGAGTCCCCGCGTCTGGCTGAAGTCGCGGCCGCCTGGCAACCGCTGGACCAGCTTGCCAGCCTGACGGAGCGGCTGTTCAACGAGGATGGCGAAGTGCGGGACGGAGCGAGTCACGAGCTGTCGCAGATCAGAAGCAAGCTGCGGCGCTTTGAGTCCCAGGTCACTCGACTGCTGAGCGAATCGTTGCCGGGGCTGAAGCAGCACTCGGGCGACGATGCCCAGGTGACCATCCGGGGAAACCGTTTCGTGGTCCTGCTGCCGCGAACAGCCGCCGCCGCCTATGACGGTGCGGTTGTCGACGTGTCAGGGAGCGGCCAGAGCGTCTACTTCGAGCCGCTGAGCATCAGCGCACTGAACACCGAGCGCCAAGACCTGTTCGTTGCTGAGCGCCAGGAAGTGCGCAGGATTCTGGCCGAATACAGCCAGCAGGTGGCGGCCCAGCACTCCCAGCTGAGCGCCAACCTCGCGATCATGGTGAAGACTGACTACGTGTTTGCGCGGGCGCGGTTCGCGCGAACCCTTGAGGCAACCCGGCCGCAGCTGAGCCACGATCGGGGATTCGCGCTCAGCGCCGCACGTCATCCGCTGATCGCCGACTTCGTGCCCGAGGATCTGACATTCGACACCGAGCGGTGCCTGGTGATCTCCGGTGTCAACGCGGGCGGCAAGACGGTGCTGCTCAAGCTGCTTGGTTTGTACACCTTGATGGCCACACTGGGATGCTTCGTACCGGGTGAGGCCACCCTGCCCTACGTCAGCGGGCTGCTTGCCGACATCGGAGACGAACAGAACGCGCTTGCCAACCTCTCAACCTTCACCGCGCATCTGCAGTTCATCACCGAGTTGTGGTCGAGGCTCGATGAGCACCAGGATGGTGAGCTGCCGCTGCTCGTACTGATCGACGAGATCGGTACCGGCACGGAGCCCGGCGAGGGCGCCGCCTTTGCCTTCGGCCTGCTGACGGCGTTGTTGGAGCAACCGGTCAAGCTGGCCGTCACCACTCACTACGATGTGCTCAAGACCCTGGCGTTCGACCGCCAGGATGTGAAGAACGTCTGCCTTGAGTTCGACCGCGAGCAGCTCAAACCGACCTTCCGGATCCTGGACGACCAGCCGGGCCAGAGCTACGCACTCGCAATCGCCCAGCAGTGGGGAGTGGCGGCGGACATCCTGGAAGGCGCACAGAGCGTGCTCGGCCAGGAGGAACGCAGGATGGGAGCCGTGATCGGCGAGCTTGAGGAGCTGCGCCGCGAGGCCGAGCTTCAGCGCAGCGCTGCAGTGCGGCACGCAGATGAGCTTGTCGCGGCGACTTCGCGCAACGTGGAACTCACCGCCGAGCTGAAGGAGTCCAAACAGCAGTTCGCCAGGCACGTGGAGCGCGTCCGGCAGGAACTGGAGCAGCGAATTGACGAGCTGCTGGCGGAAACAAAACTGAAGCTCAAGAAGAAGGCGCGCCAGTCGGCACGCAAGCATGACGAATACGTGAAGGCGGCCAGCAAGTCATCCGGCGTGGCACGGCGGCAGAAGGATGAGGTTGAGGCCATGGTGGAGGATGTGCTGGAAGCGCTGGCGATCGATCCCGAGCGTGACAAGGAAGCGCCACCGACGCTGACGGTGGGTGACCTGGTGGAGATCAGCGGCTCCGGGCTGCGTGGCGAGATAGCCACACTGGATCAGGATCGTGGCACCGCTGTGCTCAGCGTACAGGGCAAGCGAATGACGCTGGCACTGGAGAAACTGCGCAGAGTCAGCGCGGCGGCGGCGGCCTCCGCCGATCCGCTACAGGCCTATCGGAGCCGGCAGCACTTGCAGTCGCCATACGACCAGTCCGGCGGCAAGCCCGAGCTGCAGGACAGCAGCAACACACTCGATCTGCACGGACAAACGACGGAAGAGGCTGCGGAAAGCCTGGACGCGTTTCTGAGCCGCTGTCTGCTGGCCGGCATTGGCGAGATTCGCGTGATGCACGGCGTGGGCACCGGGCGGTTGAGGCAGTTCGTCCGAGACTACCTGCGCAGCACTCCCTACGTAAGCAACGTACGCCAGGCCGACACACATGACGGCGGCGTGGGCGTCACCCTTGCGGATATCGTCTAGGGGGCATACGGCTTCGGCGGTGCTTTAGTCCCGCACTCGATAGACGGTGATCTCGAGTTGCAGCCGGTCGCTGTCCGGGCGCCGTTCGATGATGAATTCGATCACGTAGTCCTCGTCGGCGTAGTCCGATCCATATCCCGTGGGGATGCTCACGTATTGCGTTTGCCGCATGCCCGCCGCGAGCATCCGCTCGTGGTAGTAGTTGTACACCGTGTCCTTGTCCAGATCGGATTCAGCGTGCACGTACCACTTGTCCATCGCTTCGTCGTCCGTGGAGACAGCTGAATCACGCTCAGTGGCGAGCAGTTCAGCCTCCGGATAGAGCGGCACCACGTCGCTGGGGAAGTCCCTGGGCAGTCCCAGTTCGGCATTGGTCTCCTGCCGCTGCTGGATCTGCTGCCGTCTGGCATGCTGGCCGTATATGTACCGCCCGGCAGCGGCGATCAAGGCGATCAGCAGCACAAGCAGCAGGGAGATTGTCAGCAGGCCGCCCCAGGATATCCTGCGTGCTCCACTCTCTGAGGAATTGTCTCTCTCCACCTATGGCCTCGGAATGACCCTGCAGCCGCCGCACCCCGAACGAGCAGCAGCTGGGTTGGTTTGACTGACACTCGCTGGCGCACGATTATATACCAGCAGGAAACCGCGTCTAGCGGTGCCACGGGAGATCAGGCGCGGCCTGCCGCTGTGCTAGAATGATTCTTTATCAACACCTTATCAACAGGTTAGTGATGCGGAAGAACACTGGGTGGATTATCGGGGCCGTCTTTGTCGCGCTGCTGGCGTTTCCGTTCGTGGCCAGCGCGGCCACAGCCAATGTCTCAATCCTCTACACGGCGGATACGCACGGCCGGCTGCGCAGCTTCTACTACAACTCGACGAAGCCGGTCGGTGGCATCGCCAAGCGCGCGATCTTCTTCCAGGAGAAGCGGAGGCACACGGGGATGATCTGGCTGACGCTGGATGCCGGCGATGCGCTCTCAGGCACGGCGCTGGCCGATGTATTTCAGGGGTATTTGTGCATCCAGGCGATGAACAAGCTGAAGTACGACGCGATGGCTCTGGGTGTCCATGACTTCGACTTCGGTCTGGATGTGCTACGTCAGCGGATAGCGGAAGCGGAATTCCCGGTGCTGTCGGCGAACGTCAAGTACAGAGAGACCGGTCAGCCGTTCACCACTCCGTACGTGATCCTGGAGCGCGAGGGTACGCGTATCGCGTTACTCGGTTTGACGACCGCTCAGGTGGCTCAGCGCGTTGCGCCGGCGAATTTCAGCGGACTGATGGCGGATGATCCGGTGGAAATCGCCAGGCAACTGGTTCCCCAGTTGGAGGCCCAAGCTGACGTGATCGTGGCGTTGACTCACATGGGCATCAACGACGACATCCGGTTGGCCAGCGAGGTCCGCGGCATTGACGTGATCGTCGGGGGCATGAGTCATTCGGAGCTGCAGGTTCCGATGAAATTCGAGGACACCCTGATCGTTCACAGTGCGGAGTATGGCCGCAATGTCGGGATGTTGAAGCTGAGCTTCGATCCAACGCAAGCCTACAAGCAGGTGTACTTCTACAACGAATTGGAGCCAATCGCCGGCAAGTGGGTGGAGAACAGCGACTATGTCGCCTGGCTGGACAGCTACAACGGCCAGCTGAGCCAGCGGATGGAGGTCATTGTCGGTACCGGCGCGCTTGAGATGGGTGCGCTGAAGATGCAGAGCGCGGAGACCCCGCTGGGCAACTACGTCACCGACATCCTGCGCGAGCAGACCGGTGCTGACGTCGCATTGCTGCCGGCCGCTTTCTTCGGCGAGGCATTGCCCGAAGGGCCGATCACACACGGTGATCTGTACTCCTGTATGCCCTACGACCAGTATGGCGTGGTGCTGGAGGTGACTGGCGGCGAGCTCAAGGAGATCCTGGACGATGCCGCCGACCAGATCGGCAAGCCCGGCTTCCCGCAGGTCTCCGGTGTCAGCTTCGGAATCCTCGCGGGACGTGCATACTCCGCTATCGTGGGGGGGCAAGAGCTCGATCCCTTCGGCACCTACAGACTGGCCACTTCTGATGCGCTTGCTGACGGGATTCTGGGATACGCAAGTCTGGGCAAGATCGCAACCAGGTCGCACAGCGGTCAGCTGATCCGCGAGATGGTGCGCCAGCGCCTGGCGTCCGGGCAAGTGGCGCAGTCCTCTTCGTATCAACGGATCCAGTTCCACGCGTTTGACTCCGCGATGCTGGCCGGCATGCCGCCCGGCGACCAAACCCAGCCAGTAGCAGCGCCGGCCCCTGACGTGGTCCCCGCCTCGCCCGCGCCTGCCGATTCCACCCCACCAGCAGGTACAGAGATGCCTCCCGCCGGGGGAGTTCCTGACACTCCTCCCAGTCAGGCCCCCGCTGCTGCGGATGTACCTCCTTCAGCAGAGCCGGTGATGGAGGATGACGGCACTGAACTGGGGGAGCTGCCCGGTGGTCCTGCACCGGCAGAATCCACGCCCGGCAGTGGCCAGGCAGAGAACGGATTGGGAGACCGTCTCGACCGCACCGGCCAGCCGCTGGGTGAGCCCGTGCGAGTTGAGGATGAGACCGTGACGGACGTGGGTTCCGAACTTACGCCTACCCCTGACACCGCTCCGGTACCGCCCGCGGATGATCAGCCGCTGTTCGAGGACGTTGACCTGCCGGCGGAGCCGGAGGTGATGACGCCCCCGGAGGTTGCCGTCACTCCGGTACCCGGGCAACCGCTGGGTGCTGCACGGGCCACCGAGGGCGGGCTCAACTACTACTTCACGCTGCTGCCAGTGGATGGTGCTTACGAGTTCCAACTGGAGATCTCAAACCCAACGTTGCAGCCCGTGGTGTTGAACTACTCGACGGGGGCCAAGTTCGACTTCATCGCCAAGAGCGGCACTGATGTGCTTTGGTACTACAACTGGAACCGGTTCTTCATGCAGACATCCGAGACGCAGACGCTGGCGCCCGGCGAAGTTGTGTCCTTCCGCGGCGAATGGGATGGACTGACCAAGGAAGATGAGCCGCTGCCGCCTGGTGCCCTGCGCTTCGAGGCTGTCCATCAGCTTGTCGGTCAAGCGGTGCGGCTGCTGTTCGACGCAGGATTGGGCCAGTAACTGATGCTGCCACCAGAGATGCTCAAGCCGGTGCTGCTCGCCGGCATCTTGCTGGGTCTGATGAGCATCGTCGACACCCTTTCGTACGCCGTACGAACCGCTGGCGTGCTCGCGCGCAGGTTGGCGATGAGCCTCGCGCTGTTCAATATCCTGGTGATCCTGAGCCGGACCAGCAATATGCTGTCGGCCCCGATTCTGGGCAACTTCCCGGACAAGGTGGAACAGGGCGCCTACGCAGCGGCTTCTGTGCTCACGGGCTTGTGGATCGACCTGTGCTTCATCGTCGCGGGCGTGGTGATCGGGGCGCTGATCACTCCTTCCATTATCCGTGTGTTTCGGCGCGGGATTGAGGTGCTCGACGAGAAAGGAAGCCTGCCCCCTACCCTTTGGTACGGACTGAGGCGCGCCTGGCGCATCAAGCACTATCTGAGACCACCGCGACTGGCACACCTGAGAGTCTACGGCAGCCCGCGGGGACTTCCGGTTGGCTTTCTGCTCTTTAACGTCTTCGTGACCTGCTTCTACAGCATCGGCGTAATAAGTACCGTGCTGGCTGCCAGTTGGGACCACTCGGTAGCAGGCACGACAATGACGTTGTCTGGCATCGTGAACGGAATCGCCACGATCCTGTTGTTTGTGATTGTCGATCCGCCGGCCGCCGTGGTGATCGATCAGTCAATCTCCGGTAAGCGGCCGGTTGAACATGCCAAGAGCATGAACGTGTGGCTGATCGCCACGCGACTGGCGGGCTGTATCCTGGCTGTCCCGCTGTTGCCGCTGATGGCACGCTACGTTCTGGCGGCGGCTCACTGGGTGGATGCCTACTTCGCCGTCGGCACCGGTAGCGGGATCTGAGATGAGCCACGAAGCTCGATAGGTGATTGTTCCAATGGACCATGGGGACGAGCTGGAGAGATTCCACCCGGTGCTGCTGTATAGCATCCTGGAGGCGACTCGGCGGTTCGAGCCTGACTTCTATGCCCACCTGTGCCGGACCTACCATGTAGACGCCGAGCGGATTCTCGGGCTGTTCAGCGAAGTGGAAGTGATTGGCAGCGGTCAGCTTGCCCAGTTGCTGAGGGATCTGCGAGCCCACACGGCCTATGATGACATTGTGTATCTTGCCGGCCGCAATTCGCTGCTGATTTGGCTGGAGCTGCACGATATCCGGCGCCCCACGCTGAGCAGCGTTAGTGCTGCATTCGCGAAGCTGGTCAGAGAGCTGCTTCCGCCCTTCATCGGCAACGCGTCGGTCAATGTGCTGAGCCGCGGGACACTGCTGTTCATCGAAATCCGAGACAGCGTATTCGCCAGGGACGTCCGCCACGACCGGGCGCTCTGCGGTTTCTACGCCGGCTTCCTCTTCGAGTTGGGGCGTTTCTGCGGTTCGCCGCGCGCTGCTGTCACAGAGACGCACTGCAGCGCCATGGATCCCGATGGCCCGACATGTACACTGGAAGTCGCGCTCTAAGTACATGCTGACGGCATGCCACCGCCCGTGGGCAATGGCATCGCCGGTAGCCTATAATCTGGCCGTATGTGCGCTGCTGAGCACGAGCTTCTGAAGGCCGCGCGGCGGGTCATCAAGATCGAGATGGACGCGCTCGATGCACAACGTCAGGTGTTGGACGACTCTTTCGTTCGCGCCTGTGAGTTGCTCCTGACTTGCCGCGGCCGCGTGATCATCACGGGAATGGGGAAGAGCGGCCACATCGCGCAGAAGATTGCGGCCAGTCTGACGAGCACCGGAACAGCTTCGCACTTCATGCATCCAGCGGAGGGCGTCCACGGCGACCTGGGAGTGGTTCACCGTGGCGATCTGCTGCTGGCGATCTCGCACTCCGGGGAAACGCAGGAAATACTTGGGCTACTGGGACCGGTGAAGAACATCTCCGTGCCGGTCATCGCTATTACGGGGAATCCTGAGAGCAGCCTGGCCCGCAGTGCCGACGTTGTGCTGCGCATCGCGTCCGCGCCTGAGGCAGATCCGCACAACCTGGTGCCCACGACATCAACGACCCTTACGCTGGCCATTGGCGACGCGCTGGTGGTGACCTTGATGCAGGCGCGCGAATTCACCCCGGAGGAGTTTGCCGTCTTTCATCCCAAAGGAATGCTGGGCAAGCGGTTGACCCTGCACGTTCAGGACTTACTGCGCGGCCCGGACACGAATCCCGTTGTAAGCTCCGCTGCCTCCTTCGGGGAGGCACTGGAAGTCATAACGCACCACATGCTCGGTGGCACCAGCATCGTTGACGACGGAGGCAAATTGGTCGGGATCATCACCGACGGTGATGTGCGACGCATCATCCGGCGCTTCATCAGCAAGGGCGGAACCGTTGCGGAGGCAATCGCCACGCCAGTTAGCGAGCTAATGACGGCCGAACCTTCTTACGTCAGCAGCAAGGCGCTGGCATATGATGCTCTCAAGGAGATGGAGAACCACAAGCCGCGGCCGATCTTCCTGCTGCCCGTCGTGGACTCCCTGCAGCGTCCGGTGGGAATGCTGCACTTGCACGCCTTGGTCCAGGCAGGGTTCAAGTCCGACGTCCGCGACGACTAGCCGACCGCAGCCTATTTGAGCGCCCTGGCCTTGATGCATTCCAGACCGAGGCCAACGAGGCTTTCAAAGGCTGAGTAATTGCGGATGCTGCGGTAACTCAGCAGCGCGCCTTCCACAATCCCGAACACCAAGCGGGCCAGAAGCTGCGGATCCATGTCCGTAGCCAGCTTGCCCATCTCGCGCAACCGGGCGAACTCGTTGGCGATGCCGGCGACAACCACGTCCAGCATCTCACCAATCGCCTGGCAGAAATCCGCGCTGAGTTCGCTACGCTCCAGCGCAAGGATCGCGACGGGCGTCCGGCCTGCCTTGCTCGGGCTCGACGAGCCTGCGATCGCGGAGGCCAGCGCCTTGATGTTGACCCAGGGGTTGGCCTTGGGATCGATCGCCTTCTCCATCCAGCCAGCGATCATCTCACCGCCACGCTCGTGGATCACGGCAAGTCCCAGGTCCTCTTTGCTGGCGAAGTAGTAGTAGAAGTTGCCCTTCTGTACGTTCGAGGCGGTAAGGACCTCCAGGAGCTTGGTCGCATTGAACCCCTTGCTGAAGATCAGTTCGGCGGCAGCGTCGAGAATGCGGCCACGAGTCGCGAGTGCTTTGCGGGTGTATCCCATGTGTACTACTAGTCTCCTTTGTGCTCCATTATTCTAATGTCGACCATTATTGCAGTACAGAACGACCTTGGCAAGCCCTGCGGCCCCCTCAACACCTGGTGATAGCATGGGAGCCATGGCGGTGACACCTGTCGGTCCAAGTGCTTTGACAATCGCTGGCAGCGATAGCGGCGCGGGAGCCGGGATCCAGGCTGACCTTAAGACGTTTTCTGCCCACGGCGTTTATTGCTGCACGGTTCTGACCATGGTGACGGCACAGTCCACCCAAACGGTCGACGCGGTACACATTCTACCGTCCGAATGGGTTACTAGGCAATTGACTACAGTATTACATGACTTCCGGATAGTGGCGATCAAGACCGGCGCGTTGGGTAACGGTGCCACGATCAAGTGCGTGGCTGAAGCTCTGGCACCGTTGGCCCCGCCCAGCCTGGTGGTTGACCCGGTGATAGTGAGTAAGCATGGGCATCGCCTCCTGGACGAGGAGGCGGCCACAGTGCTGTGCGACGTGCTCTTGCCGTTGGCCCGCGTCGTTACGCCCAACCTCCACGAGGCAGTCGTGCTCTCGGGAGTCGACGCCATCGAGTCGCGGGCCGATATGGAGCACGCCGCGGAGAGGATCGCCGCCAAGGGCTGCGGAGCAGTGCTCGTCAAGGGGGGGCATTTGGGCGGTGAGCCCGATGACCTGCTGTGGGATCATGGCCGGCCTGAGTGGTTTCCCGGACGGAGGATTGAGACCAAGCACACGCACGGCACGGGTTGCACCTACAGCGCGGCGATTACCGCCAACCTCGTTCTGGGTATGCCGCTGAGCGAGGCGGTGGGCTGCGCCAAGGAATACATCGCCGGCGCGATCGCCAACCACCGTATCTACGGGCACGGAGTGAACCCCGTCAACCACTTCTGGGCAACGCAACTGACTCCACGCACCTGAGCACACGCGCAGTTGGACGGCACCAAGTCTATAATCTGGCGGTGGAGTTGCACACCGCTTGGTATGTGGTCATCGCCGCCCTGGGGCTATGCCTGGGGAGTTTCTTCAACGTCGCCATTCACCGCTGGCCCAGTGAGGACCCGAAGGAGCGCGAGTGGGTCCGTACACCCAGCCATTGTCCGCATTGCAGGGCGAGAATCCGCTGGTATGACAACATCCCGATCCTGTCCTTCGCGCTGCTACGCGGCCGGTGCCGGGCCTGCGGGGCACCGATATCGTGGCGCTATCCCGCCGTGGAACTGGGCACTGCCGTCCTCTGGACCGTGACGACTTGGTTGGTTGCGCAGTATGGGCTGACCGGAATCGAACCTACGAGTCAAACCGCCTGGCACATCGGGTTCGCGCTACTGTTTGCCAGTTTGTATCTGCTGACGGTAATCATCGATGCGCAGACGAAGCTGATCCCCGACGAGATCACCGTTGCCCAGCTGGTGGGCGCCTGCTTGTTCCTTTGGCTGTGTCACGGTGCGACCATCAGCCCCGGCTGGCAGGCAAGCCTCCTTGGGATGTTTGTGTTGTCGCTGTTCTTCCTGGTCCTGTGGTATTTCGGTGGTATGGGCCTCGGAGACGTATTCCTGGCCGCAGGCTTCGGTGCGCTGTTCGGCTGGAAGCTGGTGATAGTGGTCGGATTCCTTGGTGTGCTGCTCGGGGGCGTCGTGGCGATAGTCACCATGGGCACAATGCTGATTCGGCGTAGGTACAAGCGGGGGCTCCAGATCCCGTTTGGACCGTTTCTGGCTGTCGCGGCCTACGTCTGCTTGTTCCTCGGATACGATCTGCTGGAGTGGTACCTGGGGTTATTCTGAGTCATTGCCACTAGTCTGGTGCAATTAGTCCGAGTTCATCCAGCACGTCCTCGACACCGTCCTCTGGCGCCGCCACGAACGTCACTGACTGGCTGACCGTCGCTCCCAGTTCTGGCCAGACCAGGTCAAGCTGGACGGCTTGCGCCTCGATCAACTCCTCGACCAGGAGACCGTAAACCAAGTCATCGAGCACCGCTGGATCCCGCGTAAAGCGCAACGAGAGCATCCTCTCATCGCCAATCCCTGCCTCGACAGCGGCCACCTCGAAGGCGCTGAGATTGCGATCAAGCAGCAGATGATCGCTGCGGACCTCCACTACGCCGAATCGATCCGCGGCAAGTTCGCTGTCGCCCGGATCGATCAGCAGGGAGAACCCACGGCTGTGCAGGGCGCACTCCGTGGTCAACGCCTTGATGACGGGCGGCGGAGCCTGGGCCGAGGCTTGCCGCACCGGGATGTGGATGGAGGCATCGCCTTCCCAGGCAAGTTCACAAACAGAATCGATTTCGACAAGTAGCCCCTCTTCCCAGTCCTCAACATCACTCCACGCCCCGAGATCGATGACAAGAGCAACCTGGGTGCCCTCAGCTTCCAGTTGAGGGTGCGGGCCTGCTACGGCCGTTGGAGTGAATCGCGGGAGCAGGAAACCGGCATCGGCGATCACGAAGGGGCTGAAGTCGACCACGCAGCGTAGCGATTGCGGACTAAGCTCACCGCTCTGCGGATTGCGGCGAACGTACTCAACAGGGCTGGGCGACAGTCGGGCGGGCGGCGGCGACGCGTCGAGTTGCATACCGCTAATCTCCGGAGGGCCTCCGTCATACGCCAGCCTGACCAGCAGATCGCCGGCAACGAAGTTGCCGGGGTAGTTGCCGATCGGCACGCCGGATTCGCTGCGCCGGAATGTCACGTGACCCTCGGTCGAAAGGTTGGCGAAGCACTCAAGTGCCGCGCTGTCCGCGGGCAGCAAGGTGAAGCTGGCATCAATGAGCGCAGGATCCCAGCTGGCGTCAGGAGCGTTGAGGACAATGACCAGCGCGTTGCCTCTGGGGCTCTCGTCCACATATGCCTGCGCCACGGCCCAGCCTTCCGGAGACACGGATGGCAGTGCATCGCCAGCATCAAGCGGCACCGCGGGTGCTGCCGGCTCGGCTGCCGGGCGTGTGGGCTCGGGCGCGCTCACAGCCTGAACCTCCACCAGCAGATCAGCAGTGAACGTCGTCCCGGCGTCAGAGGGATCGCTGATCGTCAGCCGGGGGTTAGTACCTGACTGCCATCCCCCTTCCGGCGGGGCGAACAGGCAGGTGTAGGCTTCGCCCCCGGCTCCGAGGAACAACAGGCTGCACTCCTTATCCTCCACGGCGAGTTCGAATGTCAGGTCCTCAAGCGCTTCCGCACGCAGCTCAGCACCGATCAACGCAAGTGACGCCGGACGGTTCCCGGCCGGAATCGCCTGCGGGACCACACTCTCGATCCCGAAGGGCGGCTGAGCCGGCTCTTCCACTACAGGTAGAGCGGAATCAAGCGCCCCATCCTGAGGCGGGAATTCAACCTCAGCAGGTGCCTCGTCGGGCGGCGACTCGAGGGGTGGTTGAGGCGAGGAAGTCAAGCTCAGCTTCCCGGCGTAGATCTGCTCACCTCCGAATTTGACCACCAACTCGTAG